>Ga0209636_10001045_pt1 | contig 27620 bp, 26 predicted proteins | sample DeeMarSWOR152_54_FD_187464 | JGI IMG/M metagenome (GOLD analysis project Ga0209636, IMG submission 187464) | Marine sediment microbial communities from White Oak River estuary, North Carolina - WOR-1-52-54 (SPAdes) (version 2) | ecosystem: Environmental > Aquatic > Marine > Intertidal zone >...
ACAAATGCCGGAGGGGCCAGAGCAGTCAAGTATGGTGTGGTCCGAAACTACATCCGAGGTTTGGAGGTTGTCCTTCCTTCAGGAGCTGTCATCCATCTGGATGGAAAACTCATGAAATCCAGCACTGGTTACAATCTGATGAATCTATTGATCGGGTCAGAAGGAACGCTGGGCATTATCACAAAGGCCATCATACAGCTCATGCCTTCGCCTCAGACATCTCGTTCACTCATCATCCCCTATGATGAGCTGGAGCAGGCTATCGATACTGTTCCAGAGTTGATTAGCCAAAAGATCTTACCTATGGCCGTGGAATTCATCCCGAAGGAAGTCATTCAGATAACCGAAAAATTCCTGCGCAAACAATGGCCGGTCACATTGGGCAGCACCTATCTTCTCATTATTCTCGATGCCACAAGTGAGGACCAGATGGACAAGCTGTCTGAGCAGGTGGCAGAGATTTGCATGGAGAACCAGGCTCTCGATGTGTTTGTGGCCGACAGCCCGAGCAAACAGCAGCAGGTTCTTGAAATCCGAAGTAAGATCTACGAGGCCATAAAAGCCCAAACCCTCGAAATCCTTGATATTGTTGTCCCCAGAGCCGAGATAGCCAAGCATGTGAGAAGAGTACAAGAGGTCTCGGAGAAATACGGGATCTGGCTTCCCACTTTTGGTCATGCGGCCGATGGCAATGTGCACACCCATATCATGAAAGCAAAGTATGAAGATGGAGAAATCGTGCCCCTCCCCGAAGAAGATTGGAAGGCCAAGTTTGGCAAGGTGCGCGAAGATCTCTACAGAGACTGTAAGGAACGAGGAGGAGTGATATCAGGCGAACACGGAATAGGCATAGTGAAAAAGCCCTATCTTTCCTATGTTTTAGAAGATGAAACGATAGATCTTATGAGAGGTATCAAAAAGCTCTTTGATCCCAACAATATACTGAATCCTGGAAAAATCTTTGATTTGTAAAGTATCATGAAGATTCTGGTCATCGGAGGAACCCGGTTTTTTGGCTATCACATCACAAAACGTCTGCTTCATAACGGGCACGATGTGACTCTGTTCAACCGTGGCCAGACTCCCGATGATTTCGGACACCAAGTGGGACGCATCTGCGGGGATAGAAATGACCACACATTTTTTTTCGAGCGCCTGAGAAACCTCAAATTTGATGTGGTGATCGATATGATCGCCTTTAAGGAAGAGGACAGCCAGACGGCTGTGCAGACGTTTCTGGATCGTGTCGATCATTTTATACATATAAGCACAGCGGCTGTCTATCTTGTCACCCAAGATTATCCTTGTCCTCTGCGGGAAGACGATTTTGACCGACCTCTGTATCCGAAACCCAAGGATAATGCTGATTGGTGGATTTACGGGTACAACAAGAGAAAATGTGAAGAAGTCCTCCGGAGCGCGCATAAAAAACAAGGTTTCCCGGCAACCATGTTCCGCCTCCCCATGGTGATGGGAGAGAGAGATTATACACTCAGAGCTTACTCCTACTTTCTCAGACTGATGGATAAAAAGCCCCAAATTCTGCCTGATAGCGGGATGAATGCATTTACCCATATCTATCAAGGCGATATCGTAGAGAGCTTGGTGTCCAATCTACAGAATGCTCTGTCCATCGGAGAAGTCTACAACCTGGCCCAGGAGGAAGTGGTGACCCTTAGGTCTTTTGTCCTGAAGGCTGCCGAGATTTTAGACGCAGTTCCCGAGCTGGTGGATATTCCTGCAAAAGTCCTTAATAAGGTTGGTCTTGGCACATCCTTTTCCCCTCTCTTTAACCGAAGGGCCCTTATTCTGGATGTCCAGAAAACCCGTAAAGAATTGAATTTTTCATCGACACCATTTGATTCGTGGATGAAAAAGACCATCCAATGGTTTGTGGAGGAATATAAAGGCAGCCCACCTGAGAATTATAGTCTCAGGAGCAAGGAAATTGAGGTCATTCGAAGATACAAAGAGGCTGTCGATTCTATCTGAGTAAATACCGTTTAGATTGAATTCGAAGACGACAACAAATGCTGGTTTTCAATATATTTTGAAATGGAACAACTTTTAGAGTACACTAAGGAAACATTTGAGGCAGGAGATTGATATGGTCGACTTAAAGACCTCGTACATGGGGCTCAAACTCCTCAATCCCATCATAGTCGCGAGCTCTGGATTGACCGACTCCCACTCTAAAATCAAGCGCTGTGAGCAGGCCGGCGCAGGAGCAGTGGTGTTGAAATCCATCTTTGAAGAGCAGTTCTTGGTCAGCGCAGATATTCCTGAAGAAGGTATCAATGTCTATCCAGAAGCCGTGGATTACATGAGAGGGGGCGGCCTTTTGGAATATGCTCCCCATGATCTTGTAGAGATGATTGAGCAGGCTAAAAGGGAAGTGAAGATCCCAATCATAGCGAGTATTAACTGTCAAACACCCAAGCTCTGGCCCAGTTTTGCACGCCAGCTCCAGGAGGCGGGCGCAGATGGTTTGGAGCTAAACATTTCTATCCTTCCGATCGATCTTTCTGCACCGAGTAAAGATTATGAGGAATATCACCTAGAGATCTTGAGGGCTGTCAAAAAAGAGGTGACCATTCCCGTATCTGTAAAGCTCACCACACAGCTCACATCTGTTCCTTATATTGGACAAAGACTTGCTGAAGAAAGCTGTGACGCGCTGGTCCTTTTCAATTGGTTCCTCGTGCCGGATATCGATGTCAGGAATCTCAAGACGAGGAGTTTGAAAGGAAAAGGGAATTTTTATCAGAGTCTGCGATGGGTAGCTCTTCTCTCAGGAAGAGTGGAGTGCGATGTTGCCGCTTCGGGAGGGATTCAGAATGCCGAAGATGTCGTAAAGCAGATTCTTGCCGGAGCTTCTGCGGTTCAGGTTTGCACTCTTTTCTATCAAAGGGGGATTGAAGAAACCAGAAATCTCCTGGATGGATTGGAAGCTTGGATGACGGAACACCAGTATGCCACCATCGATGATTTCAGAGGTGAGCTTTCCTTCCGCAAGCAGGAGCTGAGCTTAAAAGATCTGGGCGAGGCGGCTTCCTATTTCCGGGCCCAGTATCTCAAAGCCTATTCAGGGACAGATTAAGAGCCAAGGACAGTTTGAATGGAACTCTGGCGTTTAAAATTTAAAGGAAAATAGGGGGAAAGATGGAAAGAATCACAGAGATTTTTGTGGTTTTGGAAAATCAACCGTCCACTTTGGGAGACCTGTGCGGATGTCTCTCGGAGAGCGGGATCAACATCGAGGCTATCGGTCTCTTTCAGGACACAGCTAAACTTTACGTCAAAAACATCAACAAGGCGATGAAAGTCCTCTCGAAATACAATTATGAGGCTGAATTGCGGGATGTCCTGAGAGTGGATCTAGAGAACAAGCCAGGCGCCTTGACTGAGGTTGCTGCTTTACTTGGAAACAAGGGCATCAACATCGAATACTGTTACGGGACTTTGAGCAAGAAGGCAAGCTCAGCATCTGTCATTCTTGACGTTTCAGATATTGACAGAGCTTTGAAGATATTGAAGACATAAACAGGCCATTCGAGACTGAGATTCTAAGATCGTTTCTCTGTGTAGACCTCAAGGTTATCCGATTATTTGTATGGATATAACGTGGGTAGAAGAAGGAGTTGATCGATGAACGAAGAAAAAAAGAGAAAAAACATCTTGTTCACTTTTCCGAGGACTTTTTGGATTGCCAACCTGATGGAGTTCTTCGAGAGAGGCGCCTACTATGGCTTGAATTCTGTTCTAGCCGTGTACCTTGTGGATGTTCTCGGATTCCGACAGCAGTCTGTAGGGCTTTTGCAGAGCATTGTCTACGCTTTGACCTACATCCTTCCCATATTCGGAGGGGCTCTGGGCGACCGATTGGGCTACCGCAAAATCCTCCTGGTTGCTTTTTCCCTGCTCACCATAGGTTATTTTGCAGCAGGAAATTTTGACACCTACGGGTTGATCTTTCTGTTCCTTCTGATCATGGCCACAGGAAGCGGCCTGTTCAAGCCTCTTATCACAGGGACAGTGGCCCGGACAACGACCAAAGAGAGTAGCGGATTCGGGTTTGGAGTCTACTACTGGAGCATCAACCTGGGTGCTTTTCTTGCACCTTTCTTTATCAGCTGGATCAAAGGATTCAACTGGCGCTATGTTTTCTTCTCCTCGGCTTTATGGTGTTTCTTGATGCTCCTGCCGGCGGCCTTCGTTTATAAAGACCCGGAAAGGCCAGAGAACGTCAAGCCCCTTCGTCAAGTCCTTAAGGAGGCCATGCTGGTGTTGAGCGATTCCCGGTTCATGCTCTTGATTATCGTGTATTCCACCTTCTGGATCTTGTATTTCCAGATGTTCGGCTCTGTGCTCTGGTATCTGCGGGATTTTATCTACCGAGCTCCTGTGGACGCCTTCATGCAGAGGATCCCGATTTTAAGGCCTTTCAAGTTTGATGCGGAATTTGTCACCATCATCAATGCTGGCACCATCGTTCTTCTTGTTGTCCTAGTCAGCCGAATCACAAAAAATCTCAAAGCTTTTCCGGTCATGGCTGGCGGAATCTTTATTGGCTTGTGCGGGTTTGTGGTCTTGGCATTTACCCACAGCGCCTGGATGTTCATCCTGGGGATTGCGGTTTTTTCCGTTGGAGAGATGACAGCCCATCCCAAGTATTACAGCTACATCGGACTCGTGGCTCCTCAGGATAAAAAAGCGGTCTACATGGGCTATGCCTTTCTGTATGGAGTCTTCGGAAGCCTGATAGGCAGCAATCTGGGGGCAGTTCTTTATGAGAGAAACATGGCGCCAATCGCGCCTCCTGCTGAAGCTGTTGCCTCAGGAGTCCCTCTTTCTCCAGATGCTTTTAGCCAAGTGAGATCGTTCTGGCTGATATTTGCAGCACTTGGAATCCTTTGTTTAGCGGGCATGCTGTTGTATGATCGCTTCTTTTCCGAAGACACACCCAAAACCAACCTTCGGGCATGGCGGATCATGCTTGGAATCTATGTGATCATTACTGCTGTGGGGGTGTATTTCTTGATACTCTCCCTCTTTCTCTCTCCGCAAGTCCAATGGAGGACCTTGGTCCAGTCTCTTATCATGCTTGCCTTTGGAAGTGGAGGGGTGCTAATCAGTTTGAGGAGCAAGATATGAAGTCTCTCACAGAGTACATGATCTTTGATACAGAAAAGAGAGTTGAGCTCATCAACATCACCCCAAAGGTCGAGACGCTTGTGGAGAAGAGTGGAGTCCAAGAGGGGCTCTGCCTTGTCAATGCCATGCATATCACGGCGAGTGTGTTCATCAATGACGACGAGAAAGGATTGCATGCAGATTTTGAGGAATGGCTCGAGGGATTAGCTCCTCATGAGCCGATATCCAGGTACAGGCACAACCGGACAGGGGAGGAGAATGGAGATGCCCATCTGAAAAGAACGATCATGGGCAGAGAAGTGGTTGTGGCAATCACAGGAGGACGGTTGGATTTTGGACCCTGGGAACAGATTTTTTACGGTGAGTTGGACGGCCGCCGCAGAAAAAGAGTTTTGGTCAAGATTATCGGAGAATAAGATTTAGACAAAAAGCGAGACGTCGGCCTGTTGGGCCTGCTCGATGAAGGTGGCAACGCCCACACATTGGGCCACCCGATCGATCATCTTTTCTTGGGGAATTTCCATGACTTCCATGCTCATCTGACAGCCATAGAGTTTCACGCCGAGATCGATGGCTGTTTGTCGCATTTCCGCTAGAGTGGGGACACGTTTAGCTTTCATCATCCTTTTAAACATCCAGCGTCCGATTCCGCCGAAGCTCATCTTACTGGGAGAAGAACGGTCAATATCTCCTCCGTAGAAGAGGCCGAGTAGACGGCCTAAGATACTTTTGCCTGTTCGAGCCTTTTTCTTGAGGGCACGAAGCCCCCAGAAGGTGAAAAACATGGTGACATCCATGTTGGCTGCGGCTGCTCCTGCAGCAATGCTGAAGGCCGCAAACAATTTATCCATGTCTCCGCTGAATACGACCATGGCGAGTTTTTTCCTGTGTTTTTCTGTCATCGGAAGATTCCCCTTTCTTATTTTTTTCGGTCTATGGCTGATTTGACAGCTTGGCTCTGGGTGCTTAAGGAGTCTCTGAGCACTTCGCTGATTAGATCAAAGGCTTTGATAATCTTGGAGTTAGAGAGGGAATAATGCACATTGTTTCCTTCGCGGCGAGTTGACAGAATCCCTTTTGATCTCATCAGTGCAAGATGCTGGGAGAGGTTGGCCTGGCTAATACCAGTCTTTTTCACCAATTCGTTTACGGTCATATCCTTTTGGCGGAGATTATCTAGGATTTCTTGTCTTTTGGGATTGGCCAGTGTTTTACAAACTTCGGAGTGAAGAAGATAAAAATCCTTTTTTTTCATTTCTCCTCCCTCATCTGAATATCATGAATATATTATAATATTCAAACATTATTATTTCAATTCCATAAGAAAGAGATCACCCCATCGCTTCGCTTCTCGGGGGACAGTTTAGGGAAGACAGTTTGGATACAAGACAGTTTGGGGACAGGATACTCAATCACTTAATTTAGAGTCACAGCTCCTGACAACAAGACCTATCGAATTTGGTAATTGCGTATCTTATCCCCGAATTATTAATCTGATTCTGGGTAGAGGAGAGCATTGAGCAAGAATTTATACGTTCCATGTGACTGGGCCCTGTGCTGGCAACGAATACCTATGAGGATGATATGTCCCTTTTCATACTTGGTATCCACGACTGCCGCCTTTCGGGCGAGCATGTCTTCTCCGAGGAGCCATCCGCTCATCAGGATGTTCTCTTTGGGATAGCGGGCCACCACTTGCCTATCCCATTCTCCAGAGGGAACCCGCGTGCTCATGGCTAAGCTGCGAGAAAACATGCCTGCGACTTCACCGGGCAGTCCGTATCCAATGGGTGTCTTGTTGTCCACTTCGAGTTTGAGAAGGGAAGTGGGGCAGAAGAATTTGCTGCGGTCTACTCTTTCGAGAGCATTACGGACAGGAGCCGTGAACTCTTTAAAGACCAATTCGCAGGCATTGTTGAAGGTCACAAGGATGCCACCGGCCTCAACAAATTTCTTAAGAGCTTCGACTCCTTCTTTTTCGATGCCTCCTTCATATTCAGGCGGCATGCTGCCAGAGAAGTACCTAGCGAAGGTAGATGTGGGGCTGGGCTTTCCGGTCTTGATGATATCGGCGTTCTCATCGGCAAAAACGATCACATCGAACTTTTCTCTCAAATTGACCTTTTTGTCTTTCTCTCCCTTGAAGTCTTTGTTGTGCAGAGTTGTGAAGGGAATTTCCAAATCGTCGAGCACATACCGTGTCCATCCCTCATCCATGTTGGACCGCCAGGATTGATACAGTCCCACTCGGAACTTTTTTAAGGGAGCTTTTTCTATATTGGATATATCGTCGAGTGCGTACGCTTTAACATGCCATTTCTGCAGGAGAGGAGGGAGGGATTTTGTCACTTCAGGTGAATTTTTTATCAGGAAGCTTCCCACTGAAGCCTCAAATCCCTCTCCCTTGACGATGTCCTTGGAACGATAGATTTCAGCCTTTTCCTTCATCAAGGCAAAGACTGCAGAGTAGGAGCCATTTAGGCGAGAATCGAGCACAAAATAGGCTGCAGAAGTATCGCGTGGAATGCTTTGGGAGTACTCGATAGAATCCAGTTTTTCGAGGTTTACCTCGAAAGGATTGTCGATCTGGTCGCATTTGACGCCCATCTGCAGAGGAAGTGTCCATCCCGCGTTATCGTATGGAGGAGTTGGAGGTCCACCTGGGTATTGGCGCATATCCGGATATTTTTGTCTCTCGAGTATGGCTTGAGCATAGGGTCTGTAAGGCTGCGCCATCAAGACCACAAAAGAGCCAGCCGGATAAAATTTGCCATCTGCAACGAAATCTTCTTTGGCCCGGTGGATCTGTACACCCCCGAACATCAAAATTTTCAACATGCGCAGGCTTGTCGGATAATCGTGCTGTTTTTCTGGGATGACGAAGGCAAACGGCTCTCCTTCTGCTTTGACTTCGATTCCGTCCTTACACATCTTGTAAAAGTTGAAAAGGAAGTCCTCTTTATGGAGATAAGCAGTTTTCACAAGACTTAAAGAAAGGGTTAATTCATATTCCACAAGATCTCTCAACCTCCACCAGCCACCTGGCCAGGGATCCGGGAACTCCATGCGCCTCTCGACGTAGGAATCAGACACTTCTGAGGGATCGATATAGATAGGTGTGGCCACCTGGACAGAGGCCATCTCGCTGAGCAGGCCAAGAACGTTGTGAAACCAGGATGTGTCATCACAGGCTCCGATCCACCATCCGGTGTAACTTCTCCCGTAGACAACGCCTTTGAATCCATTTTTCTGGAGGTCATAGGCCATGTTGACACCGCACAGTCCTACTCCACGCCAGACTCCGGGATGTACGGTCGGAGTGGGAGGATCCATGAATGGGGGAACAAAAAGCCTCGCTCCAGTGGAGCCCATCTGGTGTTCGTCGATGTGAATCTGCGGGATCCAATCGTGATACAGGACTTTGGTTAGGGCCTTTGTCTCGTTGAGGTTGAACATAAACCAATCACGGTTGTTGTCATGACCGGAGTAGTGCTGATAAAGCCAGGGCATACGACCACCTTCATATTTGGTGCCCACATATTTTTTGTACCAATCGGTGACCATCTGCTGACCGTCAGGATTTGTGGTGGGGACAAGCAGCACGATGACATCATCCAAGACTTTGTCTGCGTTAAAGGGAGTTTGGCCCGTGACCAAGAGATACGCCAGCTCCATGGCCATTTGAGAGGCAGCGATCTCAGTGGCGTGGATGTTGCAGGATATCAGTACGATGACTTTTCCCTCTTGCGAGAGCCTCTTTGCATCCTCTGGAGACAGATTCGTAGCATTCCTCAGCTTCTTTGTGATTTCCGTATACTTCGCGAGATCGGCCATGTTTTCTTCAGAAGTGATGACAGCCATAATCATCGGCTTCCCGAGAGTGGATTCGCCGATGGTCAGGACTTTGATTTTCCCCGATTCAGAGTCAAGCTTCTGGAAGTACTCTTGGATTTGACTGTAGTCAGCGAGCTTGCGATCAGCACCCACCTGATGGCCTAAGAACTCATCTGGTGAGGTCTGAGCCACAAGATAGAAAGGAAGAATGAGAAAGAGAAATGCACAGATAGTGATTTTTGCTTTGTTCATAGATCATCCCTCCATATTAAAATAAGATTTCTTTTATCACTGGAATATATTCGCTGTCAAGTGAAGATTAGGATAAATAAGCGTCTCTCTTTCCGTGATGAGGGAAACATCTGACCTAATAGAGAAGGGCGGCGCTGTGACAGATTACACCTTCATCATTAAATGTCACAGAAATAAAGATGCTTCCTTAAATCCCCTTTTATAACGCTGAGCAATAAAAAACGCAAAAACTCAAATTTTTATAACTGGGAGCAAAGTTTATATCGGCGGGAACCAAGCATTTCTCATTCATTACAGAATTTTGACGACTAATATAAAGAAATGTCTGGAAAGCAGGCGTAGGCTTTATATCTAAAAGTGTTTGACAAAGGAATGAGTAACATATAGGATTTTTCTGAGGATAACATGCAGCAGATGAAAAAGAAAAGCATGCCACTTGTTCACGTTGCTTTGGTTTTTCTTTTTTTAGCCCAAGGTGTTTACGCCCTGCAGGCTGAACAAGGTACAGAGGTTCCTTTAATCTTTGATGAAGGTCTTTCAGGGAAGATTGAGGTTGCCGTCTATTATGGACACTGGAGTCTGAATCTATTCAAAGGATTATTCAATGATGAATTAATCGATGAAATAAGCACAGAAGTCCAAGATGAAATTATCAATCAAGTTCGACAAATCCGGAAAGGCCGCAATATGGTTCCGACAAACTATGAGCAGACCTTTGCTTTTGATTCAGGAGGGCCGAATTACGGGCTAGAAGTAAGATTTTATCCCCAGGGAAGAGACGGAGCATTCAGTCTAGGCTTTTCCCTTGACAAGACTAAAATACGTCTTACAATCCAAGGAGATGTCCGACAGGATTTTGATGATGGATCATTTGCCGAAGTGAAGGATGCTGTTGGCGAAATCAATCTGAATCCACTTTTCACGAATCTAAATTTTCGCTGGGATTTTAAGCCGGAGTGGAAAGTCACACCCTATTTTATTTTTGGAGTGGGAGTGGCGGTGCTGAACGGTGAAGTCAGTTACGATTGGATAGGCTCATACAGGTGGGGAGTATTTGAGGAATCTGTTGGTGAATCAGAGAAAATGTCAATAAAAGAGGCTGAAGAAGAACCTGATGTTGATTTCAATATTCCGAACATCATTCCTCTTTTGCAGTTGAATCTCGGAGTCAGAGCAGAGGTTATTCCCCATTTGCATCTGAGAGCAGAGGTAGGAATCTGGGATGGTTTTGTTCTCAGGGCAGGAATGGCCTATAGGTTTTGAGCCGGTAACCTGGATTATTCGACCGTGCTAGATGGGGAGCTAGCGGTGCCCTGTAACCCACAATCCGCTACAGTGGGGTTGAACTCCCCGTCGAGGCTACGCTCTTTCTGGACAGTGTCTATGTAAGTGGTGTTGACGGTATGGGCCCTGCGCGAGGAGCTCTCTGTGAACCCCGTCAGGACCGGGAGGTAGCAGCGGCAGCAGAGCAGTCTCTTGTGCGACAGATCAGCCTTTCCTGAGCTAACTGCATGGATAACGCAGGGAGGGTTTGGTCGAAGCGGGGTGCACGGTCATCTATTTATAATACGGAGGTACAACGGATGAAACACAAAGTTTTCATTCTGCTCATGGTTTTTCTGGCTTCGTCTCTAGTGGTTTATGCCCAAGAGCAAAAGCCTGTTGATCCTGTAAACTGGCGAGAGCTCGTTGCTTTTCTTGGAGATATTCCTGGTTGGGAGGCTGAAGGTGATGCAGAGGGTGAGTCCATCTCCATGGGAGATTTCAAAATTAGTCAGGCTGAGCGCACATACATTTCTGACGACAAAGAGCTTACGATAAAAATCGCCGATGGAAGCTATGTACCCATGATGTATGCGGGCATCAAGATGGCCATGAACTATGAAATCGACACGAGTGAGGAATACATAAAGAAAACCACGATCAAAGGCTATCCTGGTGTGGAGCAGTATGAGTATGAAGACAAAGATGCCCAAATCTTGATCCTGATAGGGGATAGATTTATTGTCACATTGGAGGGCGATAATTTTGAGGACACATCTGAGCTGAAATCCATAGCTGAATCCCTCGATTTAGATGGCATAGCAAAATTAGCCAAATAGTGCATGCGCCTCTTTGATTCTTTTACGGATTGAGACTCCGTAGGGACAGCTTTCTTCACATTTTCCACAGTCCTGGCAGGATTCGACCTTAGCTGTCCGCGGTAAGCGAGTGTAGGCCTGATTGGCCGCAGTCATCTTTCCATAACTCTCAGAATAAGTCAGATACCTGAGAATGGTCGATGTCAAGATGCCGGAGGGACAGTTTTTTTGACAAATCCCACACATGTGGCAGTAGTCCTTTAGGTTTCGTGCCACAAATCTGTACAGAGTTTTTCTCTCTTCTTTTGAGAGAGGCTGACCAGGAACGGCAAGGTCTTCCTCCATCTGCTGGAATGTGAGGATCTCTGTGACAACCGAAGAGATATCCTGGTTTTCCAAAGCCCATTTGAGCATGGCTTGGAAGATGGACGTGTCTCCTGTTTTGTATTCTTTGAGGTCCTGTCTTCTTCCGCCCACCTTGAGGGTTTTCATGGCAATGATGCCCACATCTTTGGATTTGGCCAGGCGTATGAGCTTCCTCGTTCCGCTTGCGCCGAGATAGTCCTCGTAAGTTTCCACTTTTTTTTCTGTATCCTGAATATCGAAGACATTGTATCCAAACTGGACCATGTCATAGTGATTGCACTCAACAGCTTTTGTAACGACTTCATGGTGATTGGAATGGCAGGAAAGTCCGCGGAATCTGTATTTCCCCTGTTTTTTCAAGGTATCAAAAGCACTGAGTATCCTCTCATCTGTCAGGTGATCTGGGTCACTGGCTCCATGGATCAGGAGTACATCCAGATAGTCTGTCTGAAGCCTTCTCAAGCTTCCATCGACGGCATCAATGATGGATTCCTCGCTCCAATTTCCTCTTAAGTGAAACTTCGTTCCCACATGCACGCGATCTCTTCCCACTTCCTTGAGTACTCTCCCAATCTGTCGCTCGCTGTTGCCGTTCATATAACTGTTTGATGTATCTATGTAATTGACTCCCATTTCGATGATCTGCATAAAAATAGCCCAGTCAGGCACAGGGCTTCCTCCTAGGGAGATTTCAGATATCCAGAGGTCAGTTCTTCCCAGGCGGCGATAGAACATCTCTCCCTTTTTTATACGGTTTTTATCGCTGTTTTCAGGGGTTTTTTGAAGAGGAGACAGCGTCACAGCTAAAGCTCCCCCCATGAGATTTTTCATAAAATTGCGTCTGCTGCTTTCATTCATGAGAGACTCCTTTTTATGCTTGAGGTTAAGGTGAATCGGATTCTATGAGATCCAGTTTATTCAGGATTTCTTTGAGTTCACTTTTTCCTTTCTCGTCGAGAGGAAGAATCGGGGGACGTGGGGGACCACCATGAAAGCCGAGCAAATCGAGGGCGTATTTGGTTCCAGGAATCCCGAATTTCTGTATGATAGCGTTGTTCAAAGGAATCAAGTTGAGCTGGAGCTTTCGAGCTTCCTCCCATCTTTTCTCCAAAAAGAGGTTGTAAAGCTCCACGCACTGAGCAGGAGCCACATCTGCAAGACGGAGAATTCCTCCTGAGGCTCCAAGGAGGAGTCCGAAGAGGAAGACACTCCCGGCTCCAAGAAGGTAGTGGAAATCAGATGGAAGAGCCTCTATGACTTCTCCGAGAAAAGCGAGGTTTCCAGAACTGTCTTTTATCCCTACGATATTGGGATGGGCGGCTAAATCGATGACAAGTTGAGGCGGTATGGCTAGGCCTGTGACTTGAGGTATGTGATAAGGAATTATCGGAGTTTTGGCTCTGTCTGCAATCAGCAGGTAATGTTTCATCAGTGCTTCATGAGTCATATGGGATTTAAAATAGAAGGGAGTTCGGATTAGAGCGGCGTCTGTGCCAAATTCAGCCATGCGGTTGGTGAAAGCGATGGTTGCAGTCGTCGATTCACGAGCCGTCCCCACCAAGATTTTTTTATCCGGAGCTGCAGCCTCCTTGGCTGTTTGCACCAGCGTTTCAGATTCCTCATCTGTGAGATAGGCGGCTTCTCCGCTGGAGCCTGCAATGACAAAACCTGCCAGGTCGAAAGAATTGTATTTTTGGATGTTTTCACGGAATTTTTCTGTGGATATTGTATCCTTCTCAAAGGGCGTTGTGAGTGCGGCAAAAACGCCTTTATAATTATCTGCCATAGATTTTTCTCCTTGGACCAAATTCATTTTTTTTGGGAATCGGATTCGATTTCTCTCAATTCTTCATCCGAAAGCCCGAAATAATGCCCGACTTCATGAAAAACAACTTCTTTGATTTTTTGCTTGACCTCCTCCTCTGAGTTGCAGATCTCTTCTATAGGTTGCTGGTAGATAACGATCACATCGGGTGGAAGATTTCCATAATATGGTCCCCTATGCTTAAACGGTACGCCATGGTAAAGACCAAGGATTCTGCTGTAAGGGGAGCTACCCGTTTGTCGGTATACCTCTGCTGGTGGTTTTTCCTCAACAATAACAGCCAAGTTGTCGATATATTTCTTGAATTTTTTGGGAAGCATTGCCATAGCCTCTTCGATAATCGTTTCAAATTTTTCTTTTTTCATGTGTGATACAGGTTATTATTTCTCGATACCTTCACGAGCCTGAACGCCTTGTTTGTAATAGTGTTTGATCTCTTCCATCTCAGTAACCAGGTCGGCTCGCTCGAGGAAGGATTCTGGAGCATATCTTCCTGTCAGGATGACTTCTACTCCTTCGGGTTTCTTGTCCAACAATTTATGGACATCTTTTTCTGTCAGGAGCTTGAAGTGAACAGCCACGTTCACCTCATCCAGAACGATGATCTGATACTTTCGAGACTTCATGGCCTTGAAACATTTTTCAAGACCCTGCTTGGCTCTTTGTATGTCTTCTTCATCGGGATTCTCGGTGACATGAATGAAGCCTTTTCGTCCGAACTGTTCGATGGTGATAAAAGGTGAGAGTTCTTTGACTGAAGTGAGTTCACCATAATCTTGTCCCTTTAGGAATTGGCCGATATAGGATCTCAAACCATGACCGGCGGCTCTCAGGGCCAGACCTAAAGCAGCCGTGGTTTTGCCCTTTCCGCCTCCGGTATAGACTTGAACATATCCTTTAAAGGGCTCTTTGTGAGCTTTCTCTTTCATGTTTATAGAATATATGTAAATACTCCGGACGAGTCAACCAAACAGTTCGCGTAAGAGAGCGAGGGGATTTTTGCAAACATGTGCACATATGCTATAATCATCGGCATGTTAGACATGAAATTTGTTGAGGAAAATCCGGATCTTGTCATCGAAAAAACAGCCTCTCGAGGAATAGATTTAGATCTGAGTGAGTTTTTGCGTCTCTCAAAACAGAAAAAAGATTACCTTCAGAAGATCGAGAGCCTTCGTTTCGAACTGAACAAAGCCTCCAAGCTCATCGGAAAGATGAAGGGCGAAGGAAAAGATCCGAGCTCACTCATAAAAGAAATGAAGAAGGTTTCGGAAGAAATCAAACATTTGGAAGAAAACCACAAGCAGTGGGAAGAGGAAATAAGGACAATCCTGTTGGGAATTCCGAATATCCCTCACGATTCTGTTCCTGTTGGACTCGACTCTGTAAAAAATGTGGAAATTCGACGGTTCGGAGGGAAACCCAAGTTTGCTTTTAATCCAAAGCCTCATTGGGAGATCGGGACAAAGCTGGGAATACTCGACTTTGACCGGGCATCGAAACTAGCGGGATCGAGATTTGCGGTCTATCTAGGTGATGGAGCCATGTTGGAGAGAGCATTGATCAATTTCATGCTCGACATCCACACAAAGGAAGGAGGCTACAAAGAAATCATCCCGCCCTTCATTGCAAACAAGGACTGTCTGATTGGGACAGGAAACCTTCCCAAGTTCGAAGATGACCTGTTTAAATTGAAAGGGCGTCCTTGGTATATGATTCCTACTGCCGAGGTTCCGTTGACCAATCTCTATAGGGAAGAAATTCTCGATGGAGAATTCCTTCCCCAAAGGTTTGCAGCCTACACCCCCTGTTTCAGGAGTGAGGCAGGTTCTTATGGAAAAGATATCAGAGGTCTGATTCGCCAGCATCAGTTTAACAAGGTGGAACTCGCAAGCTTCTGCCTGCCCGAAAATTCCTACCAGGAATTGGATAGATTAACCGAAGATGCCGAGGAGGTGCTCAAAAGACTGAGGCTCCACTACCGTGTGGTGGTTCTTTGCACGGCAGATCTCGGCTTTGCAGGGGCAAAGACTTTTGACCTGGAGCTCTGGATGCCCCATAGGAACAAATACCTGGAGATATCTTCGTGCACCAACTGTGAGGATTTCCAATCCAGACGCGCCAATATCCGTTTTCGAAGAGGTCCCAAGAGCAGGCCTGAGTTTGTGCACACTCTGAATGGATCCGGGGTGGCGATAGGACGAACTGTCAGTGCCATCCTGGAATGTTTCCAACAGAAGGATGGCTCTGTTCTTATCCCCGAGGCCTTGCGACCTTACATGAACGGTCAAGAAAGAATATCATAAAATACACACGAGAAGCGGAGGGATGGCCGAGTGGTTGAAGGCGGCGGTCTTGAAAACCGCTTCACGAGTAATCGTGACGGGGGTTCGAATCCCTCTCCCTCCGCCAGATCTTCAGTTTGCCTATGGTAAAAAAAATGCTAAAATGATGTCCAGACTGAAATCCAAGCGGAGAGGTGCTGGAGTGGCCGATCAGGATCGCCTGCTAAGCGATTGTCCCGAGAAATTGGGACCGTGGGTTCGAATCCCACCCTCTCCGCCACCTGCTCTTATGGATTATCTTCTCTGTCTTTGACTAAACATGAACACCGTATCCACGATCTCCTTAGGGGACAGGCATGTTTCATCCTGGGGGGAATCGATAATTCGGAAGTTAAAAAATGGGCAGTTGCCGTCATACCAGCGATAGGAGAGGGGACGGTCTTGTTCTTTCCTCCTTTCGGCTTCCTTTTGGTTCAGCAAGTCCCCAAGACCTTTGAGGTTAACGCCTTTTTCCGGATCAACTCCCAGAATATACCGTTTGTTTCCAAAATTTGTCATTAAAAAAGAAAATCCTTGTTTGAGTGCAGGATTTACACTATCCCTTCTGGCCCAGTCTTTGAGGAGATAACTACGTGGATTTCTCACGATGAGTCCATCTATGGTCTTTGTTCCTTTGCCTGTGGCAAGTGGTAGGTCTAAGGTCAATTTTTGGCCACGCTCCAAGTCATAGAGGTAGTTGAAATAGTCATCTTCTGCACGTCTTATGGCCCTCTCGTATCTGTCAATTCCTGAGAAAAGTGCTTTATTCACAAAGATTTCATGCCCTTCGATGGATTTTGTATAAAGGAAATTCATGAATTTCAGGCCTTCTCTCACTCTTTCAAGGCTTGCAGCATCTTCCTTTTTCCTTATCCAGAGGAAAAGTGCGCGGAGAATGGCATAAGGAGTAGAGGCAAGGTCCCATTCTTTAGAGAGAGTGGCTGAGTCGACTATCTTTGTGTATTGGGCAATCAAGGCCATGGCCGGATCGACCACACCTCCCTCTAAAAGTTTCAAGGCCAAAAATATCGAGGACACCGCATCGAAGTCGGGGAGCCGATGGGTGATGATATTCAGCATGTGAGTTCTGTTTGATTTATGGATGATATCATCCCTTGGGATATGACCCAGGACAAGGTAAGGATACTTCGCAATCAAGGAAGCCGTGCATTCAGGTTCAGCTTCAGAATGGTGATGGTCAATGATGCCAGGAATGGTTTTCATCCCCACATCCAAGACCAAGGTGTTCTTTTCTGGCACGAATTCCGTGCCATAAGGAACGAATCGGTACACAGCTTCGATCTTATTCAGAGTCACCTTTTATTCCCTAGATCTTTTCCTTCCTCTAAGTATTTAATGATTCTAGCGCTCCCTGAAGGGAAAGGGAAACGCCGCATGCCTTTAAGGGTCACCCAGCGGAGGTTTTTCTTGCTTGCTCGTGGTTCTGATTCCAGTGAACATGAGAAGGCATAGAGTCTCACCTGGAATTGGGTATAAGCATGCTGTACAGTGGTTAAGAGCTTGCCTGCAGTGGCATTTACACCGAGTTCTTCTTTGATCTCCCGTCTCAGAGCTTCCTCAGGTTTTTCATTTTTCCTTATTTTTCCTCCGGGAAATTCCCAGAGATCGGCCAAAAGTCCATTCGATGGTCTCTTTTGGATCAAGAATTTTTTTTGTTTCTGTATGATTCCGACCACAGCTTCGATTTTTTTATAACTTCTCTTCCTAGAATGAGGAATGATCTCCTGCTCGCCTGCCTTATAGGCTTGACAGAACTCAGGAATTGGACAGAGGAGGCAAAGGGGATTTTTTGGTCGGCAGATGAGGGCACCGAGTTCCATAAGGGCTTGGTTATAGGTTCCGATTCGCTTCTTGGGGAGAAGATGGGCCATGAATCGCAAGAGTTCTTTGTCATTTTTGAGGCTGGCTTTTCGATGCATTCTCATGAGCCTCATCATGACCCGGCGAATGTTTGCATCCATAAACGGATAGGGCTCATCATATGCAAAACTCAACACGGCTGCTGTTGTATAAGGGCCAAAGCCAGGCAGTCTCTTCAAGTCCTCGTATTCTCGGGGGATTTGACCCTCATGAGTCTCCACGATGATTTTGGATGCCTGATGAAGATTTCTCGCTCTCTGGTAATACCCCAGTCCCTGCCAAGCCTTGAGAACTTTCTGAAGCGGGGCCTCACTCAAAGTTTTTAAGTCTGGAAAGAGTTTCAGCCATCTATTGTAGTAGGGAATGACGGCTTGAACCGTTGTCTGCTGGAGCATGATTTCAGAAATCCAAATCTTGTAGGGATCTCTTGCCGTACGCCAGGGAAGCTTCCTATGGTGGGCAGAGTACCAACGTTCCAGCTTCTTTTGGAATTCGATGGAATCTTGTGTTGCCCTCTGCATGGCTGAAAAACATCTCTGTATACCACGATTTATCTGAGGATACAAGGACCGATGTCATCTGAAAGGGAGGGAATGTTTTTTTCACAGATTGAGCTAACAACTGAATTCAGGTCTTAAGGGTTTAATCAGGCTGAAAGCTCGATTCATCCACCCTCGTAAGTACGGCCATTCCGAATGCCCCAGGACCTGCATGAGCTCCCAGGGCAGGGGATACATTCATCACCATCTCCACCTTTTGTCCGATGAGATCTTGGATTTTCCTAGCTAATCGACGCCCGATATCAGGGGCGTTGGTATGGGCTACAGCCACAGAAAACTCGACTGCTCTTTGTTGAATCCTATCGGTGACGAAATTCATGATTTTTTGCTTTAATCGCTTTTTTCCCCTTGCCTTATCTACAGGGACAAGCTTCCCTTGAGGGCTAAGGGAGAGAACAGGATTTATATTCAGAATTCCTGCTATAAAGCCTTTCGCCCGTGTGATCCTTCCCCCCTTAACCAGGTATTTCAGAGTTGGAAGGCCAATATAGATTTTGGTGTCCTTGATCGCTCTCTGTATACGGTTTAAAACCTCTTCCAGGTCCTTACCTTGATCCACGGCCTTGATTCCTTCTAGCAAAACCAATCCCAGTCCGACAGATATGTTTTTTCCATCCAGAACCGAAATCCTATCCAAGGCGAGGCTTTGAGACGCTTGAACGGCAGTTTGGTACGTTCCGCTGAGTTCTTTAGATATTTGAACAGAAACAATGGATTGATAGTGGGCAAGGAGATGGCTGTAGATTTGTGTGAAATCCATCAGGCTGGGCTGGGAAGTTTTTGGGAGGACTGTGGACGAATCCAGTATGTTATAGAACTCTTCTGGGATAATATCCCATCTGTCAGTGTAAATTTTATCATCGGCGTGAACCTTAATGGGAACAAAATAAACAGGATTGTTTTCGATGAGTTCATCTGCCAGGTCACATGTGCTGTCAGAAACCAAACAGATGGATTCCTTTTCTTTGGCTTTTGGACCGTCAGAAAATTCGTAGATTTTTTTTGAAGACACCTTACCGAATTGGGAAACCAGAGAAAAAACATCGTCGGGATTTTCTGTGTTGATATGAATCTTGGCAAACTGAGATGCCCCATAAAAAATCAAGTTCTGTCCGAGTTCATTTAATTTTATAATTAATCCTCTTCGGTCCAAATTATCTGCCGTCACACAGCATTCAGCGCAAAATGGAGCCTTTTTTATCTCCTCTGAGGGCGTATCGATTGTGGGGTGTGCGTGGGAAGAGATGTTCTCCAATTTTCCCTTTTCAATATATCCCAGAATACCTTCCAGGAAATGCACAAAGGCTTTTCCTCCAGCGTCAACAACTTTATTTTTTCTTAAGACATCGAGCTGGTTAGGGGTGTTTTGAAGAGCAGAGAGGGCTCTTTGATAGGACTCTTTAAGAAGAAAAACGAAATCCTCTGTTGATTCACAAAGCCTGTTGACCTCCTCGGACCACTCTCTCAAAACGGATAAAATCGTTCCTTCGACAGGTTGCTTTAAAGATCGATAAGCTCTATTTACAGCAGACGAGGTGATTGAACTGAGGTCTTGAGTCCGAATTCTGCTGTAATTTTTAAGTCCCTCTGCCAGTCCAAAAAGAATCTCAGCAAAGATGATTCCTGAGTATCCAAGAGCAAATTGTACAGCTAGACCGGCTATTTCCTGGCTCGCAAGGTTTATCTCAGGTCGCCAGAGAGGGTAAGTGTTGACAATTGGAATCAGGGTTTTTTTCAGATTCGACCCTGTATCCCGATCCGGAATCGGGAAAACATTCAATCGATTCAATTCCTTTTCGTGTTTGATGATTTCTTTACATCCGGCAACAACAGCGTACTGGTAGCGAGGACCGTCGAGGTAGCCGATTTGTACAGAATGTGGTCTCTTCATGCTGTTATCATCATATCATCTATCCCTTTTATATACACCAAAAAATCAAAAAGTGAAAATTCATCGCTAAAATCACCTCTAAAGGTGATTGACCTCTGAAAAGCCTAATGAAGTAAAATATTTGCGGGAAATCGGAATGGCTGAATACAAAAAATCCAGAGGTCGCCTTATTTATGACGTTTCCCTGAACGAAAAAACAGACGGTAAGGAATAAAATGAGAAACGAAAAAATATTGGTCGTGGAGTTTGAAGAGAATTCCCTCAATTCCCTCTTGCAGTTGTTACAAACTGAGGGTTTTGAGGTCGTCACTGCGAAGGATGGCCACGAGGGATTGTTGAAATTCGAATCAGAAAACCCGGATTTGGTAATCCTTGAGCCAATGCTTCTTAAACTGCACGGATTTGACCTGTGCAGAAAAATATCCAAGGATTCTCCCAAAAAAATACCCGTTATCATAACTACGGGTTTTTACAAGGGCGAACACTATAAGTCCGAAGCGATCGAGACCTTTGGTGCCGCGGCATTTTTCGAGAAGCCCTACGAAGGCGAGGAACTGCTTACCACCATACATGATCTGTTAGGAAACGGAACTGGTGAGGCTGTGAGAGAGGTGGATGAAAGCATTCAAGAAGCAGATGTTGATGTGAAGGATGTTAAAGAGAGTGTTAAAAAGACAGACGAGAGATCCAAGGAATCCGAGGTGATTCAAGCCGAAGCAGAGCAACAAAAAGAAACTATTGAAAAAACGACAAAAGGAGTTGAGGTCTCCAATGAAGTCGATAAAATGCTCAAGGACGCCTTGTCTGAATTTGGTCTTAGCCTAGATAAGAAAGAGCCCACAGTTCAGAAGGTTAAGGAAAAACCAGAAAAAGAGCGCCTTGAAGAAGATTTAATCGGAAAAAAGATAGAAAGCCTGAAAGTAGAGAGCTTTGAAGAAAGAGAAGAAGAGAGAGAGGAACAAGAGGAGGAAGAGGTAGAGGAATTGAAAACAGAAGAGTTCATCGAAGAATTGATAAGGAAAGAAGAGCAGATTGAAGAAGCAGAAAGGCTCGAGGAGAAAGAGACTTTGGCGAAAGAGGAAGAAGTGAGTGAGGGGGAAGTCAAGGAGGAGATCCAGGAAGAAGTCAAGGAAGAGGTAAAAGAGGAAGTTAGGGAAGAAGAACCAGACTCAAACCAACAGATATTTGAGGATTATTTTGAACAACCCGAAAAAAGTCCTCCCCACATCACTCTTTTAGGATATTTAAAGAGGATAAAAAAACCTATCCCTCTTATGATTGGTTCGACAGCCTTTGTCATCCTTGTGGCGGCGGGTGCTACCTATTATTTTCTAAAGCCAAACAAAGTCTCCTCATCCCCTCAGCAAGAAAAGTCACAGATTGTATCGAGTATGCAGGGAGCAAAATCCAACTCACAGGAAGGATCTGTCTCTACGGCAACTGGAGATCAAGATGAAGGGAGACAAGGAGCAACCACTTCTGGGGAAATTGAGGGAGATAACCGCGAGAGCTTGGCATCGAATCAGCCCACACTAGGGTTAGAGACTGAGCCTGAATCTATAGCTGAGGTTGCTGCACCAACAAGGTTATCTTCGAGACAACGACAGGTCTTGCTTCCGCCAGTGTCTACGGCTCCGGAATCACGAGAGTTTGAGGTAATTGAGGTAGAGGATACCAAAGACGCTCGGGTGGAACTGTCTGAGTTGTCAGTCAGCGTGCCTCAGCTAGAGGAGACAGCTAAAAAAATCATCCAACCAGAAAATGCTGATAACAGAATTAAAACTGGTGATTTGGTGCCTATCGAATCGGTTGATGTTCTCCCCGTTGCTGTTAGCAAGGTCAATCCTAAATATCCAAACAGCGCTTTTCAAAGAGGTGTTGAAGCGACGGTGGAGTTTAGGGCTTTGATTTCAGAGTTCGGGAATGTCTTGGATATTGTCTTTGTGAATCCAGGAGGATCAACATCTTTATTTCACACAGCCTGTGAAGAAGCGGTTCGACAATGGAAGTTTTCACCGGCTAAAAAGGATGATGTGAATGTAAAAGTATGGAAAACTTTTTCCATTTCTTTTAAGAAAAAAAATACAGAGTAGGTGGAAGGAATGTCATTAAACAAAGAACAAGAAGATCTTTACAAAAAAACTATGGAGGAAGCCAAAAGGCAACTGGACGGTATTGACGGAGAGATGGAAGAAGAGCTTCAAAAAGCTCGGGAACGGTTGGCTAAACTTCAGGAGTCCAAGAAATCTTTTAAACAAATATATGTAAGCACAGCCGAACTTCTGGGCGCAAAAGTGGAAATAGAAGACGACGAGGAAGAGAATGCCCCCACCGACGGCAAGTCTTCTTTAAAGAATTTACAATAAATCTTTGCTCCTCGATTTCGTGACGGAGCATCCCTTTCATTCCCTTTTTCCGAGCGTTTTGAGATGCTCCATAGAACCATAGAGAGCGAGAAGTCTTTGGAATTCGTTCTGATCAAAGAAGGAACACCTGCCCTCTCCCCAGGATTTAGCGACTTCCACAACAAATCTCACGGCCATTTCTATATCTATGCAGTGATTAGCTCCTGTCGCGCACCCAGCGACTGGAACCTCTGTCGTGATAGCCACCCCCACAACGGGAGCATGGGTGGCTGTTGCCGGTTGTAAGATGCTGTTGAGATGGAAGACTTTATTCCCATAGGGGGTGATGTCCTGCATAGTGATGGCGAAGACAACAGGGGGTTGGCCTGAAACGGTTTGCATGATATCGAGCAAATCTTCACTGGCCTTTAGAATGTAACCGTCTTTGACAGTAGGGGATATGGCAAAGCCGCGACGATTGATGATGCGATTTCCCTTTGTCGTATCGATTGACAGTATAGCCTCCATCCGATGGTCCACTTCGTATGTATTCATCGTTTCTATTGAAACGGGTGCATCCATGAAAGGCACAGGATCATGGGGAATGATAGGGGAGGCGGGACAGAGATGGGTAGTGATGATCACGTCTCCTCTTAGCTGATCCCCTTTGCTTCTTAAATCAAGAATTTTGGAGGCGCTTGCCAGAGCAGTGATGGCTCCATCCGCATCTGAGACGAGGCCGATTTTATGGGGCCTGGCTCCGATCCCTCCTAGGCGTCCGACGATGCCGAGAGTAGGCGCTCTTCCCCCCAAAGCTCGACCATCTATCCCGTTGATTTGGATTTTTACGAAATTTGTTTCACCTTTTTCTCCCTTAACAGGATGAAAATTCCACTCAGTATCATCTATCCCTTTTTCTTGGAAATGATCCTTGAGTTTCTTCTCCTCGATCAAGGATGCTTCAAGGAGTTCATATATTTCGATCACTTGCTTTAATGCCATGATTTTACTCCTTTTCGTGAAAAATCTTGATTAAAACATAATAGAGAATAATCGAGGATATGATTCCGTTGAAGGCAAACACTGAGAAAGGAAATATTTTGATAGTGAGAGGGTGCCCAGAAGTTGTCCAACCTATAAGGAAAGATACGAGGTAGGCAAACAGAGCCTTATAGTTGATCCGAGAATCAGAATTTTTATTGATTTTTTGCATGTCTATTTTTTTTAAAATATAGAAATCACAGATGAATATCCCTGCGATAGGACCGACACTCACCGTCAGTACGGTTAAGAAGAGCTCGAGACGCTCGAGAATGCCAATGGCTGAAAATAAGGAAGCAAAGATTCCAGCAACGATGGTCATCTTCCATCTTTTTACCCGGAAGATGTTGTTTAAGGCGAGGACAGAGGAATACAGGTTGCTGTCATTTGTGGTCCACTGAGCTAGGAGAAGAACGATAAAGCCGATCATTCCGAATCCTAGATATTGATTGCCTATAATGAGCTCAGGAAGCATTTCATGATACACTCCTGTATTCATAGATAGGACAGAGCCAACAAGGTGGAGAAATGCACTGACTGACATGGCTAATGTGGCTGCAGCGAATATATCTCTCTTTCTTGGCTTTGCAAAGCGAAAAATATCTGCGCTGGTTGTCGCCCCAACGATGAAGCCTCCTGCGACAATCGAAGCCGCTGTCCCTATGGTTAGCGGATAGGGATCGGGATGGTGGGCCTTAGCTAATGAGATTAAAGTACCAGGAGGGAGAAAGTGAAAACCCATTTTTATCACTCCCCACATGAATATGAAGATCATAAAAGGAGAGGCTAGCCAACTTAGCGTGCTGAGTCCTCTGATGCCGAAAATCGCAGGAATCATCATCACGATTCCGCAGAGGAAGGAAAAGAGAGACAAGGGAAAATGTGTCCCAAAGAAAAACTGAATCGTACGTGCAAAGAGAGCCGCTTGAACGCCAAACCAACCTATCAGGGAAAGGGCAATCGAGAAAGATATAATTATGGCTCCTATTCTTCCGAAAGACAGATTGGCTATGAGAGGAGTGGAAAGCCCGGTTTGAGCTCCCACATAACCTGTAAAAACCATTATGACAATGAGGATGATTTCTCCAAATATGTAGGATAGGACAACACTGGGAATACTTCCTAATCCCAGGCCGATCATCATTCCGCGGAAAATGGCAGACATGACCACAGCGATTCCTATCCAAATAACGGCCAGGTTTACCCATGATTTTCTCTGGTTAAGAGGAACAGACTCGAGGGAGAAATCTTCGAGGACCTGATGGGATTTTTTTCTCTCTCTCACGCGCCTTTCCCAAAGCTTATAGCAAGGAGAATTTTGATGTCAAATTGAATTGACAATGATTTTCCTTTTTTATAGAGTATCAAAGGCATCCGCCGAAGAAGGCTGTATGCCAAGAGGGAGATCAATAAAAGACGGCAGATTCGATGATAAAGTCTTTAAAAATAAAGAGCGACCTGTCTGAGATCGATAAAATTCGCAGTTTTTTGAAAGATGTTCTTGGGGATTACAACCTTTCTGAGGAGGCCCTTTATCTCATCGAATTGGCTCTTCTCGAGATGTGCATCAACATAGTCAGGTATGCCTACCCCGACTCTAAAGGGGAAATTTCTTTAAAAATTTGGTCTCAAGAAGGAAAGGTTTTCTTTGAGATCAGGGACTGGGGCGTCCCCTTCAATCCGAGAGACGCTCAAGAGCCGGATATCCATGAAATGATTACCAAGGGAAAGACAGGAGGATTGGGCATATTGCTTGCCCGCAAACTTATGGATGGTTTTCAATACAAAAGAGAAGACAACCAGAATGTTTTAGTCATGCATAAGAAGATCGAAGAAGCTGGATCTTCCTCAATATAAGACTTTATCCTCTCCTTCTTTCTTTATTTGTTTATCCAACCAAGCGATGACAAGATCTCTTCTTCTAAGGACGGCCTCTATTTCTTCCTCCGTCAAGTATTCTCCAACCACACTCTGGATGGCTTCCTGATTCAGGGTCTTTAGTTTGTCGTATAATTCCCTAGGGATTTCTTTCATAAGGCGAGGCCCCTCTTTGTATTTTTCGTCGTATATGAGTTTTTCGGTGAATTTTTTGGATGTTCGGAAGGTGCGGGAGTGATCGATCAGGATCATCCGCCAATCTTCGGTTATAAGATACTGGTTTTGGTGTCTATCCTCGTTGGCGATCAGATTATCTAAGAGGCGTTGAATATAAAGGGCTCTGTTCCAAGGAAAGACCTTGTAGGAGGGTGTTTTTATGTCTTTTTCATATTTATCCTTAAGGCTCATCATCGAGTCGACCCAGAGCTGACAGGAACCGCGGTCTCCTTTAAATCTGACTTCTACAGTTGGAGGGACCATGTTTATGCCGAGATGCTTGTCCAATCGATAAGCCGCAATCTCCCACCTCCAATTTTCCACATACCCTCTCAGACGGCCTTCGCAGTTTTTCCAGATGGCTTGCTTCGTGATCCCATCCTTTTCAAGGGTTAGCACCCAAGGGTTGGTCACAGCTTCCCGATCACTGAAGGGTTGATCTGAGCCTACGATTTCTGCTGTCTGAAGGAATTCTTCCCATTTTTCTCTTTCTGCAACCTCTTCCTTGGTGAATTGAGCCAAAGCTTGAAGGCTAAATCCAAGGATGAAAACCGCAATGAAAAAGACAGAGAATACGTATTTCATGGTTTATGCCTCCTCCAAAATTTTTTATTTTCTCACATTTCATATAAAACTTTATCTTCACCCTGTTCCTTTACCATATCCGCGATCTCTTTCAAGAGAAGCTCTTTTCGAGCGAGAACAGCCTTGATTTCCTTATCTTTTAGATAAGGGCCGACAGCATTTTTTATTTTTTCGAAATCGAGGCCCCTAACATTTTCGACAAATGTCCGGGGTAGACGTCTAAAAAGCTGTTGTTCTTTAATCCCTTTCTTTCCAAACACTAAGTTTTTTGTGTATTTCTTGCCGCTCCGAAAACATTGGGAGTGGTCGATCAGGATTGTGCGCCAATCTTCGGTGTAAAGCACATTCTGTTGGGTCCGATCCGCATTGGCTATTAAACTGTCGAAAGCTCTTGTCAAATACTTAGCCCTGCTTATCCTTTCGGCAGCGGCTCCTGTGGTCGGCATGGGTATCGATTCTTGCATTATTTGGAGAAGACTGTAAGGAGCTGTCACCCAGAATTGAAATGAACCTCTTTTCCCCTCAAATTCTCTCTCGACAGTAGGAGGGATCATATTGAGGTTTAAAAGCTTGTCGAGTCTGTAAGCTGCTATTTCGTACTGCCAGCCTTCTATGTTTCCTAAATACTCGCCTTTGACGTCTTTCCAGCATCCGCTCATCTCCACCTCACCTTTTTTCAAGTAAAGACGTTTCGGCTTTGTTATTCCCTCGCCAATATCTTTGGCCCGAACGATTTCGGCTGTGAGGAGAAATTCTTCGATCTCTTGCCTCTGTGCGATTTCTTCTGGAGTGAATTGGGCATAGACTGTAGAAAAAGCTATGATAAGGATTAAAAAAAATGGGAATGTTATCGTCCTTTTCATCTTTCTTCCCTTACATTGGATTTTCCCCATTCATACTGCTCTAATATAATATTCATGTGCTTAAAGAAAATCAAACAAAATGTTTGATTTGACATCTCTTTTTTTTCTATTGTACATTTTTCTTTCAGCTTTAGGAGTTGGATGATAGAGATCGGAAGATCGAAAAGGCGGATATAATGAGAGATAAAATATTTTTCTTGGGAGTGTTAGTCCTATTGCTTTCTTGTTCGATGGGGGATAAGTACTCACCGACCATTCGATTTCCTTATCTTTGGCTCGACGAGCAAGGCTTTGGGGGAGATATCGATCAGCAGAATTTTCCCGAACCTTCTGGTATCTGTTTTCATCCTCTGAGAAAAACCCTTTTCGTGGTCAGCGACGAAGGGGAGCTTGCGGAAATCAACACGGATGGAACACCGGTCTTTAGGCATAAGATCCCCGGCGATCTGGAAGGGGTGGCGGTCGATCCACAGACCGGTCTCTTGTATATAATCATTGAGGGGGATGATATTATACAAGAGACC
>Ga0209636_10001046_pt1 | contig 27614 bp, 25 predicted proteins | sample DeeMarSWOR152_54_FD_187464 | JGI IMG/M metagenome (GOLD analysis project Ga0209636, IMG submission 187464) | Marine sediment microbial communities from White Oak River estuary, North Carolina - WOR-1-52-54 (SPAdes) (version 2) | ecosystem: Environmental > Aquatic > Marine > Intertidal zone >...
CCTTTAATTTTTGTTGTGTCCTCCAACTTCTCTTTTTCAAGACAAATTTTGGCCAGAGAATGCAGAAAATAAAAGTCAGTTCCAGGTTTTATTTGAAGCCATTGAGAAGAGAATCGGCTCAACCGAATCTCTTGAGGATTAACAATAACCAGTTCAGCTCCGTTTCTCACTGCTTCTATAATCCCCAGTCCCACGATGGGATGGGAATGGGTAACCTCAGCCCCAATGAGAAGGATAGTCTTGGCTTTGGCAATATCATTGACTTTGAAGTTCAAAGCCGGCGAAAGGCCCTTTTCCTGAGCCCATTCCTGAAAGCTAGCTAAAGGAGAGAAACGAGCAGCACTGTCCACATTTTGGGTTTTCAGTCCTTGATGAGAAAATTTTTGGAATAAATAATTTTCCTCGTTTGTCACTTGAGGAGAAGAAATAAAAGCAATCTCTCGGCCTTTATATTTTTTTAGTTTTTGAGCCACAAAAGTTAAGGCTTCTTCCCAACTCGCCTCTTCAAGCTCGCCATTTAGCCTGATTTGAGGCTTGATTATTCTTTGAGGGCTGTAAATGAGGTCTCTAATCGTGAAACGACCTTTTACACAGGCTTGACCCTTATTCACAGCTCCATCATCAGAAGGAAAAGAGCTCAGGATTCTTCCTCCCTTGAGCTCCATTTTTAGTTCACAGCCAACGCTGCACAAAGGGCAGATGGTTTTTGCTGTTTCATCAGGGAGGCTTTCAGGCCTTATTGCTCTTTCAGTCAAAGCACCGGTAGGGCAAACATCCACACAGGCTCCGCAGAACTGACAATCCGATTCAAGAAGAGTCTGGTCAAGAACCGTGCTCACGACCGCCTCCGTCCCCCTGAAGGCAAAGGAAATGGTGGAAGCCCCTCTCACTTCATGGCAGATCCTCACGCATCTCCCGCAGAGTATACAGAGGTTGTAATTGCGGTCAAAGAAAGGGTCATCTTTCCGAACCTCAAAATTGCGGTAAAGAGAGGGTAACTCAATTTTCTTTATCTCTAAGGCTTCCACAACATCCTGAAGTTCACAGCGGCCGTTGTTGGAACACAGGACACAGCCCGTTATTTCTCCAACTTTACGGATGGTGGATTTGTACTCGTCGCATTTCTCCTTCTCTGTACAGATGAGGCAAGCATTGGGGTGCTCGGAAAGGATGAGCTCCAAAATCTGTCTTCTCATCTTCTGGAGTTGAGGGGTTTTGGTCTTGATTTCCATTCCATCCTCAACATAAGTTCCACAGGAAGGGGGAAATCCTTTTCTTCCCTTGACTTCTACAATGCACAGGCGGCAACCGGTGAAAGGTGTAAGGCGAGGATGATCACAGAGTGAAGGAATGAAAATATTATTTAAGCGGGCAACTTCTAATATCGTTTTTTTTCCTTCGACCTCAATCTCTTTTTTATCGATAATGATTTTCATCTCTTTCTCAAAACTATGAAGCCTTCTTGAGTATTTTCTCCTTTTTTCTCCCCGTTACTTTAGAAACAGCCATAACTTTGGGAGGACAGACATCAAAGCAAGCTCCACATTTAATACACAATTCTTGATCAATAACATGAACTTTTTTCCTCTCCCCGCTTATGGCTTCAACCGGACAGTTCTTTAAGCACAGAAGACACCCCACACACTTCTCAGGCTCGATGTAGTAGGCAATCAAATCCTTGCAGACAAAAGCTGGACAGCTTTTTCTTTCTATATGGGCTTCATATTCGTCTCTAAAATAATTTATAGTGGTCAATACTGGATTGGGAGCTGTTTGTCCTAATCCACAGAGGGAACCTTTCATGACTGTGTTGGATAATTCTTTAAGTTTTTCAATATCTCCTTTTTCCCCTTTCCCCTGGGTGATGCGAGTTAAAATTTCGACCATCTGCCGAGTTCCCACTCGACAAGGGACACATTTTCCGCAGGATTCTTCCCGGGTAAATTCAAGAAAATAGCGCGCGACATCAACCATACAGGTATCCTCATCCATGACAATCATCCCACCCGACCCCATGATTGAACCCACCTCAGTGAGCTTCTCGAAATCAAGGGGCAAATCAAGCATTGAAGCGGGAATACAGCCTCCAGAAGGACCACCTGTCTGAATGGCTTTAAATTTCTTGTTGTCTTTTATGCCACCGCCAATATCATAGATAATTTCTCTCAGGGTGATTCCCATGGGCACTTCGACTAAACCGGTGTTGTTTATCTTCCCGACCAAGGAAAATATTTTTGTTCCTTTGCTCTTTTTGGTTCCTATACTAGAGAACCATTCTGCTCCTTTGTTTATGATATAAGGGACATTGGCCCAAGTTTCTACATTATTGATATTGGTAGGCTTACCCCATAAGCCTTCTTGAGCTGGAAAAGGAGGCCTTTGCTTAGGGAAAGCCCGTCTTCCTTCGATAGAAGCCATGAGTGCAGTCTCCTCGCCAGAAACAAAAGCCCCTGCTCCCTGAACCACATGAATATCAAAGTGGAATTCCGAACCCAGGATCGATTCCCCCAGCAAACCATATGTTCTGGCTTGTTCTAAAGCAATGGCAACATTTTTAACTGCAAGGGGATATTCCCTGCGGACATAAATAAATCCTTCAGAAGCACCAATGGCATAAGCTCCTATGACCATTCCTTCTATCACGCTATGAGGATTCCCTTCCAGAAGGCTACGGTCCATATAAGCTCCAGGGTCTCCCTCATCGGCATTGCAAACGATGTACTTCACCTCTGATGGAACTTCACGGCAAATTTCCCATTTTTTCCCGGTCAGAAAACCTGCTCCCCCTCTCCCCCTCAAACCAGATTTCTTGATTTCCTGAATAACGCTCTCTGAAGTCATGTCAAAAAGGACTCTGGAGATAGCTTGATAGCCTCCCAAAGCTATATAATCCTTGATATCAGTCGGATCTATAAAGCCGTTATTGCCGAATACGATGCGTTCTTGCTTTTTATAAAAAGGAACTTCCTTCTCATAAACAATTTTTTCTTTTGTTCTGGGGTCAACATAAAGGAGCCGGGGAATGATTTTTTTATTAACTATCGTCTCGGAAACAATTTCCTTCACATCTTTCGGTTCAACTCTTTGATAGAAGATTCCCTCAGGCTGGATGACGACGATCGGTCCCCTTTCACAAAACCCGTGACAGCCTGTAGTTCGAACATCCACGGTTTCTTGAAGATTCTCCCTTCTCACCTCGTCCTCGAAGGCCCGGGAGACTTCAAGGCAGCCGTAAGCATGGCATCCAGTCCCCCCACAAACAGTTACACAGGGCTTTTCCGTTTCTCGATCCTTAAGAATTTTTGCTCTGATGTCTTTAAATTTTTCTAAAGTGATACCTTTTTTCATTATTCAGGCTTGTTCTCTTTTACTGGATCATGATTCTCTAAGAGCCTATCAATTTCACTAATTTTCATTTGGCCATGGTATTGTCCATCAACCACCACAATAGGCCCCAAGGCACAGGCTCCAAGGCAGTTCACAGTTTCTAGCGTAAATAACTTGTCTTTGGTTGTTCCTATGACTTCTAGGTTGAGTTTTCTTTTTAATTCATCCACGATCCTCGGGGCCCCTCTCACATGGCAGGCTGTTCCTGTGCAGACAGTGATGAGATGTTTTCCCCTTGGCTCAAGACTAAAACCTTTATAAAAAGTGAGAACACCATAGATTTCACTCTCAGAAATATTGAGGTGTTTTGAAATGAAAGCAATGGTTTGAGGGGGGATATAAGCATATCGGGCCTGGACTTGATGAAGTATATGAATCAGGTTCCTCTGATCATGACCAAATTCATTAAGGATCTTTTCTATGTCAGCACTCAACTTTCTCTTTTTCCTTGGAATAACTCCTTAGAGGAAAGTCCAAATCTCTCGGCAATACCCCTTTTGGTTAAAGAACCCCTATAGGCGTAAACGCCCTTAGCTAGGGATGAATTCTCTTTTAAAGCCTGATCAATTCCTTGCTCCCCGATCTGAAGGAGATAAGGAGTAACGACATTGGAGAGAACTTTAGTAGATGTTCTGCTCACAGCAGAGGTGATATTAGGAACGCAGTAATGCGTAATCCCTTCTTCAACAAAAGTGGGATGCTCAAGGGTCGTTAACCGACTTGTTTCTACACATCCTCCTTGGTCGATAGCCAAGTCAATTATCAAGGAGCCTTTTTTCATGGACTTAACCATATCCCTAGTGATTAGCAGCGGAGCTTTTTCTCCAGGCGTCAGTACAGCTCCGATCAGGATGTCTGCGATCTTGCTCATCCTTTCAAGGTTGTATTTGCTAGCTATAAGGGTAATAACTTCTCCAGACGTCATCTCCTCCAGTTCTCTTAGCCCCTCCATATTGCGGCCTAAGGCGATGGTGTGAGCTCCAGCCCTAAGCATAGCTTTCATAGCGCTCCTGGCCAAGACACCGCTACCGACAATAACGGCTGTAGCAGGAGGAACACTCACCACACCACCGATAATCACTCCTCGACCTCCCTGGCTTGTCTGGAGATAATGGCCGGAAATGACCAGACACATCTGGCCAGCAACCTCGCTTAAACTTTCAATAAAAGGAAGAACTTCATTCTGGTCCTGGACTATTTCATAGCCAATTATGATGACATTTTTCTTAAGGAGCTCCTTGACTAAGGCTTTTTTGGCGATAGCTAAATGATGAAAACCAAATAATATCTGGTTTTTCTTGACCATCCCACATTCTTCTTGGTTGAGAGGAGAAATATTAAGAACGACATCAGAACGTCCAAAAACTTCTTCCTTGGTAAAAACAATATTAGCCCCTTGATTTGCATATTCCTCGTTGGCGTAACCTGCCTTCAAGCCTGCTCCTGCCTGAACATGAACCGTGTGACCTTTTTCCACTAAAAAAGAGACGCTGCTAGGAGTTAATCCTGCCCTATTTTCAATCTTGCTGCTTTCATTGAGGACACCAACATTCATTTCTTCCTCCTCTTTACGAAAAGGGACGCACTATAATACCAAATAATTTTATGATGGTAAACCATACGCTAGAAAAAGTAAGCATCTTTTTTTCTGTGATAAAGCCTGACCCCTTGTGAAATTTCCTCAGGCGAAAAGGGAAAGAGTCAAGTAAAGATAAACAACATAAAGGGCAAGAAGAATCATGCCTTTAATCTTTCCCAAACGGCAGCCGATTCTCATGGCTACAAGCATGGTTGCCACGACTAAGATCATATAAGGAAAAGTGAAGTTTATGACCTGCACATCCACCTGAATGGGATTAACAATAGATGCAACCGCAATGATCCATAAAATATTAAGAATGTCTGCTCCTATGATGTTCCCGACTGCAATCTCTCCCTCTCCTTTCCAAGCCGCAGTGATACAGGTGCTAATCTCAGGAAGAGAGGTGCCAATAGCAACCACAGTCAATCCGATTATGATTTCAGAGATTTGAAAGAACCTGGCAATATGAACAGCCGACCAAACGACTGCACGGCTGATGATAATAACTCCGACTATTCCACCCATAAAGAGAAGAAGAGGCTTTTTCAATTGGCTTTTTCTTGAAAAGATAGATTGCCTTTCCTTTTTATTCAGGTTTTCATTTTTCTGGTCAGCTCTGAAAAAATTCGACCTATGCCCTTTAACTATAAAAATGTAATATATTGCCAAGATGAGGATAAAGAAAAGCCCTTCAGTACGTCCGATTTTACCGTTTCTTGCTAAAAAGTAGGCCAGGACATCGATAGAAAGAAGAAAAAGACCCACCGCTTTCAACGCCCGGCAATTTATCAGGATTGCCGCAGGAGCAAGAAGCGCAGCCAGGGCCATGGCTATTCCATCATCACAGATGACAGAACCAATAGCATTGCCCAAGGCAATCTCCGGGTGGCCAAGATAAGCCGCCATCACCGAGACAAAAAATTCTGGAGCAGTAGTAGCCATGCCGACAAACACAATCCCTATGATCATTTTCGGAACATTCAAAACTTCGGCTATGCCTGAGGCTCCTTTGACAAACCAATCAGCACATTTGAACAGGATGGCAAAAGAGGCCATCAAGACCGCAAAATACAAGTAGATCATCAAAGCCCTTTATCTTTTGAAGATGATTTTCCCACCGACAATCGTCATCTTGACCTTGGTCTTTAATATTTCCTCAGGAGGAATCTCAAAGATATTCTGGCTGAGGATGGTGAAATCTGCAAATTTTCCTTTCTCCACCGAACCCTTTTTCTTCTCAGAAAATTCCGCGTAGGCTCCGTTTAAAGTATAACCTTTAACAGCTTCCTCTAAAGAAATTTTTTCCTCGGGTATCCACCCTTGAGGATTATGGCCATCAGTTGTTTGGCGGCTAATGGCCGCATAAATTCCAGTCAGAGGATTCAAAGGCGCCACATACCAATCCGAACCGCAAGCCAAGACCACTTTATTTTCAAGCAAAGATTTATAAGCGTAGGAGTATTGGCAGCGCTCTTTCCCAATCTTTTTTTCTGCCCACCGACCATCATCTATGGCATGATAAGGCTGGACAGAAGCAATGACCTTCAGCTTACCCATTCGTTCCCTATCCTCAGGGAGGAGATGCTGGACATGTTCAATCCGCCAGCGTCTATCTCTTTCACCTTGCTGGGCAATGACTCTCTCAAAAATATCCAGGATAATATGATTGGCTTTATCACCTATGGCATGGATAGCCACTTGAAGACCTGATTTTTCAGCCAGCATGATCCTTTTTTCCATGATTCCTTCAGGAAACATCTGAGAATAGAGGAGTCCATATTTTTTCGGGTCATCCGTGTAAGGCTCAAAAAATAAGGCAGTTGATGAGCCTAAGGAGCCATCCACAAAACCTTTCAGTCCTCCTATTTTCAGAAAATCGTTGCCAAAGGGAGTTTTTAATTTGAGGCGGGCATAGATTTCAACTTCAGTAATTGGAATATAAACATACAGACGAACGGTCAGATTATTATGCCTGAGAAGTTCTTGATAGACTTCAAAGTTCGACATATTATCCATATCGTGGACAGAAGTGACACCGACTTCAGCAGCATGCTGAAGAGCGATTTCGGCTGCTTTTGACTTTTGCTGGAAAGAGGGCTCTGGAACATGTTCCAATACAAAGTCCATGGCTGCATCCCGCAAAATTCCTGTCGGCTCTCCTGTCGCTACGTCTTTAAGAATCTCCCCTCCCTTGGGAGAAGGTGTATCTTTGGTAATGCCCGCGATTTTTAAAGCCAAGCTGTTGGCCAGAACCATGTGTCCATCATGTCGGTTCACACAAACGGGATTATGGGGCGAGGCCTCATCAATCCACTCTTTCCTCGGCAATTCAGGAGGAGTGAACTGCTGGTGATCCCAGTTGCCGTTTAGAATCCACTCCCCTTCTTCTATTTCTTTAGCTTTATTCCTTATTCTCTGAATAAATTCATCTTGCGTCTTGGCTTCTCGCAAATCAACACTGAGAAGAGAAAATCCCCCATCCAGGAAATGAGTATGAGAATCTATGAATCCTGGCAGGACTAAATCTCCTTTTAAATCGATAACCTTTGTTTCAGCCCCAACAAATTTCTTTATTTCTGCGGTTGAGCCAACCTCCAGAATTTTCCCTCCATCCACGGCCACTGCTTCTGCCCAAGGCTGGTCAGGATTGACGGTCCAAATATTGCCGTTCAGGAGAACCATATCAGCTATCTCACTTTTTTTATTTGAAATACAGGCAGTAACCAGGATAAATGTAAGCATGAACAGGAAGATATGAGTTCCTTTCATTATTCCCTCCAGCATCTTTTCTTTTGCTTAGATAGTCTTGCTTCGGTTAATAGTGTAGCAGAAAAAATAAAAAAAGAGCATCATAGGGTTATTCTCTCCAAATCTCTGGGAATTATGAGCTGGCCCCTGTAACTTCTCCTGATTTCTTCTTCTATCTCAGAGAGTGAAAATTTGAGTTCGCCAAAAAAATGACAGGGTATAAGGCATTTCACTCCTGACTCCTGGCAGAGCTTTCCCAATTCAAGCGAATGGGTATGCATCGTGTATAGGGAGGGATATTTTTCAAAAAAACGGGAGGGTGCACTGCAGTCGTGGATGAGATAATCCTTCGCTTTGGCTTCCTTAAAAACATAAGAATCGCTGGGTGTATCCCCAGAGTAAATTAACTCCTTTCCCTCTTTCCTGAAAAAGAAATGATAAGCCAAGGAAGATGAATTATGAGGAACCTTAAAAGCTTTTATTTCCAGAGAATCCATCAACTTGACACTTTGCCCTGGTTTCAAGGAGATAAATTCAAGCTGAATCTTCAATCCTTCCCTCAGCAAGTGGAACATATCGAGGAATTTTCGGCAAAAGTCTATGGTCTCCTCTGAACCATAGATACGAACCAGAAAATCTTCAAGCATGAGGCTGTGAACGAATGAAGGCAATCCGTAGACATGGTCGGTGTGAATGTGGGTGATTAGAATGGAGGTCACCTCAAGGGGATTGCAATTCAATTTCTTGATCTTTTGGATGATACTCCCCGGGCAGTCAATCAAAATTAATTCTTGATCCTCTCTCAACACAAATGAGGTATTATCCCTTTCCCCAGTAGCAACAGAACCACCTGTACCTAAAAAATACAATTCACTCATTATTAAAAGAGAGACCTTTATAAATAAATTCTCCTCTAAAATCAACTAAAAAAAATGGGATATGCAAGCATCTTTTTTTCCGTGATACCATACGACTTCAGATATGGTTTTGGGAATGGTTTTGCTCCCTTCAGATTTTTAACGCCATTCCCAAAACCATTACTTATCACGGAAATAAAGATGCTTCCATGGGATATTTTATTTGACAGCTTTGACTAACTTCATATAAAAAAGACATATGAAAAATTTCGAACTCAAAGTCTCTGCCCCAGGTCGGCTGTGTCTCTTTGGCGAACATCAAGATTACTTTGGCCTATCCATCATCGCAGCCGCTATCAACTCAAGAATCTCAATCAGCGGCAGAAAAAGGGAAGATAAAAAATACAAAATCCTAATGCCTGACATAAAAGATAAAGATGAGTTCTTCCTCAATAAAGAATTGCCCTATTGCCAGGAAAGAGACTACCTTAGAAGCGCTGTCAATATCCTGCAAAGAGAGGGAATTAATTTATCTTCAGGATGGAACTGTTTGATAAAAGGTAATTTGCCCATAAATTCAGGCTCAGCCAGCTCCTCAGCCCTAGTGGTGGCCTGGATAAAATTTCTGCTGGAAGCAAGCGGTGATTTTAGACATCTGACTCCCGAAAAAATTGCTGAACTGGGTTTTCTCGCCGAAGTGGCTGAATTCAAGGAGCCTGGAGGAAAAATGGATCATTATTCTTCCTCCCTGGGAGGAGTTCTCTCTATCCATTTCGACCAGAACCCGCAAGTCAAAAAACTCAAGAGTCCTTTAAAAGAATTTGTGCTGGCTGATTCTCTTCAGAAAAAAGAAACGACCGGAATCCTGGGTCATATCAAAAGTCATGTGCTGCATGGAGTAGCCATGGTGAAAAAGAAGATAAGAACTTTTAATTTGAAAAGTCCTTTGACCGAAGAAGTCCAAAGAGAAATTGAAAAACTTCCTGGGGAAGAAAAACGGCTTCTGCACGGCACTCTCTTGACTCGCAATGTGACCAAAGAAGGCGAAACTCTTTTTGAATCAGATAGATTTGACCACAACCGCTTCGGTGAGCTGCTCTCCTACCAGCACTCGGTACTCAGAGATTATCTTCAGATTTCCACCCCAAAAATCGAGGCCATGATTGATTCTGCCCTTCAGGCAGGAGCCTTGGGGGCGAAGATAAACGGCTCAGGAGGCGGAGGTTGTATATTTGCCTATGCACCTGAAAAAGCTGGACATGTTGCCGAGGCCTTAAAAAAATTGGGAGCAAAGACCTATATTATCCGAGTGGATAAAGGAGCAAGAATAGAAAATCAATAATCCATTTGACACGTTTGAGTTATGAAAATAACCTTAAAAAAGATGAACACCATAAACGAAAAAAGCAAGATGATCAATTCCAACATGCTGAGGAAGAAGAAATGATAAACGCCACCCAAATAAGAAAAGGCATGGTCATAAAAGTTGAAGGAATTCTTTATAAGGTCGTGGAGGCTGTGCATATCACCCCAGGCAAAGGACAGGCTTTAATGCAGACCAAGCTTCGCAACCTTAAGGACCAAACTCTCCTCGACTACAGGTTTCGCTCTAAAGACCGGGTGGAACAGGCCTTTTTGGAGAAAATCCAGGTGGAATTTCTTTATCAGGAAGGAGAGAATTATATTTTTATGAATACCGAAAACTACGAACAAATCAAGCTTACTTCAGAAATAATTGGAGATGATGTGAAATATCTCCTCCCCAATGTTATTTTCCAGATAGAAATGCACGAAGCAAAACCTGTGGGCGCAGAACCTCCTTTGACCATAGATTTAAAAGTCAATAAAACCGAGCCTTTTCTCAAAGGAGCCACCGCTTCAGCCAGCTACAAACCCGCTGTCCTTGAAAATGGGATTACAATTAATGTTCCACCTTTTATCAAAGAGGGTGATATTATCCGCCTCGACACCAGAGAAGACAAATACCTGGAGAGAATAAAAAGCTCTTAGAAAATTCAAACAGGAACCAAACCGAGATTCAAGGCAAAAAAGCGGCAAGGAGTTGAGCTTAGAATTTTTGTCTATAAACTCCGATATTATTATGGCTGTCTTTGACTTTGATAGTAATAAGATTATTTGAATTGGGCAAAAGCCTTAATGAAATCTTAAATTCTTCATTTTTGGAATCACAAATTCCATCCCCAGGAAAAATCGTCTGCCACTCACCAGGCCTGATAAGGTATTTCACTTCCTCGATGTATGACATAGCGTCTTCAACCTCAAAAGATATCTCCAGTATATTCCTCCCTTTAACAACTTGGAAATTCTTAACTTCTGGAAGAGAATTATCTATCACCAACGGCTGGCTGATCTTTTCTGTTTGTAATTCAAGCCCCCGGGGATTAGAAGGGGAATCCGATGCTACTAACTTTAGGTAATAAATCCCATCGGGAAAAGAGAGGGAATCAAAAGTAAAGATCCTATCAGAACATTTATCTTTTAAGACCCTCCATTCGGCTTCATTTTCTTTTCTGATCAGAAGCTTATAAACTAGACTATCCTGGTTTTCATCTGAAGCTTCCCAGGTAACGGTCTGAAAACCCTTCCTGGTAACTTTCTTCTTCACTAGATATGTCTTGGCTTCTTCTTCACTCTTAGATTTTGCTCCCTGATTCGTCTCGTATCCCCATATGACTTCCTCCCTCTCAGGAGGTTTAAGGTAAACCTGATTGGCAGGAAGTAACTCCAGCTCAGTAATGAGAGGAGCTATATTGGTCTGAAGATAGAAAAGGGAAACTTTATAAAGATGAGGCGATACTTTCCCTGACTGACTCTTAAACATGACTTTGAATTGAAGATAGCGGGCTTTAGGACTGAGAATCAATTCTCCTTCCTTTTTTTGATATGGCGGAGACCAGTCACTCCACATCTGGTTGGGCTCTTTAGAATTCCCGCTTCGCGTCTGAAATTGAAGAGTTGTTCCTGAAGGAATCTCAGCTTCCCAACCTATTCTTCCCCAGGACGAGACAGCTTTTGTATCCATAACATGGCTCAGAAACTCTCCCTCAAATCCTTGTTCAGGGTAAACTACGGTCATCTGAGTAGGGTTATTGGAGACTGTGTAAATTTTTGAATCAAAGGCATGAAGAATATAGACTTGCTCAGAATTCTTTTGGGTAAGAAGGGAAATCTTCCCATCTTTGTCAATGGTGAAAATCCTTCCTTTATTGCCCGTGCCGAGAATTAGCTTTCTATTGGCTCCATTCCAGAGCAGGGTGTAAATCAAATCTTCCTCTGAGGACCACAGCTTTTTGGCCACTCCCACCCTGTTGACTAAATATAAAGCGCTGGGTTGACCTTTAGCTAAGGGAACGATTTGGGACAGAGGAGAAGGAGAGGATGAAGGAGTAACAGTCACAGAGATTTCTGTCTCTGATTGAAGAGTAACTTTTGGCGGCTCTGCCTTTTCTGGTTTGGTAACAGCCCCTCCTGCGGCTGCAAAAATGTTATCCTCTTCATCAAAAGCAATGCTCTTGATCTCTTCATAAGGCGATTCGAAGAGAACCGAAGCTTTTCCTTGAGGAGAGAGGCGATAAAGAAGACCGCCGCCTCCGCTTCCTGCAAAGAGATTTCCATTTTGGTCACTTTCTAGACAGAGAATATGATTCTCTTCGGCTTTAAGAATAAGACTTCCCTCTCCCTGTTTATTTATCCTGTAGATTCCTCCGCTCTCTCCTACCGCAGCCAGCAAGATATCATTCTTGATAAAAAGCAAATCCCAAATGTACTTTTCATCGGGATTAAAGAAAACCTCTCCCTTACCTTTATCAGTGATTTTCCAGATTTTTCCATTGGGAGATGTTCCCGCATAAAGGTTTCCTCTCCGGTCAAGGACAAGGCAGTAAATGTCCATTTCAGGGACCTGAAAATAGAGCTCTGCCTCGGCTCCTGGGTTTATCCTGTATATTTTTCCTCCATGACCTGTTCCTAGGTAAGTGATTCCATTTGGAGTCATGAGAAATGATAAATAAAAATCCTCGGCTGGACCTTCTATCTTTTCTTCTTTGGGGGAGAGAGAAAGATAACCATCAAAAGAGACAGAGATTCCCTCAAACTTGCCTTTCAAAAAATCACTCTTGCTCCACAACTCCCATTTTTGAGGAACGACTCCTTGAAGGGTCAGCAATAAAAAGAAAACAGCAGTTATGAGTAGGATAGCCTTTTTTTTCATTCAGTTTCTCTCCTATCTTCTTATTTTGAGCGGAATTAGGGCTGCCCCTTTGAAAACATAGGGTACAGGTAACTGATAATCTCTCAGAGTCGATTTATTGATTTCTGTAGGCGCAGTAGCCGAAGCTCTTGGGGATGAAAACATGGATTTCATGGTGAGAGGAAGGTTTGGCAATTCTTCTCCTTTAAGAAAAAGACCGGGCTTGGCAGCAATAATTTTAAAATAAATTCGGTTATTTTTCCTCAAGCTGTTCAAGATCCTGATCAACTGGGATAAGCTTCGGGGGACAAATCCACGACTTCTGTACTGACTCATTTCCAGATTGTACATAGATACCGCATCACCAATATAAAGATTAAAATCAGATCCAGCAGGGAGAGAAGGAGCAGGAATCGTTACTTCCTGGAGCACACTTTCTCCTCTAAAAGCACGGGAATAAATCTTTACTCTGATAGGCTCTCCTGGAGAAGCTTCGTATTTGTCCAGCCAGACTCTCTCCAAGTAAGAAATTTTAACCTGCTCTGAGGAATGGATGCCGATGTCAATACGATGGATAGCCAAGTCCTCGAATTGATTATTAATTAAGAAATAAATTACAGCAGCGAGTAGGCCTGCTATGTTATCAACAGAAGCATTAAAATTTCCTGAAAAAAGGTCTTCGAGGTGAATACTATCTCCACTGTCCAAATAAATATTGCCCTCGAGAGCAAGGGAAAGGTCACCGTATGAGCGTTCTTCACCAGAAAGGACACTGGAAAGGGCAAGATTGACAAAGAGAGGAGTCAATATCTTATCGTTAATGATTTTTACCTTGAATTCTTTTTTATCTTTATCATCCCCGATCAAATAGAGGTTCAAGGGAACAAGTTGAGGCATTTTCCCTATCTCGCCAAAGACTCCTGAATCTCTATCTTGAGAAAATTTGCCAATCAAAATACCCGTGTTGGCAATCTTGAAGGAAGTGGAAAGAGATGGAACGACAGTGAGGACTTCTGCCTTGGTCATGGCGTAGCCCACACTTCCTAAATTGTACATAGGATGGCCAAAAGCCAAGATCTTTTTTCCGTCAACATGGGTTACTGTTCCTATTGCAGCCAAGCTAATATCGCCTCCTACGAATTGAATACCGACGGGTTCCCCTTCTCGGAGAGTGAGGTCAAGAGGTGCCAAATTTTCAAGTTTCTGACCTAAAGTCCCTGTTTGGATTGGAGAAAAGCCTAATTTAGTAAAAAAGGACTTCGTTTTATCGAATATCCTCGAAGAAAATCCACTAAAAATAAGGGGAACACTCAAGGGATAGAGGGTTTGTTCCCCAGAGAAAAAAGAGGCTTTAGAAGAGAAAAATTCTTCATTTATTTCAAAGAGATCTTTTAAAGTTAAAGATTTCTTGAAGAATATTCTTGGAGATGAAGAAGATTTTGGGGTCTCTTTTTCTTCTGAAATTGGGAGCATATCATTGATAGGAGTTATGCCAGCGATAGCTTCTTTGGCAAAAGGAAAACCATAGGCAATAGCACCTATGAGCTTTCCGTCTATATAAACCGGACTGCCGCTCATACCCTCTGCAAGACCTGTCTTATCCAGAACTCCTCCCTTAAGTTTAGCCAGGATTAAGTCTTTCTTCCATTTAAAATTGCGAAGGACACCCAAAATCTCAACTTCAAATTCCTCTATCTCTTTCTCTGCAAAAACGCTCTTCCCAATACCCTTCATCCCTGCTTTGACCTGGTCTACAGGCATGATGGAAACAGTCCCCTTGACCTGGCCAAAGCCAGGATGAATAATCAACAAGGCCAGAAACAAAATTCCTATTTTCTTACTCATTTCTCTATTATTATAACAAAAAAAATGAATATAAGTTTCCTTTTTTCGTTCTGTCTCTGGTTTTTAATGATTTTTGCCTTAAGGATTGGTTCTTGGGTTCTTCCCTGGGACCTCTTTTTCTTCTTATATATCTTTCATATTTCTTGCTTGAATGACAAGTCTTGCTTATCTTGATTCTATCTTATCTCGCTTTTCTCGTCAGGCTAGTAAGTCTGGCTAGCCTTGCTTTTTTATTTGATTATCCCCAGGATTTTGCCGCATTTTTCGAAGGTTTTGAGGACATAGTCAAGCTCTTCATCTGTATGAGTGGCTGAATAGCTCGTTCTGATGAGCGTTTGTCCCTTGGGAACGGCTGGGTAGATAACAGGATTGGTGAAAATACCCTCCTCTCTCAAAAATTTCCATAACATGAAAGTTGTATCATCATCACCGATGATTATCGGAATAATGGGTGTCTCAGTTTCTCCTGTATTGTAACCCATAGCTTGGAAACCTGATTTCATTTTTTCTGTGATCTGCCACAGTCTTTCCCTTCTTTGTGGCTCTGATTCAATTATGGCGAGTGTGGTCAAGACTGTGGCCACGGAAGCAGGGGTTATACTGGCACTAAAAATCAAGGAACGGGCAAAATGCTTGATATAGGAGATGACTCTCTTCTCGCCAGCAACAAATCCGCCCAAGGAAGCAAAAGATTTGCTAAAAGTCCCCATCACTAAATCGACATCATCCTCTACACCAAAATGCTCGGCAGTGCCTCTTCCGTTCTTCCCCATGACTCCAATCCCGTGAGCATCATCAACCATGACTCTAGCCTTATATTTCTGGGCTAAACCCACTATCTCTGGCAAATTGGCTAAATCTCCTTCCATGCTAAAAACTCCATCAACGATAATCAACTTTCCGCTGTCTTTTTTCAGTGATTTGAGAAGTCTTTCCAGATCAGCCATGTCATTGTGCTTGAATTTATGAACATCGCCAAATGAAAGGCGGCTGGCATCGATTATGCTAGCGTGAACCATCCTGTCCGTAATAACAGCATCTCCTTTGCCTACAAGGGTGGAGATGATTCCCTGGTTTGTCTGAAAACCAGTGCTAAAAGCGAGGGCAGTTTCTTTTTTGATAAACTTAGCCAGTCTTCTTTCCAGTTCGACATGGAGATCCAAGGTCCCGTTTAAAAACCGGGAGCCGCAGGTCGCCACACCGTATCTGTTTATTGCTTCTTGGGCAGCCTTCATCACTCGAGGATGGTTGATCAATCCTAAATAATTATTTGAACCAACCATAATCATTTCTTTTCCATCGACTTTCACCCTGTTTCCATTAACTTCCTGAATGGGCGTAAAATAGGGATACATGTCCATTTCCATAGCTTCATCAGCCCGGGTAAAGTTATAACATTTATCGAATAGATGCACTGTCTCCTCCTTTTTTCCCAGGTTCTCCTTCAAACAAATACTCTACAACACAATTATTTTCTTATGAGTACAGGAATGCTTAGGTTTGACCATGAAAGATAATTTTCATAAAATGCAGCTATGAAAGCCTTTATTACTGGTGGAACCGGTTTTATCGGAAGCCATCTCATTGATTATCTATTAAAAAAAGATTTTCATATTCTTGCTCTTGTCCGCAACCTCAATAACCTAAAGTGGCTTAAGGGGAAAAATATTGCTTTCTTCAAAGGAGACTTTTTTTCAATTCCTCCTCTTCCCAAAGACATCAACTACGTTTTTCATCTTGGGGGCCTGACTAGGTCCTCAAAATCGGCTGATTATTATACTGTAAATCACCAAGGAACAGCAAGTCTTTTCCAATCTTTAATCTCTCAAAATATTTTCCCTGAAAAAATAATCTTTCTCAGCAGTCTGGCTGCTGCTGGTCCTTCCTTAAGCGTCCAGGCGGTCAAGGAAAGCGATCCTCCTCATCCAATCACTCCTTATGGCGAGAGCAAACTCAGGGGAGAAGAAGAAGTCCTAAAGCACAAATATCAATTCTCTGTCGTCATCTTGAGAGCTGGAGCTATCTATGGCCCAAGAGACAGGGATTTTCTCAACTATTTCACTTTTATAAAAAAAAGGATTCTGCCTTCGCTTCGCTCGTCTCAAAGGCTTTACAGTCTATGCTATGTAAAAGATCTAGTAAGAGCACTTCATCTCTGCACCCAAAAAGAGTTAAACAGTGGAGAAATCATGAATATTGCTGACCCTAAGCCATATCACTGGGATCAGTTGGGAGAAGCTGCTGGGCGAGCTTTGGGTAAGAAGCTAATAAAAATACGTCTTCCACTCTCAGTAATGTATATTTCTGCTTTAATCTATGAATTGACAGGTTTCCTAACAAAAAATCCGAGCATTTTTAATCGGCAAAAATTTAAAGATATGAAGCAAGCAGGATGGATCGCCGATGTTCAAAAAGCTGAGGAGAAACTTTCCTTCCAGACTCAATACAATCTCGAAGAGGCCATTAAAGAAACGATTCAGTGGTACCTTGAACAAGGCTGGTTGTAAAAAAAATGTTGGACTAGCTAGGCTAGCGTTTCTTGATAATTATTTGGCGAGTATAAAAGGAGGCAGAAAACTCGGAAGCTGACTTGAGGCACCATTTTTCCTGCGTGGAACAGGCAAAATACTTAATCTTCCCCTGAAGAGCGTGGCGACCTTGCTTGGCTTCAGTGCTTACCGTGAAGGGAATCTCTATCGGCTTTTTCAAATCTAAGTATTCCTGACCATTTTTCTCTATAGTTTCAATCTCTAAATCTGAAGCTGTGAAGAAGTTCTTGGGAAAAACAAGCTCCTCGCTGGGACTGAATTCGATAATAAAAGAGGGCTGGGGACTAATTGTGATCCCTTTTTCGACAACAAGCTCGAGAACAACTTTCCCTTCCTGGGCTTTAGAAAGCCGCGCAGGGCTTATAGAGCTCTTTATTTTGAGGGGTTTTTTGACTTCAGTCCAGCAAAGTAAGAAAAAAGCAAAACACAATACCAATAACAATCCAAATTTCTTCAAGTCAGCTCCTTTTTCCTTAAACTAAAGGCATGTTACTCTCTTCCCCTCCATTAGTCAAGACAGGAAAGCACCTCAAATAGAGTCAAGTCTACACTTTTAACGCCATATAAGATCAAATCATTTATGCAGAAAAAATAGAATCTCTTCTGGTTTTTTTCGCTTTATTTTTATGAGATTATTTATTATAATGTTGCGAAATCGATGATTTTGAGAAGCATTATATCTGGAATCGGTCACTACGTCCCGCCTAAGGTCGTCACGAATTTGGACTTAGAAAAAATCGTGAACACATCTGATGAATGGATCCGTCAGAGGGCAGGAATCGTTGAAAGGCATTATGTCGAGCCAGGCATAGGAAGTTCTGATTTGGCCTCTGAAGCGGCTCTTAAAGCCATCGAGGATGCTAAAATCGACAAATCAGAAATTGATTTTATTATTGCTGCAACCCTTTCTCCTGACCATTATTTCCCTGGAATCGGTGTCATCGTCCAGGAAAAGCTAGGACTTGCCGGTATCGGAGCTCTCGATGTGAGGAATCAATGTAGCGGTTTCATCTATGCTTTATCAGTAGCTGACCAATACATCAAGACCAAGGCCTACCAGAAAATTTTGCTTGTAGCAGCGGAAGTCCACTCCACCAATCTTGATTATTCAGATGAAGGAAGAGATTTAGCTGTTCTCTTTGGCGACGGAGGAGGTGCTGTCCTCCTTGAACCCAATGAAAAAGATGATGGAAGAGGAATCCTTTCTACTCACCTCTTCTCAGATGGGCGCTTCGTATCTGACTTATGGATGGAAAAGCCAAGTCCCAAGGACAAGCCAACTTTCAGAACAGAATTCTTTGATCAGAAAAAATTCTTCCCCAAAATGGAAGGCCGGACAGTATTTAAAAACGCCTCAGAAAAAATGCCCGAAGCTGTAAGAATTGGCCTGGAACAGAATTCTCTGACTATCGATGATGTCGACTTTCTCATTCCTCATCAAGCTAATGACAGGATTAGCCTTATGGTGGCTAAAATTTTGGGAATCCCCGTGGAAAAAGTTATCCGGAATATTGACCGCTATGGGAATACAACCGCTGCTTCCATTCCTATAGCTCTTGACGAGACTGTTAAGGCGGGTAAATTAAAGGAAGGAGATATTGTAGTCTTGACCTCTTTCGGTTCAGGATATACCTGGGCCTCAGCCATCATCAGATGGTAGTCTGGAGTCAAAATTGCCTTTGAGGCTAATTTTGTGATAGGATTTTCACCTCAAAATTTGTAATAGAGACGGCAGCAAGGAGAAAAAACGCTTCTCGTGAGGAGGTAGCCATGAAAAAAATACTCATTCCCCTTACCATCGTTGCCTTTTTATTCATGACCATAGGACTTCTTCTATCGCAACAGAATGAAGAAGATAGCAAGTTTGAAGAGTTCCTAAAGAAATACTTCGAAGAAATGTGGAAATTTTATCCTACAGCTGCGACCCTTGCTGGATTCCATAAGTATGATGATGATTTAGAAAACTTGAGTAGCAAAAACATAGAAAAACGACACGAAGCTCTAGACGAATTGAACCAAAAAGTTGTAGCTGAAATCGATAAGTTCAAACTTAGCCCTGAGCTTCAGATCGACCATGGAATGATTGTCGACGCCCTTGACTTAGAGCTATTCAACCATGAGGCTCTTATTCCCTGGGAATACGATCCTATTTTTTACAATAATATCTTTGTCAACTGTGTCCGAAGTCTGCTTAGCAAGGAATTTGCTCCTTTAGACATCAGGGCAAAGAACGCTTCAGATAGACTCAAAGAACTCCCCAAGCTCATTAAACAGGCTAAAGAGAATTTAAAAACACCTGCTCAAATTTTCACCGAAACCGCTATTAGGCAATTGCCCGGAATCCTGAACTATTATAGAAATGAGCTTCCTCAAATCATTACTCAAGTTCCAGAGACTCATAAATCCAAACTCCAGTCAAGCCTTTCCAAAGTCATTCCTGCTTTAGAAGAGTATCAAAATTTTCTCCAGAATGAGCTTCTGCCACGCTCTACTGGAAATTTCCGGCTGGGACAACAGACCCATCGCCGGCTTGTCAGGCTGACTTTCCAGCAATCCATTCCCCTGGATGAACTCGTTGCCAGATCTAAAGCTGACTATAACAATATTCGGCGCGAAATGGTGTTTGTCTGTATTCCTTTTTTCAAAATCATGTATCCGAATATAAATCCTGATCAACTGGGGGCCTCACGCTCAGAAGAAGAAGTTAGAAACATTATGATCAAAGGAGTCCTGGACAAAATTAAAGAAGAACACGCCGCCAAAGACGAATTCATGGACCGAGTCAAATCCACAGTGGAGGAAATCAAAAACTTCATCCTAAAGAAGGAGCTACTTGAACTTCCTGAGGAAGAACTCAATATAGAACCCATGCCCCTCGAATCCCAAGGGATTACCTGGACAGACCTCATTCGCCCTGGGCTTTACGAGACTTCTGGAACTTACGTTACCCAAATGACTCCCCTTCCCGATGATTGGGGAGAAGAACAGACAACCTCTTTTCTTGAGGAATACAACAATTTCTTGCTCTATTTCTGGGCAGTGCGGAAGCTTTACCCAGGTCAGTTTATCCCCTTCTATTACACCAAACAATATCCTTCCCTGGTAAGAAATATGTACCCCAATATGCCACTGATTAAGGGCTGGCCAATCTATATTGAGGAAATGCTGGTTAATTCAGGTTTTGGGAACTACGATTTGAGACTTCGTCTGAGTCAACTCAAACTCTATCTTAGAGCGGTCATAGATTTTCAGCTCGACTTTAACATCCACGAAGGCGGCATGACAAAAGAACAGGCCATTGCTTACATAACCAGAGGCGGTTTTCAGACCAAAGCCGAAGCGCAGAGGAAATGGAATCGCATCCTTTTAAATCCTGGCAACAGTGCCTTTCCTTATGTGGGAATCCAGGAAATTCTAGATATGGAGAAGGAATACAAGCAGCTTAAAGGCGATGCCTTCAGCCAGAAAGAATTCCTCCAGAAGCTTCTCAGCTATGGTGCCTTACCAATTCGCTACTTGAAAACCAAAATTCTAGAACAGCAGTAAAAAAAACTTACAACAGTCAGTCAATAAGGTATTGTCACTTTTCTTTCTTCTCTCGCCAAATAAGCTAGACTAGCAAAAAAGCCTTTTTACATTCTGATAAACCTTGTCATTTATTCATGAAACGAACGAGATGAATGAAGCCAACGAGACTAAAAAGAAATATGAGCTTGTTGATTCTCACGCCCATTTGGACATGGAGGATTTCAACACGGACAGGAATCAAGTCATCGAAAGAGCCTTCCAAGCTGGAGTCAGAACTATCCTCTGCCCTGCTGAGATGACTAGCTCGAAAAGCCTTGAGATAACCTTTGAACTCACTGCAAAATTTGACAGCTTATTAGCTGCGGCTGGAGTTCATCCCCATAAAGCTAAAGATTTTAGGCTAGATTTTGTCCAGAATATCCGGGATCTAACCTCTAAAAATCAAATCGTGGCCGTGGGCGAAATAGGCCTTGATTTCCACTATAATTACTCTCCCCCTCAAAAACAAATAGATACCTTTCGCCATCAACTTAACATTGCCCAAGAACTGTTCCTTCCGGTCATCATCCACAGCCGAAAGGCCGCCCAGGAGATAATGAGCTCAGTAAAGGAGGAGCATTTTCATCAAGGAGGGATTCTTCACTGTTTCACCGAAGACTGGGAAATGGCAAAAGAGATGCTGAATCACCACTTTTTTATCTCTTTTTCTGGGATACTGACTTATCCTAAGGCCTATGCTCTTAGAGAAGTAGCCCAAAAAATACCTCTGGAAAGACTTCTGGTTGAAACTGATTCTCCCTATCTCATCCCAGCCTTCTATCGAGGAAAAACCCAAAGGAATGAACCATCCTTTGTAGTGGAAACAGCTAAGGTTTTAGCAGAATTGAAGAAAATTTCGCTGACTGAATTGAGTGCGGCAACAACCAAAAATTTTAATTCTATCTTTAGGTTTGAAAAAAAGCAGATTAGATGATATGATAGGTGCCTTTATGATTCAAGAACATTCCTTTGATATCGTCTCCAATATAAATTTCCAAGAAGTCTCCAATGCTGTCAATATTACCCTTAAAGAAATAAGAAACAGGTTCGATTTCAAACACAGCCGAGCCGAAATCATCTCCGATAAAGATAAATTAACATTGATTGCCGATGATGAATACAAATTGAGAAGCCTGAAGGATGTTTTAGAACAGAAAATGGTGAAAAGGAGAATTCCCCTTAAAGCCCTTGATTATCAAAAAATAGAGAAGGGTTTTAACAGAACATTAAAACAAGAGGTGCTCTTTCAAAAAGGAATACCTTCTGAAAAATGCAGAGAAATTGTGAAGCTTATAAAAAAAAAGAAGTTTAAGGCCCAGGTAGCTGTGCAAGGAGACCAGCTCAGAGTCTCTTCCAAAAAAAAAGATATCCTTCAAGAAATCATAGTCTTTCTGAAAGCTACTGACCTGGGAATAAATATGCAGTTTGCTAACTATCGATGAGGACCTTAACACGTTCTGAAATCCAATCTCTATTGGGGAAAAAAATAGATTTAAAATCTTTATACGACAACATCAAGAATGACCTCTATGAAGTCGAAGAACAATTAAAGCTCTTTTCTCGATCAAAAAATAAACTCATTTCTGAAGTGAGCAGCTATCTCTTCAAGAATTCAGGAAAAAGAATAAGACCAGCTCTTCTTGTTCTCTGTTCTAAGCTTTTTGGCTATAAGGGAAAGGAACACGTTCTCCTTGCTGCTTTGGTCGAAACTATTCACACGGCCAGCCTCATTCATGATGATATCATCGATGACTCCAAAGTACGAAGGGGAAGAGAGTCTGTTCATGCCCGATGGGGTCCAAATGTCACTGTCCTCCTGGGAGATTATCTTTACATAAAATCAATTAACCTTTCTCTTCAGAGTCAGCATAACCAGATCATTCGTATCTTGACCGAGATTTCGGCCCGAATGATCGAAGGAGAATTAATCGAATACTATATGAGTGGAGACCTTGGCATCGCTGAACGAGACTATCTAGAAATCATTAACAAAAAAACCGCCTCACTTTTTTCTGCTGCTTGCCATATAGGAGGCGTCCTTGGGGAAGCTTCCGAGAAAGAGAGAAATTTTTTGGTCGACTACGGAATAAACCTAGGGATGTCCTTTCAAGTGGTCGATGACCTGCTTGACTACACAGGAGAAACTAAGACCTTGGGAAAGCCCACCCTTTCTGACTTGAAGGAAGGGCGCATCACCCTTCCTTTAATCTATACCTTGAAAAATGACGGCAAAGCCAACCGAAAATTCATCACTAAGATATTGAGCAAGAAAAATTTTGAGGAAGATTCCCAAAAAGAGATTCTCTGCATTCTCAAATCCAATGGAGCTCTTGAATACACTTACAAAAAGGCCAAAGAATTCACCGAAAAGTCAAAAGAAATCATCTCTCAGTTTCCTCAGTCTATCCACAGAGATACGCTCACCATATTACCGGACTTTATCCTCAAAAGAAAAAAATAACCAAACAATTCATTTTATCTGTCAATTTTATTTTTTCATGGCAACGATATATTGCCGAATTATTGAGATAGTAAATTATCCTGTTTTTTCCTACAATTGATTTATAGGGGCTTAATGAAAGAGACTTTATGAATGAAGATCAATGGTTGAGATTGAAATAAAAATCAAGGTCAAAGATTTAGGCGCCGTTAAAGAAAAAATCTTGAGGTTAGGCGCCAAATTAGAAAAGAAACGCTTCTTTGAGGAAAACACTCTGTACGACTCCCCCTCTGAGACCCTCTATGAAAAAAGACAGGCTTTAAGACTCCGAAAAATCGGTAAAAAGACCTTTTTGACCTTTAAAGGAACTCCTCAAAAATCGAGAAAATTTAAAATCAGAGATGAGTATGAAACCGAAGCAAAAAATCAAAAGCAGTTGAAGAAAATTCTGCAAGCTATCGGGCTGGTGTCAGTATTCGAATACCAAAAATACAGAACAGTTTTTAAAAAGAGCTCATTAAAAATATGCTTGGACGAATTATCCATAGGAAAATTTGTTGAATTGGAGGGCGAGAGGAACGATATAGTCAAATTTGCAAAGGATTTAGGCTTTTCCAAAGATGAGTTCATAAAGCTCGATTATGTCCAACTTATCAAAAAGGAAAAAGAAAAGTCATCCCCCCAATTTTAATTCCAGGAATTATTCTTTTTTCTTCTTTTTTTTTGGTTTCTCTTTAGTCTTTGCTTTGACTTCCTTCTTGACTTTTTTCTTTTTTTTCTGTCCTTCCTCGGCGGCCTCCTTCTCTTCCCTTGCCTCTACTTCCTCCGAGACTTCTTCTCCAATAAAGATTTCCTCTTCTGGAGCGACCTTTTTTTCCTCTTTGGGCTGAATGATTTCAAAATCGATCAACCCCTTGGCAACTTCATTCTGAGCTATACGAATCGGGTTCTTTGACTTTGACTTAATCTTTGGCTTTGCTCCTGTTAAAAGCTCCTTCGCTCTTTTTGAGGCTAATATAACAAATCTAAATTTGCTGTCTAGATTGCCGTAACTCTTCAAATATTTCTATCTCCTCTTATCATAACAGCTTCATAAATATTGGAATAAAATACCAAAAATGCAGAAGAAATTCAACTGAATATTATACTCTCTTTTTAATTGTTTTCTTAAGAATTCGTTGTCTTTCTTGATAAATTTTATTATTATGACTTCAAAATAATAAAAAGGGAGAAAGGAAGTATGAAATTTTTAAGTTTTCTTGCCTTACTAGCTGCTGGGATTAGTCTGTTATTAGCCTTGGTGGCTCGTTTCTTTTTTGGTGGGAGAATAATCTTCAGCTTATACTACTACTATCAAAGCACAGGACTTTTTCTCCTTGCTTCAATTGCCTTTGCTCTCCAGCACATACTCCAGACCAAAGCCAAATAGGCAAAGCAGTTAACTCGGGCTTCCCTAAGAATATTATTCTGAGGTTTATTTTAGTTTAATATTTTTATAACCTTTTCAGAATCGAAGGCTGTGACTTTTTGATAAATAGATTTTCCACCCCTGGCTAATAAAAATGCAAATATGAAGAGATATTTATTAACACCAATATACTCATTCAAGGAATGATTAAGGAGTGGAATTAAATCTTCCCTTTGACCCGGTGGAAAGGGCAGCAGAAAGCGAGCGCTTGGTGCTCAAGGAGGGAAAAAGACTGTATTACAGGTTCAGATCCGCTCCTTACTATGGAGGGATAGCCACAGCCGATGCCATCGGTTGTTCTTTTCTCTGTGCTTATTGTTGGAATTACAACCGAAACTTAAATCCCCAGCGCTTTGATAAATTCTATTCTGCTCAAGAAGTCTCCTCAAAGTTGCTCAAGATAGCCCGCAAGAGATTTTTTCATTTATTCAGAATAACTGGATCTGAGCCCGTCTTGGGCGAAAGTTCGTTCAATCACCTCTTAAAAGTCATCACTCATATCTTCCAAGAAAAACCCCGGTCTATATTCATCCTAGAGACAAACGGATTTATTCTTGGTTACAGGAAAGACTTCATAAAGAGACTCAAATTCCCCAATTTATGGATAAGAATCTCCTTAAAGGGAAAAGATGAAGACTCCTTCCAGAACATATCAGGAGCAAAAAAAGAATATTTTCTCTATCCAATCAAGGCCCTTAAGGAACTCCAAGAACAGGGGATCAAAGCCTGGCCAGCAGTCATGAAAGACCTCTTCACGGAAGAGGAGATAGGATGTTTAAAGAAGCTCCTCTCCGAATACAGTATAAAATCTGAACTCGAACTTGAGTATTTAGAGAGATATCCTTTCGTACTCCAGAATATAGATAAAAGAAATATTCAGCTAAAGGAATAGGATGCTACTGGAGGAGCAATGATATCAAAAATCGGAGCCATCACCATCGGTCAAAGTCCAAGAGATGATATCATTCCTGACTTGAAAAAACTCATTGGAATCGAGATACCCATAGAAGTATTCGGAATCTTAGATAACCTTAAAGCAAAGGAAATCAAAAAAATGGCTCCTGGGAAGAAGGAAGATGTTCTTATGACCAGGCTAGCTGACGGGACTTCAGTGGCTTTAGGTTACGAGTCGGTGGTGAGAGGTATCCAAAAATGCTTGACAGAACTTCGGACAAAAGAATTCGAAATCATCGCCCTTCTCTGTACTTGTCATTTCTCTGAGCTGAAAAATGAGAAGGGATTGGTTCAGGTTTCGAACTTGATGGAAGAAAAAGTCAGAGAAACAATCGAAAAGGACCGTTTGGGCATACTCATTCCCTCAGCTAAGCAAATCTTGCAGACAGAGAAGAAATGGCGATGCCCAGGGATTCAAGTTTTGGTTGCCAGTGCTTCTCCTTACGGCAAAAAAGAAGAGGTTATCTCTGCTGTCAAAAGTCTTGTTGAACGCCGGGTTGACCTTATTGTGCTGGACTGTATAGGTTACAATTTATCCTTGTACGAAAGACTCAAGAAAGCCTTCTCTATTCCTATGATTCTTCCTCTTGAGCTTCTGGCGCAGGGCTTGAATATACTTATTGAGTAATTACTTCTTTTCTTCTTTTAGGCATTTTCCCAGGATATTGTACAACCAAGCAAAAACTGCCCCCATGATAAATCCATCCACAGCTGCTTACAAGGTGGCGATGAGTATTCCACCAAAACCCCATTTTCCAAAATGGTAACTTGGGTATATGGAAAAAAGTTTTCATTATTCAAGATTCAATTGACGACTAAACTAGATGGCTTTATACTAAATAAGGGAGGCAAACTAAGAGAAGGATCGTATCCTATTATAGGCAGGTGGATATGAGAAAAAAACAAATCTTTGCTATTTTATTGGTCTTTGCCTTAACTGTATTCGCTAATCAAGGGTGCGATCTGTTTGAAAAACTGACCGAACACGAGGTCATAATTGAAGACAACATGTATCTGCGAGGCACGACTTCTGCCCAAGGATTTGCCAATCTCATGAATTATGGTGTTTGGAGAGATAACAAAGACAGAATCAAAGAAGTTACAGAAGTCATAGTTGAATACAAAGTAACTCGAAATGATACTCCCTCAGATATCACAGTCAATTTCTATTTTGGTGAACACACTCCGAATATCCTGTTAGGAACTGCAACTCTCGCCCAAGGTGAGACGCATTCTGAACTGGTGACTTTGCCTCTTCTGGACTCTCAACACCAATTGTATGACCTCATTCTACGCCAAGGTGCCTTTTATTATTCCATCCAAGGGAATACCGACGCTGCCGATGTCGATTTTGAACCTGTTAGAATAACTGTCCGCGGAACTTTCGAAATTATCTAACAGTCCAGGAATATAAAAAAATATGACCCGTGGAGGACTCGAACCTCCAACCCGCGGATTAAGAGTCCGCTGCTCTACCACTATTAATTATTTTATAATCAAGAAGTTAATTGTCTTTTGTTTTCTCTTTGTGTCTAAATTGTGTCTACTTTTTGCTGCAATGGCGGTAAATCATTGATAATCAGGAATTCGAGCTTTAGAGCGTAAGCTATCTAAAAGTATTTTCTTAGAAACTTGGGGTAATTCCGGATTAATTTTGATTGACCTGTCTGTTCCTGAAAGTGCACCACAAATTCCTCCAATTACTAAACCAGCTATACCTAATAATGAACCACCAAGAAGTGCCTTATCGACAGCGCTAAAACCAAAAATACCTGTTTTATCATCACCACTTGCTAATCCTAATAATGCTCCGACACCACCAAAAACCAATAATCCGGTACCAGCTCCTTCTAAAATTTTTGATTTCTTCACAATTGTAATAACTTTAACATCCCTAATATCCACTGACAAATCAACTCCTGATACAAGCATTAACAATGAATTCTCCTTAACTGCTATAAGTTCGCCTCTTACTATCTGCCCATCTTTTTTCTGGACTACAAGCTC
>Ga0209636_10001047_pt1 | contig 27601 bp, 26 predicted proteins | sample DeeMarSWOR152_54_FD_187464 | JGI IMG/M metagenome (GOLD analysis project Ga0209636, IMG submission 187464) | Marine sediment microbial communities from White Oak River estuary, North Carolina - WOR-1-52-54 (SPAdes) (version 2) | ecosystem: Environmental > Aquatic > Marine > Intertidal zone >...
ACAGCACCTGATGAGACTGAGTGAAACCCAAATGCTGGCACCTAACTGGAAAACCATAATCATGCAAAGCCTTAGCCAAAGTCTTTGCGTTACGTATCACCTGATCTACGTAGGCATCACCAAATTTCTTCACTTCAGCCAATGCCAAGGCTAATGCTGCTATCCGGTTCCAGTGAGCGTTGTCAACAAAAGCCGGATAAATTCTCGCTTTCATGATTTCCCCATGGTCCTTACCAGCCAAAATTATGCCCCCTTGCGGTCCAAAAAGGGTCTTATGGGTTGACCCAAAAAGGGCAGATGCTCCTTCCCTTAAAGGGTCCTGAAAATGTTCGCCAGCAATGAGCCCCATGACATGAGAGCCATCAAACCCTACACATGCTCCTTGTTCATGAGCAACTTCAGCCAACTCCTTGACTGGATGCGGGAAAGTGATTAGACTTGCACCAAAAACCACAACTTTAGGCTTGACACGTCTTATGGCTTCTTTTGCTTCTTCAACCACAATGTTCATGTCGCGCTCGGAAAAAGGAAAAGGCACGGTTTTGATGTTGAAAAGTCCTGCTAAGCCGTCTTTCCATATTCCAGGATATCCGCCATCTTCAGGAGAGACACACATAAGTACGTCGTTTGGCTTTGCGAAACTAGCTAGGAAAATCAAATCAGCAATATGCCCAGAAAGAGGACGCAAGTCTGCGGTCTCAGCTCTAAAAACCTCTTTCGCAATTTCTTCGCCGCACTGCTCAATTTCATCTATGAAGCGCGTGCCCATGTAGAAACGCTCTGTTGCAGTGTAACGATGTCCCAGATCCGATGCAAGAAGCCCTCTAACAGCCGGACTCATAACGTTCTCAGAAGGAATGAGGTTCAAGCATTGTGTTCCACGCCACTCCTCATGCTTCTCAACCAAGTTCAGAATCTCACTAATCATAGACACCCCTCAAGCTTTAGGCAGCAAATCACTATCTATGTCACTGTATATATTTAGGTTGTCTCACCGCTGAAAAAAGTTGTGTGAAAAAGGTGAAGGTTTCAGCAGCTCAAAGCGGCGATATCTCTTGAAGCCCTCAATCTGATTCGAGATAATTCTAGATGTAGTGAGAAATCATCTATCTTTCCCTGAGCATTTTCACGAGCCTCATTGTACGCTTGTCTTTTAAGCTATAGAAAACCCATTTTCCTTCACGTCTGTCCTTTACCAAATCCACACCTTCTAGAATTCCTAGGTGATGTGAGGCTGTAGGCTGGGTCAAATCCATTGCAACCATAATCTCGCATACGCACATTTCTCGGATATCCAGAAGCATCAGAATTTTTAATCTGGTTGTGTCAGAAAGCGCTTTGAACAATCGACTTTGCATTTTCACCGCATTTTCATCTGTTATTTCATGAGCGAGTTGTCTAAGCTCTGAAGCGTATTTTGAGACATTCTCAGAAGGACAGATTCCAGACTTTACCAAACGCTCAAGTCTTTTGCTTATCTTTGGTTTTTGTTCGAGAAACATGACGCCACCTTCACTTAACCTTTATATCAAAATATTTAAATATGTTTTGGGTGCTTTCTCATATTAACGAACTTAAATATGTGGCTTCAGTCACTCGGACTAATGAAGGAATCTGGACATGGTTGAAGATAGCGTTAGGCTTGGTATCTTTGAAAAGTATCTGGCAGCATGGGTTGCTCTATGCATATTGCTAGGACTATTTCTGGCACAGTATTTCCCAATTCTCAGCATCTCGATCAACAATATGCAGGTCAGAGGAATATCGATCCCTATTGGCATATGCTTGTTTTTGATGATGTATCCAGCTCTTTTGAATCTGCAGTTTGAGGAATTGAAGAAACTATTTCATAATCCTAAGCCGATTATTCTTACACTTATTTCGAATTGGGTTTGGGCTCCATTAGTGACTGCTTTTCTGGCTTACCTTTTCTTGGCTGGACATAATCAACTGATTGTTTCTTTAATACTATTGGGCTCCAGTCCATGCACAGCCATGGTCTTGGTGTGGGGAGTTCTCGCAGACGGAAACCAAGAACAGAACGTCATCAATACCAGTCTAAACACGATAACAATTATGTTCTTGTATGCCCCAGTGGTCTCTTTGTTGACTGGTATCCAGAATATTCCTATTGACAGGACAGCCCTTGTCATATCAGTCTTTGTCTTTATCGGTATTCCGTTGGTTTTAAGTTACATCTCAAAGATGTACATTACTAGCAGAAGAGGGGAGAAATGGTTCCTTGAGGTTTACAGACCAGCAGTGGGGAAAATAGCGATAATCGCTCTTTTGACAACACTAATTGTTTTATTCTCTCTGAATGGGAATGTATTAGTACAACATCCCGAGGAAATGATACTCGTTTCCGTCCCGTTATTGTTAGGTTTCATCATAGTTGTTGGGCTCAACCTGTTTGTTACTAAATTCGCAGGTCTCCGATATAGAGAGGCAATAATATCTGTGATAATAGGTTCTTCCAGTCACTTCGAGATCGCAATAGCTACCGCCATCAGCCTTTATGGACTTGGCTCACAAGCTGCCCTAGGGACAACAATGGGCCTGTTCTGGGAGGTGCCGATCATGCTCGGCCTAGTGTACCTAGGCAAAACACTGAACCACAGAGGATTTTGGAAAAAATGAATGATAGATGAAGAAAAACTCGAGACTTGCCCCTGCTAACGCTTATCTATTTGCGATACAACAAGACTTGTGAGGAATTGTCCTTGAATGGTGCCAACGATGAGTTAATACAAGAAGTCTGGAAGAATTTCAGTGAGGAACCGCACATTTTCCTTGCCACCATCGAAGGAGATCAACCCAGAGTGAGACCTGTGACTCTCATACATCTCCAGAATAAACTCTTCGTCACCACCGGTTCCAACGACGCCAAGGTCAAGCAGATAAAGCAAAATCTCAAAACAGAATTCTGTTTGCTTTTAGAAAAAGATGAGAGAAAAGGCACAATAAGAGCAGAATGCAAAGCCACGATAATCGAAGACAAAGATGTTAAGGCAGATGTCTACAACAACATATCCTTCGCAAAAGAGTTCTGGAGAAGTCCAGAGGACCCCAATTTCACTCTTATTGGGCTGCAACCGATTGCTTTTGAATACATGAAACCCGGCAATTTTGAGGCTGTCAAAATAAGACTCTAGACCATCCCATCCCTTTCTTACGCTTTTTTTGGGTTTTTCGTCAACAATCGACAAAATCTCGAGCGCGTTATGAATTCATCAGATGCTCTAAGAGTAAAAGAGAGCTAAACAGATTTCTGCCGAAGCCTCTGCAATTCCCTGTTTACGTCTTTGAAAGTGCTGTAAACATCCGCTACGCGCATATACTTCATTCTCTCTCGGATCAAGCCAGCAGCAATCAACGTGGCGCCTAAGCTCTTCTTAATGCCAATCGTAGGAATCGGAAAAGCAATCAAAGACACCCCAAGCTTGATGAGACGTGAGCCCTTACGTCCTCCCGCACCAGGTTTTCCTAATAAGGGCCTCAGGGTTTTTGCATCTTTCGTGACTTCACTCATTAGCTTGATAGTCTCTTCGTAGCTCAGGCCAAGCTCACGGGACACAGTGACTATTGTCTCCAATTCCTCAGGTTTCACAGAAATTCCTTCTTTGTAAGTGTTTTTTTTGTTCTGACTTAAAAGTTTAGCGCGCGATTTTCAGAGAACGAAGTAAAAGACGAAGATGAAAAATGAAAGGTAAAGTTTAAAATGCTCCCGGTATTAGAAGTGTTCACAAACCTCAGATGAATTACCGAGGGAAAACGTTTGACGAAAACCCTGCACACAAAAATCAGGTCATTAACGATTTCTTTACTCATTCTAACGTTCATTGTAATGGCTCTCTCATTTTTGCCAAAAGCAAAAGCTGAAACAAAAATAATCTCACTTGCTCCTTCTTCGGGAAATGTTGGAACAACTGTTCAGTTAATCGCTAACATAAGCACTCCGGATGGACTATACAAAATATCGTTCAATGGAGACGAGCTTCTAAGCGGAAACGCCAGTGGGAACAATGTAACTGCATCATTCACGATCCCTCACGCACCAGAGGGTGCCCATGATGTAACTATGATTGACATGAAAACTGGAGAAAGCGACACTGCAACTTTTACGGTGTTGACCTCATATTCCTTTGAACCCGCTTTACCCGAATCGCCAGCTCAACTTCAACAGGAAGCGAATGTAACAATTTCTGCAAACATAACAGGTGGTAAGTCAAACTACACATATCCCAACATTAAAGTTCAAACTCCATCCGGAAACCTAACATATGAAGCACTAATTAATATAACTACAAATGCCGTGGGAGACTATTATCGCAATTTAACCTATCCCGCTGACTTTTCGAGCGGTGCAAACACCAATTTTACCGGAGACTACAAGGTACTCCTCAACGAAACTGCTGTAAACAGTTTCTTTATAGGACTAACAAACTCCAGCGAATACCATAGAGGCGACCTAGCAAATATTAAAGCGATTGATTACCCGCTTAACCAAACCGTCTCCATCACTATAAGTTTCGGAAACAAAACCATTGATTCCATATCTTTGAACGTTACAGATGGCATTATTAATACAAACTGGCCTGTTCCTCAAGATGCACTTATTGGAAATTACACCTTAAGCATTACACCAGTTCCAGAATCCAAACAAGAAGCCAACGATACCCAAATCTTTGAGGTTCCAGGCTTCAGAACAGAGATCCTTACACTCAACCTTGCCAACCAGACTGCACCCAATATTTTCATTAAAGCATACGACCAATCTGCAGATGTGTATTACAACACTACAAGCAACGAAAACGGATCAGCAAGCTTCATGTTTGAAAGAGGTATCTACAATTGTGAAGTATTTTTCAAAGAGGTGAGAGTTGGCACACCTCCAAACGTCACGATTACTAACAAGGGAGAGCGGATGAATTTTACATGTGCGCTTGCAAATCTAAACATAAGAGTAATGGACGCGCAGAACGTTAGCATTCCGCAAGTTTCTATAAACTTGACTTACAATTACACCACAAATTTGGATGAAAAAGAAAATAGGACTGGAACAGAGTTCGGCGAAACAAATATCACTGGAACACTACAACTACATTCTTTGCTTCCGAACATCGATTACACAATAAATGCTTCACGTTACGGAGAGGTTTTCAATCAGAATAACAATACGGTCTCTAATTTACCCGCAGAAGCATACGTAGATATAATGATACTATGTCCAGCAAAAACATTGCATGTCAATGTTGTCGACGCAAGCAACAAATCCATCGTTAACGTTACTGTGAAAGCTCAAGAATTGATGGGTGGGTTACACTATAGCGAAACCACAAACATTAATGGAGTAGCCATTCTAAACTGTACCTTCGGAAGATACTTTGTCAGATTCTATATAGGCGAAATACAGCTAAATGAAACAACTGTGGATTTATTCCACAACCAGAGCATATCTATAACCTGCAACTTTTACGGTTTAACTGTTTCAGTCAGAGTTACTGACTATTTTGGGCAGCCAATTCTAAACGCAAATGTAACATTGCAACGAGAAGGTCTACCGCCACGCTCAAATAGAACAAAAGCCGATGGAGTAGCCACGTTTAGCGATTTCATCGGCGGAAACGTGCAAATAGCCATTTACTTAAACGACCAAACACAACCATGCATAGAAACCACAGCCTCGGTTGAGTCATCAAAAACCATTGGAATCAAGATAGGAAAGTATGCACTTATAGCTGGCATTCTTGTTGAAACAAGCCGGTTAGCAACAGCATTAATAATTGCAGCAGCTATAATACTTGTTGTCTTAATAGAAGTTTACAGAAGAAAACATTCTAGATTGCGGAAAAGCACAAACTAGAGCCAGAATAGGGAGTCTGAAGGAAAAAACTTTATATTAGCTCTTGTGAAGATAATTGTTAGGTAAGTAATGCTGCAATAGTGAAGTTTTGTTTAATGCCATAGGTTGTGCATGTATTGGCTCAGGTGAAGCGTTGTTCTCCAACATGTGAATTCCTTAAATGTGCAAAGAATGCTACTGTCCACCGTCGAGATGGTGTATGGTGCAAATGGACAGGCGATACGTGTGACGTTGCAAACTGTGCATATGCTATGTGCGTAAAAAGACGGCTTCTCCCACGAGGAATCTGCGGAGAAACCGTGAAAAGAAAGACGACTGAAAAAGGGCCAGAGGAAGTTGTTGGCCCACCAATAAAGCTTCGCGGAAAGGCTCTTCGTAAGATCGGCGAAAAAGAAATCTTCTGAAATCACTAGTTTCAGCAGCCAGTCAAATCAAGTCTTCAAAGGATTGAATAGCCCATTTTTTAATTAATGCTAGATTTTATTTTCCTGAAACACGTTTGACAACGGGCGGTCTGATTTTTTTCAGAACTCTGTAGCCGCAGACTATGCACTTTATTTCTCCACCACGGAGTTCCAACTCCTCTGAAGGAACCTTTGCCCCACATCTTATGCATTCGTAAACAATACCTGCGGATTTTTTTTCCTCCATAATGCTTCCTCTCTTACAAACGAGTACCATTCCACCTTTTTAAAAATGTTTTCCACAAATACTACACTGCGAGAGGGAGTGTCTTGAAAAAACGTGTGAGAAATCGCCTTTCAGAGTTTCTTTCTTCCGAGGAGTTAACTTACATTTACGATTCTTATGATGTCATTGGGGATATAGCGATTATACGCGTAACCGAGAGGTCGAGAAAATACAGCCGAACAATTGCAAGAACAATTATGAACGTTCAAAAGAATGTAGAGACAGTGTTGGCTCAAGCAAGTTCTGTTCGTGGAGATTTCCAACTTAGAAAACTGGAGTTTGTCGCTGGCGAATACAAAACCACTACAGTCCACAAGGAGTCTGGATGCTTGTTCTCTGTTGATGTTGAAAAATGTTCGCGCGCGCGAGCGAAGCTGGGAAGATCTACTCGATTGATGTTAATCCCTCAGCATTTCGATTCATGCAGCAAAACGTCAGGCTTAACAGGGTTTACACAAGAGTAATTCCTATGAAACGAGATGCAAGGGAGGTCATTAAGAAGAAACTGGGCTGCGTGGCGGATAGGGTTCTTATGCCCTTGCCCGAAAAAGCTTTTGAATATCTGCCTTGTGCCCTATCTGTTCTTAAAGAAACAGGGGGATGGATACATTACTATGATTCTGAATACGCTAGGAAAAGCGAGAATCCTGTCGAGAAGGTTAAGCTGAAGGTGGCCGAAGAACTTGAAAGTTTGGGTGTAATCTTTTCGTTTTCCTTTGGTCGTGTCGTTAGGACAACTGGTCCGAACTGGTATCAGGTAGTTTTGGATATTAAACTGGATGTTTATGGAAACAAAAGAAAACGGCGAGTTTCATGAAAAGGGCAGATCCATGAAAATGTTTTATAGTTAAAGACAGAAAATACGTTGGAGGAATAGCGACATGAAGAAGAAGTTGATGGAGATATTGGCTTGTCCGATAGATAAGCATCATCCGCTTGAATTGCTTATTTTTGAAGAGAAAGAGGAAATAGTGGAAGGCTTAATCATCTGCCCAAAATGTTTAAGATGGTACCCAATTCGAGATGAAATTCCAGAGATGCTTCCTGACGAACTGCGAAAAGAAGGCGAAGACTTGCCATTTTTGAGAAAATGGAAGAAGAAGGTTCCAGAAAGAATCCAGTTGGAGGGTAAGCCCTTCAACCTGAAAGGCGATATGAAGAAATCTTAGTTTTACCTTAGTTTTATTACTCTGCCTGTTGCTGAAGATTTCAACGCTAGCTCTGCGATTCGAAGGGCTTTTAGGCCATCCAAGCTCGTTATTATTGGTTTCTCTTTCTTTAAAATGCAATTTGCGAAGTGTTGGAGTTCGAGTTTCAAAGGTTCTTGCCAAGCAATTCTGGGCTGCACAGTCTTCTTTGCATTCTCAATTGTCAGTTCTTGCGTGATATAATCAAGTTTCATTATGGCCTGGCTTCCAGTAACCACTAATATCCGCGTCTTGTAAGGCGTCAACCAGTTTGATTCAATAAAGGCACTTCTCCCGCCTTCAAATGTAAGCATTATTTGAGCATAGTCCTCATACTTCCTGTGTTTCATTCTTCCAATTTTTGCATAAACAGCAATTGGGTCTTCGTCAAAAAGGTGTCTCGTTATGTCTACGTCATGGATTGCCAAATCCTTAACGACCCCTATGTCGCCTATTCTTTCCGGCCATTGAGAAACCCTTTTTGCCGTGGCACACACAAGATCACCGATTTCACTGTTTTTGATTGCCTTTTTGATGAGTTGGACTCCTGGAATAAACCGCATCAGAAAGCCCACTGTAAGGTGTAAATCCTGCTTGTCTGCTGTCTCCAGCAGTTTCTCTGCTTGCTTCACGTTTGCCGCCATTGGTTTTTCAACTAAAACATGTTTTCTTGCTTTTAGTGCTTTTAGTGCTTCTTTTGCAAGGCTTGTTGACCATGTACAGATGCTTACCGCTTTGATGTCTTTTCTTTTCAGCATTCTTCCAAGGTTTGTGTAGGGTTTTACGCCAAATTGCTTGGCCACGGCGTTGGCTCTTTCAGCGGCGATGTCACAAACTGCCAAAAGTTCTGTTTCCTCTAACTCTTTGTAAACTCTCGCTTGGTTTCTTCCCCAGAAACCGGTTCCGATAACTGCAACACCCAACTCTTTCATTTTGTCCAAACTCCTCTTCCTAAACCACGATATATGAAACCTTCCATTTCAACTTTTTCGGGATCGACAACACCTTCAAGATCAACTATAGCAGCTGGCATCTTTGCCATGATTTTCAGTTTCTTCAGGTTTAAGCGTTTGAATCGATCGTGACCTGTAACTATTACTATGCAGTCTATGCCCTCCATGGCTTCCGTTAAATTTTTCTTAAAGGGATGACTCGAATCAGCCAAGTCTTTACGTAATAAATATGGATCATAAAGGCTGACTTTGGCACCTTTAGTCTTCAGAATTTTGGCAAGTTTCTGCACCGAAACTTTTGGCATATCCTTCATGTTTGGTGTTTGTGAAATTCCCAGCAGAGAGATCTTTGCCCTTCTCAAGGTCTTTCCACAGCTTCTTAACGTTTCTCTTATCAAACTAACCGCATGTTTTAAAATTTCCCGGTTTATCTCTCTGGCAATTGAAGGAATTCGAAGTTTCATGTCCAAGTTCTCAGCTTCCTCCAATAAAAGATACAGCTCTTCACGTATGTTTCTAGAAGTAAGTGTTGGCGAGACAAGTGTGCCATGTACACTTGTTTCTGCAAGTTCTTTAGCCTTAAGGTAATCTATGCCCGCTTTTTCACAAAAACAAGCGAATTCATTAGCCAAAGCAATGTTCGTATAATGTTGCACGGCTTCAAAGAGTGCTGCCGCTTCCGCTGTTTTCACATCGTCCGTCTTTACCACATCCTTTTTTGCGATGGTTCCTAGAACAATTGAGGCGGCGTTTAAACTGTCCTTGTCCGTTGCTGCCACAATCCGCTTACAATTAGCTAATTTTTCTAAAGTTTGTTCATCTAAAACTCGAACTGGGCTGTAGGCTAGGCCGAAATCAACTGCAACTTTGAATCCGGAAGTGTTTTCTAAGGTCTCTCTAATTGACCTCTCTGCCGTGGCTGGTCCAACAACACTCATAACGATGACTAGTGAGCCGCGTCGGAGACTTGAACCCACTTGCTTGCATACGTTTTCTATGTCTAGGTAGTTGACCTTTTTCTTTCTATCGATCTTTGCCTGAGTTGTTATTAATATGACATCGCTTTCTACAACAGCCGCTTTAACATCGTTTGTGGCTTTCACGCATCCATTTTTCACATGTTTTTTCAGCAAAGGTTCAACTCCGTTTTTTAGAAAGGGGGATTTTCCTCTTGTAAGTCGGTTTACTAATGCTCGGTCTGCGTCAACGCATATTGTCTTAAATCCAGCTTCAGCGAAGAGGCAAGCATGAAGAACACCGTTTCGTTCACAACCTATGATGCTAACGCTATATTTTCTACGCTTCTCGACACTGTCTATGTCTTCTGGTTTTATATGCAGTATCGATGTTGACATGTGGTATTCTCCATGATTTATAAGAAACTGATTTAGCTGTTTAAGCTGTCAATTACTCTTTTAAGTTTTGAACTATATTCTTGGACGAGTTGTAAGGCTTTTTTCTCAGTCTTTGCTTCTGCATACAGCCTGTAAATGGGTTCTGTCCCGCTTGGACGCATTAGGATTGCGCTTTTATCCTCGAACCATATTTTGACTCCATCAATCGTGTTGACGCTTAATCCGCTCAGTTGTTCAATTATTTTCTCAAGGACTTTCTCTCTAACCTCGTTTGGGCATTCAACCTTACCCTTCTCGATGAAATATTTTGGCAGTTCTCCAAGCAGATTTGTAAGTTTTTCACCAGTTTTAGCCATGATGTCCAAGGTCAGGGCTGTCGCCATCGCTCCGTCTCTAACCGATTGGTGAGGTCCGTAAAAGATTCCTCCATTTTCCTCTCCACCAAGTTTTGCCTTTATCTTCTTCATGGTTTGGGAGACTGTTATGCTTCCTACTTTTGTCCATACGATTTCTCCGCCATAAGAGTCCGCTATGTCTTTAACCAAGGTTGAGGAGCTTACTGGTGTAACAATTTTTTCACTTGGGTTGTCCTTTAAAAAGTGTTTTTCAACTAAGGCGAAGGTTTTGTCTCCCCAATGAATTTCTCCGTCTTCGTCAACAAATATTGAGCGGTCAGCATCACCGTCGTATGCAACGCCTACGTCTGCACCTACGGCTTTCACTGTCAAGGCTAAATCCTTAAGGTTTTCTGGGCGGGGTTCTGGTAGTCTTCCAGGAAATGTTCCGTCAATGTTTGCGTTTATTGTAGTAACTTTGCATCCTAGCTCTCGAAGCAGACGTGGTGCGGCTAGACTACCTACACTGTTTGCAGTGTCAACGACAACATGGTAACGTTTTTTCTCTATTCCAGCAACATCCACATGCTTTTTCATTGCTTCTATGTAATCATCAATTACTCCGGGAAGTTCACGTGTTGCTCCTAAATTGTCCCATTGAGCATAACGCATCTCCTCATCAAAGAACATGTTTTCGATTTTGATTTCCTGTTCTCTTGAAAGCTCTATTCCGTCGTTCCAAACAACCTTTATCCCATTGTATTGCGGTGGATTATGCGACGCAGTAACTATCACCCCTCCGTCTGTTTTGTGGTTTTTCACTGCAAATTGCAATGCTGGAGTAGGTGACATCCCTGCGAAAAATACGTTACATCCTGTTGCGTTTAAACCAGCAATAACCGCCTGTGTAAGCATTGGACTGCTTGTTCTAGCGTCGTGCCCGACTATGAGATTTCCACGCTGAAAGAATGTTCCTATTGCGCCTCCAATTTTGATCACCATTTCCGAGGTTAATTCTTTGTTAACGACCCCTCGGATTCCATTTGTCCCAAATAATCGTCTTGGACCTAACATGTGTCATACTCCGTCCTAAATAATGCTCTTAGGTGTTAATACGCTTTCGAGGGCTTCAGCGTTTTAGACTGCAAGCTTATATTTCATCTTTTTTAATAAAACGATTTCGTGAAAGAGGTGAAAACATTGAAGGTTAAGCTTCATGAAATGAGCTGGATCGAAGCGAAAGGATATTTCAAGAGGAATGATACTGCAATCATCCCAGTTGGCTCAAACGAGCAGCACGGTCCGCAAAATCCACTTGGAACAGACCACTTGATAGCTAAGGCTATAGCTGAAGAGACAGCTAAACGTACTGCGGTGCTTTGCCTGCAAGTGGTTCCTTTCGGCGTTAGTTCCCATCATAAACAGTTTTGGGGAACTGTTTACATATTGCCTAAAACGTTCAAAAACTATGTGAAAGAAACATGCCTAGCGCTCAACTATTATGGTGTTAGAAAAATTGTGATAGTTAACGGACACGGCGGCAACCGCTGTGCTCTAGTAGAGGTGGCGAGAGAGCTCAAAGAGAAAGGGGTTTTTGTGTCCATCTTTCAGTGGTGGTCGGTTATGGACAAACTTTCGCCAAACCTTTTCAAGCCAGAAGAAAGAGGACATGCTGCAGCTGAAGAAACATCAGTGAATTTGGCTTTACACCCGCAAATTGTGGATATGAATAAGGCTGTCGATGAAGAACCTCGCAAACACTCTGTACAAACAGAAGGCGTGACTCTTCCTTTGGACACCGTGGACCATACAAGTTCAGGCGTGTTTGGAAAGTCAACAACAGCCTCGGCAGAAAAAGGCAAAAGAATTTTTGAAACTGCTGTAGACGAACTGGTTAAACATGTAAGTCTGCTCAAAGAGACGAAGATTGAGGATCTGATAAGTGAGCCTAAAGTCTAGAGAATGCTTCTTTCTTTTAAGCGTGGAGAGATCAAACTCTCATGTTGTGTTAATAACGATAAAAGAAGACTTATGCATAGTCTGATCGAAGCAAGATTTAATTTCAACCGTAAATCTAGAAGTAAAAGGACAAGCTTTGAGCGGGGGTTGCCAAGCCAGGTCAAAGGCGCAGCCCTGAGGCGGCTGTCCTGTAGGGGTTCGTGGGTTCGAATCCCACCCCCCGCACTTTCTGACCAACTCCCCCTATTTTTCGGGACTGTTTGCGGGTTTGCCAAAGATCTTAACGTATGCTTTGTCTTCAGTTTATGTTGTTGGCTCTCGGTTTAGAATGCCGGTGAGGCAGCCGATCCCACCAGCTGCCTTATGGATTTCATTCATCTCAACCGTCCTACATTGAATATCCATGTCTTCATAGTAAGACTGGGTTCGCGGATTGCCAGCAGGCATCACAATTCTCTTCGGCCCTAATGTTACGAAGTTGAGAGCGAGTCCATGGATGGCTTCGTCTTCGTCGGGAATGAAGGAGACGGTGAAACCGTGGCTTTGAAGAGCCTCAACAGCTGCTTGGGGAGTTCTGGTACGCCAGGATATGGCAAGGTCTCGGTCTACAAAACGCAAGATCCCCATCAAGTGCATTGCCCCCTTAGGTAGACTAACTCGAACAACCTCTACATCCGTCTCTCGCAGGAGACTCGTCACCTGGGCTGCTCCCTCGCTGTTTGTGCGAAGTCCTGTTCCAATGATTACCGTGTTTGAATCAATCCAAGACGCATCTGCTCCCTCGAAAACTCCCCTCCCTCTTACACAGCGCAGGATCGGGATGCCCAATTCAGCGAGCTTTCGTGCAACGAAACGCTCCTCACCAGCACGCACAGTGGATGCTGGTCGGGCCAAGATCGCTCCTTCAGGGGTCATGAAGAACAGATCGGCAACAAACATCAAGTTGGGAGGAGGAACGTCGCCTGGCCTGACATAGAGTACTTCTATGCCAGCATCACGATAAGCTTCAACCAAACCGTCATGTTGCCCTCTAGCTACAGTAGCATCTGGAATGTCAAGCATGAGTGCATCGTCAGCATCAGTAATAGATTCGATCTCAGGGCCCGGTCGATGCATCAGAACTGCCTTAAGGGGAGACCATTCTGAGTCTACACCGCACTTCTCCCAAATCTTTCCAATCTCCTGCAGCAGCGACTCCGTTCGTGGAGACCATCTTGGACCACCGTGAGCAGCATCTTCTTGACTCTCTGGTAAGCCCATATGCAATCGCCTATCTGAATACCTGTATGAAGCTGCGGTATTAACTTATCCTGAACCGCTTGCTTTTCAATGGCAGTTGATATTTAACTCGAACCCGATCTAAATATGTGCACCATCATTTCAGTAAGAAGAGTCTGTTGATTTCATATCCTGCGAAACTCAGATGGTAGACATCGCTTCTTCACTTCTCCTGAGGTTTTGGAATAGGTGGCTATGAAGAAAATGTGGAGTTTGTGGGTGATCTCTCCACGCTGTGGAAGGTTCAAATCCCGCTCCAATCGCCATGGACAAATATCCTAGCTTAAGAAAATCACTTCTCTACTTCTCCCATTTCCGAAATGGTTGTCGTGCGCTGTAAAAGAGTTATAAGGTTTGAGCGTCAGTATTCGGATTCCAATCAAAGAGGTGATTGAAGTGACCGATAAAAACAACGAACAAACGTTTCAGATGTTTCCGATCGGGCATATCCAAAGAAACCAGAAAAACATCAGTTTAAAAGTCTTGAAGCCTTTTAGACCAGCTCTAAAGCAACTCGATCACTTCAGTCATGTAATGGTGTTCTGGTGGGCGCATAAACATGACAACGAAAAGAGTCGGAGCCTATTGCAGTGTGAGCCTCCTTATGCCAAGGGAAGAATCACTGGCGTGTTCGCAACTAGAGCAGAATACCGTCCGAATCCAATCGCCATGACAACGTGCAAGATTCTGAAGGTAGATGAAGACAAAGGGATTGTTGCAGTTGCAGATATTGATGCTTATGATGGCACACCAATTGTTGATCTAAAGGCATATTTCCCTGTATGCGATCGAGTAGAAAGAGCAAGAATTCCTGAATGGCTTTCAGATTGGCCAGAATGGATGCCTGAAGAAGGAATAGGGCTCTAGCTCAAGTATGAATAGATTAACACGCTAAGAATCATAAGTATCGACATCCGGTAAAAGACTCGAGGGATGAGGTTGGAAAACAAGGCAAGGTCGAAAAGTAAAAAGCTGCTTCTAATGGGGAGTAGTGCTTTTAAAGCCAGAGAATTACCAGTTGAGGTGAAGAAAAGGATAGATCAAGCCATAGAACGTAGGGTGACGATAATCGTGGGAGAGGCTCTAGGCGCAAACAGACTCTACCAAGACTACTTGAAAAGCAAAGGTTACAGAAACGTTATTGTTGGTCACGCCGTCAGGTTGAGATATAACGCGGGCAACTGGAAAGACGTGCAATACGGAAGGGACCTCAAGGAAAGAGAGAGGAAGATGATTGAAGATTGTGATTCCGCCGTAGTCATATGGATGAATAACAGCGGCGTCATAGCTAAGAACCTTGAACTACTCAAGAGATTGGGCAAACCTACCTTCGTATACGAGTGTTCAAGTAAAACTGACGAAGTCAGAGCAGGTGAACTCGATCCCAACCGCGTCTATGACCCATTCTACTACATGAAAGAGCACTAGAAACAAAAACCAAATCAGCAGCAACGACGCTAGATGCAGCGTGCCGTAGAGTATAATTTCCATTCAGTGTGTCAGATTCGACAAAAAGGGTACATTGTATGGGTTAGCTCTACACAGCCTTAGGAAGCACACAACAATCACGGATGCCTCATTATTCGCTTCTCATCAGTTTGCGGTTGTTTGATGAATAGTGCCGTTAGAATGAAGCACAGTACGACGCCAATTGATGCCATGATGAATGATAGTTCAGGGTTGACTCGCTCGTAAACGAATCCTCCGATGAGACTTGCTGGAACAGTGAAGGCTGACCAAGCAGCACCGAAAGCAGCAAATACTCTTCCTCTTCTTTCCTCCGGGATTAAGTCTGCCTCTAGAGAGGAGTATGTAGGATCGTAGAAAGACCATATGAAGGAGCCTATGATCCAGAGGGCTAGAACTTGTACGAACATGCCGCAGCGGATGAAGAGGAGAAATGTAAATATGTCTGAGGCTGTTATTGCCAACAGAATTTTCCTTCGACCGAATCTGTCCAGCAATTTGCCGACTAGGAGGATCTTTGAAGCGATGCCAATTGCGCTGCCTGTAGCTGTGATGATACCCCATTGTGTAGATGTTAGACCAATTACTTCTTCAGCGTAAACTATCCAGTAAGGTTCAACCAAGCCGAATTCGAACGCCCACAAAATGTAAATAACTGCCAAGGCTAGTGCTGAGTGAGGCATCCACAACCATGTTTGCAGGTGTTCTTTGAAGGCATCTTTCACGAGCTTGCCTAATTCTTTAAGGCTATGGTGTTCACCAGCTTGCCTATTCCGAGCAGAGATTGTTTCTGTAAGCATGGACAATCGTAGTATTCCAGCAGTTACGCCCGCTATGGCTAAGCCAATGTACGCCCATTTCATTGGGGCCAGAACTCCGTAAACGTCGATTAAGTAACCGCCGATAGAAGGCATTATAGCCCATGGAAGAAAACTCAAGCAACTGTAGATCGCGAAGGCTGTTCCTCTTTTCTGAACGTTTATCGAGTCCGCAAGTATCGCCCAGAATGCGGGTTCGAATATCCAGAACATGTTGATTACAATCACAGCTAAGATTAGGAATTCCCAGTTGGGTGCAAACACTATTAGGAATTGACTTAGCCCAACGACCACAGTCATTATGCCTACTAGCTTCTTTCTACCGTACAGGTCGGCTATGTGACCGCCAATGATTGCGAATATGACAAAAGTAGCACTTCCAAAGGCTGCAATCAAGCCAATGCTAATTTCTGTTCCGCCTAATCCGAAGACGTAAAGAGAGAAGTAGGTGTGGCAAATGCTAGCAGGTATTCCCCATAAAGTCGATGTGAGGGCCAGCACTAAGTAATTGCGCGTCATGAATCCGAAACGTGGCTCGTCCTCTTCTTGCTTCATTTTTCATACCCTCACACGTTAACTTCTGTTCTGTTTTCCGGAAGTTTCTATGGTACATGCAAATCCTCTTCCACAATAGCGAATCTCTCTTAAAAAATTAACGATTTCCCGTGCACCTTATTGATTCGATAATCATTGATTGTGGTGTTACTAAGACAGCTCTAAGCTTTGGGTGCTTCTGTAATCCCTCCTGTGTGGGTCTCGGTTCGATAAGCCTTGACACAAACAACCTACTCTCAGAAAGTGCATCAAAATAGTCCGTTAGCGTTCTGTGGAAAGATGTTGTTCTAAACGGCTTTACAAGTCTCTCCATTTTCCATTGAATAGTATACTTGACTGCTCCGAAATATCTTCTTGTCGCGCTTACCCTATTTCCGTCTTCAATTATCGTTTCAAAACATGGATGAGGAACTGAAAAAACAAAGCGCCCCCAATTCTTCAAAACCCTTGCTACTTCAGATGTTGCCTTTCTGTAGTTTTCGATGTCTTGAAGAGACATGAAACAAGTCACGAGGTCAAAATGGTTGTTTGAAAACTCTTCAAGATCAGTGGCGTCCAAAACATGGTAGCATATACCTAGTTTCTCTTTTGTTTCTTCTCGCCTTGCGAGTTCTGTTAGTTTTTCTGAGAAGTCTATCCCGGTTACTTTGGCGCCTTTTCTTGCTAGGATTCTTGTTGTATCCTTCTCCACACGCTAAGTCCAGTGCAATTCGACCTTTTACATCTCCTATTAATTTGAAGCTCGCAGGATTGTTAAGTTCATCTCTGTAATAGTCCTTGCCTTTCCTCACAAAGTCTATACCCAAGATTCCACAGCATCATTCCATTCTTTCTTTATAGTCCCTTTTTTGCCCAATAACTATCCCTCATTCATACACAAAACTAGGTAGGTAAGCATTGTAAAAATAACTTCGCTTGTGTTTGGGCTATCATAAGGTTAATAACTTTCGATGAGACTATTAACTCGATGAGAAATGAAACGAAAAGTGCCCTCATCTGCAATGGTTCTGATTGCACTAGTGACCATCTTCTCATTGACGGGGTTACTTGTCCGTGATTCAAGTTGTATGCTCTCATATCCGGTAGTGGATGTGATTCCACCTGAGGTATGTGTTGGTCAACAGGTGCTTGTTAAAGCCAGAATAGATGTTTTGATCTGCTGAGGCGCCTACGACGTCCGCGATATGCAGGCGTCGTTGATCTTCCCTCCTGAAGGAAACCTAATTTCGGGCGACAACCCAGTGTACTTTGGAAACGTAAGCCGCGGTGAATCAAGAACCGCTAATTGGACATTAGTCTTCACGGCAGAGGGAACTTTCGGGCTAGATGTAAACGCATCAGGCTATAACCAGAACACAGATGATCCCGTGGAAAGACATGGATACGCGACCATAACTGTAGACTCGACTCCTCCTGAAATATCTATTCTCTCACCTCAAAACACTACATACCCCACGAGCGGCATCTTACTAAACTTCACAGTGAACGAAGCAACGGATTGGATGGGCTACAGCTTAGACAACCAAGCAAACGCAACAATTCTTGGAAACACAACCATACCAGTATCTGAAGGACCACACACTTTAGTCGTTTACGCTAACGACACGGCCGGCAACATGGGTGCCTCTGATACTGTTTGGTTCACTGTGGATACAAGTCCGCCAATAATCGAAACCCCGACTCGCGTACCTGCAGGTGAAATAGAACCTTACGAAGAGGTGACTGTCTCAGTAAACGTAACAGACGCAATCAGTGATATAGAGACGGTGATTCTTTCGTTCCAAAACAACACCTCTTGGCACAATGTCACAATGGACTTCAACCCAGCCACAAGCTTATACGAGGCACGTATCCCTGGCCAACCGGCTGACACGCTTGTAAAGTATAAAGTCATAGCTTACGACAAAGCTGGACACTTTGACGTCAACGATAATGAGCAAACATACTATGTTTACACAGTCATCCCTGAGATTTTGTCGGCAATCATTCTGCTCCTGCTCTTTGCTGTCACAACGTATCTCGTAGCCTTCAAAAAGAACCACTTCTAGTAACTGAAGTACAAATCAGATCAGCGCCCTTTTTTCTCTTGGGCAATAGGAAGAAGCAACATGAATCAAGCTATGCATTTTTCATGAGGATGCCACATCTCCTCCTGAAGCTTCCTACTTGTGCCCGTGAATTAGTGTCTCAAAAGACCTGTTTAAAGAAATCTTGGCGGCGCCTAGGGAGAATTTCGGTCGCATTAATGGCTATCGAACTCCCAGTCCTTTTCGGGCTGCATCGGATCTGAAGTCCGAGGTGCGGACCACCAACACTGCTAGGCGCCATGAAATGTCTAGATCTCTGGAATATAATTATCTTTTGTCAAAGCTAAGTTCTGAAAAGATTCTAAAAAGACGTGAGTTGCAGCAAACTTTCTTTTAGTGAGACATCAGTCCGCTTACCACAACTTGATATAAGAGTTGCGGATCAAAGTGCCACGGAATCACTTTTTAGTTTGCTTCAGCGCTTCGTCGAGTCTGTTTGTGGCTAGTTGAATGTCCTCTTCAGTAGATCCAATAGCTGCATTCATTGTTATGTATGGTGAATGATATCGCTTACAACACACGCCGAAATCTGTTTCTTCCAGAACTCGAGGACCAGTAACTCGAAGCGAATACATGTTGTAGCCTACCTTTTTTGCTTCATGGTTGGTTAGAGTCATTGCAGCAGCTATTGGGTTAAATACGTCAAGCAACCGTTCCTGATGTTTCTCAGCGACTTTCTTCAAACATTTCTCTAGAAAGCCACGGTTACGTTCTTGCTCGTCTTTTAACACTTCATATCCCTTAATGCCTAACGATAAGACTGCTGCGAGAAACTGAATAATTGGAGCAGCTGAAGCTCTGCCTGCATACAGCTTTGGCACTCTTTCTGTGAAGCTGGGACTTGGTGAGGCGATAATTGACCCTCCGACGGGTGTAAGGAAGTTCTTATCAGTGCTCTGTACAACTGCATCGACTCTTCCCGCATCAATTGCTCCCCGGATGAGTTTCATGATCTCCCTACTCTGTACCCCGTAGGCGTTGTTGATTATGTGGAAAACGTTTTTCTCCACTGCGAGTTTCGCTATAGCTTTAACATCATCTGGCTCACGCGGTGGAAAGAATGTAGTCGTTGAAACTATTGCAGCCGTTTCTTGGTCGACAGCTTCAGACACCTTATTTATTGGAACCCTTACTGCATCTCCGGACACTTCTGAATCCACTATTTTCACCTTCATCCCCGCGAGGTGCATTCCCTTCAATGGAGAGCTGTGATCGACACGAGGACAAACTACCTCACGTTTTTTTGTTTCATCCCTAGAAACGCTTACTGCAAGCCCAATTGCCATGCCGGTGGCCACGGGAAGAACACAGGCTGATTTTAGATTTGGGGCGCCAGTTCTCTGTAACATATCCAAGGCTAATTTGCTCGTTAAGAAGTAGGCTAAAGATGTGCCTGCAGCTTTCGGTTGCGGAGCAGTAATGTTTCCTGATCTTCCAACTCCGTGGCAGAATCCATGCGCAAGTTTGGAGATAAGAGGTGACGCTACTCTAGCTTCTCGTTCACCAATTCGGGCACCTTTAGGGTCTTTGTCAGTGTCCATCCAAGACAGCAATGTAAGCAAGAAGTCTATAACATCATCTTCCCATCCTTCTTCAGGAACCCGTCTTTGTTCAAACAAAATACGCACCGGTCTTAGTTTAGCTTGCATCACAAGAAGACCGTGATGGAGTATATGCTTGGGTATTGTGTTTTTTAACATCGACTCTAAATCAATCAATCTTTGTTCTCCTCAGCCTATAGTAGTACACTTCTTCCGATAAATCAGGTGCGCCTTCAAACCTAACGACGACATCCCCTTCGTCGCCATATCGTTCTACAATCGTTCCCTTAATCTTTGACGACTGTGCGAAAACCTTCTTGTGCTCCTGCGCCACGTGTTGGGCGGCTTCTTTTGTTCCAAATAACTCCGATACTATGTAGCGGTCGTTATCGGTCTTTTTCTGGATGTGACCTTTTTTGATCTTGGCTGAGTGAATCTCAGGGCTTGTTGGCAGATTTGTCACTTCCGCGATGCCTATTATTCTGGATTGTTTGTGGGATAAGTCGAGTTTCATGAGCAACGCTTTGTCTCCCTTCTCCACTGGAAGAGGATCTCGTGCTTTTATCAATGCTTTGCAGTGGTGTCCAGGAGAGATTTTTTTCTCAAGTATTTTCATGGTCCCGAGGTTTGCATAAGGATAAATCTGTCCCACTGTAGTCTTTAATCCGAGGCTTACATGAATTAAATCTCTCCAGCAGACACTGTGCTTGTATCCTGGTTCAACTTTTAATTCTACATCTAACAGGTTCCTTTCTTCTAGAGTCCCAGGCGAAACTATGATGTCCCCTCTTGAAAGATCCTTTGGTCTTATATTGGTGAGAGTTATCCCCACTCTGTCACCAGCTGATGCCTCTTTAACCTCTCTCCCGAAGATTTGCATGCCTCTTACTCTACTTTCCTTTCCGCCGGGTTCAACTCCGACCTTGTCACCTACCTCTATCTTTCCCCGAAGGATAGTTCCCGTGACCACTGTACCGATACCAGAGATGTGAAAGGAATGGCTAATCGGGATTTTCAGGTCTCCCGACCATTCTCTGACAGGGAAACTTATGTTTTCAGTCAGGGTTCTTTTCAACTCTTGGATGCCTTCACATTCTATGGCTGATACTCGAACTATTGGAGAGTTTTTGAATGATGTTTTGGCAAGCAGATTTTCTACTTCACTCTCAACATTTCTCAACTGTTCCTCATCCACAAGATCAATCTTGTTTATGACTACTACCAAATGCTCTATGCCAAGAGATGTAAGAATTTGAAGGTGTTCGACAGTTTGTGCTTTTGGGCCCTCGTTCGCCGCTATTACGAGTATGGCCAGATCAATTATGTTTGCCCCGGCCACCGCATGCGTGATCAATGAATGATGTCCTGGTAAATCAACAAGAGTCACCACGTACTTGTCGAGATTGAAAGCAGAAAAGCCCATATCAATACTCATGCCTCGTTCCTGAGCTTGAGGATGCTTGTCTAGGGCTGCTGTTGAAGGTTTCTCTGTCAGGCACCGCGCGAGTTGAGTTTTCCCATGATCTATATGACCGAAAAGTCCAATGTGCACCATGGCCCCGTCTGCTGGTACCTCTTTTTGCGCAGTCTTCAGAATTGACTCTGCCCGCTCGAAAAATAATCGGGTCGTTTCTTGAGAAGAAAGCTCTTTTTCAAAAGCTTCCTCCACAATTCTCTTCCTGAGATCAGATATTTCTCTGGCTAAGTTTAGGTTTCTGTATCTTTTCATAACTTCACCCATGGCGCGGCGAGTCTCTCTGTCCAAATCTGTTCTTAAAGATGAAGGTTTTGACAACCCTTTTCTGACAGTGGTGTCCTTTTTCTTACCGATCTTTTCGTGCACTCTGGAAACTACAAGTTTAGTGAGCTCTTCGAGTTCATCCTTGGTTGGATCTAATACTAGGAGGGGATTGTCCCATCTGTACTTTTCGCCAGGTTTATCCAGTTTGTTGTATACTTCCTCGATTACAGAGTTAGGAATGGGTTCGCCTCTTTTCTTGTTCCACTTAAGGGCTACTTCCAAGGGAGTGTTCACGTAGATTATTGCATAGTCCGCCTTGGCTTGATCTGATATTCTTTTGAGCTGTCTTCTGATTGACCGATAATAGTTTATGTCGTCACTGATTGCGATAAGTCCACATCTTAATGCTTCTCGGATGGTTTGATATGTTGCTCCACGGACGAATTGTTCTAGCTCTGGTTCAAATGTGCGCCGATAGGTAGAAACCATATGTCTAAACGTATCTGAAGTTATTACGACCGTGGAATAATTATATTCATCTTCCAGTTTGTCTGCAACTCTTTGAGCCAGTGTTGATTTCCCTGAACACGGGATGCCACAGAAGATGAGTAGAAACGGTTTTTGCATTCACATCTGCCTACATAGTTTTATTAGCGAAGGTCAAATTATTTCTTTTTATCTATGCAAAGAGAGGTGTAAAAACACTGAGGAGATACAAGAATCTTCCGTACCGCCTGACAACTATGGCTCAGCTGTACGGATGAAGTTGTAAGCTCCCTAGGCGAGAGCTTGGCGAGCTTCTACTCAAGTCTCATGTTAAGCAAGTTAGAGATGAAAGAGTAGTGGCTTCTATCGGCGAAGATGCCGCAATAACTCGCATCTCCGACACCCATGCCATCATAACGACTACGGACTTCTTTACCCCCATCGTAGATGACCCTTACGTCCAAGGGCAGATCTCCGCTTGCAACACTACCAACGATGCTTATGTAAAGGGCGGCCTCGACATCATATCTATCCTTGTTCTGATGGGTATGCCTGAAGACCTGCCTCTCAATGTTCAAGAAGAGATTCTGAACGGTTTTTGCGACTTCTGCAAATCCTTAAGCGCGCCCGTTGTTGGCGGACACACAATAATTTGTCCGTGGCCTATTATTGGCGGGGCAGTGACAGCTATTGGCAAGATGAATGAGATCGTCTTCATTTCCAAAGCTAAACCTGGAGACAGAATTATACTTACGAAGCCTTTAGGGATTCAGCCAATAATGAGAGTGTTGAGGCTCTCAGATCAGGAACAGGAAAAGCTTGCGGAACTTGTGCCTCAAGATGAGATTTCGAGGTCAATTGATCATGCGATTCAAGCCATGACAACTTCAGTTCGCAATGCTGCACTTGCTATGTTAGAAGTAGGAGTAAACGCGGCAACAGATGTGACTGGCTTCGGAATTCTCGGTCATGCTTTAAACATGGCTGAACAAAGCGAGGTTTCAATACAGATTAATACTTTGCCAGTTATCAAGTGGGCACCAAAAATCGCTGAAATCTTTGGATATCCTTTGCTCGAAGGAAGAGCATCAGAAACAGCTGGAGGTCTGCTCATTTCGTTACCCAAAGAAAAGGTGGACCGACTGTTGAAAGCTCTCGAAAAAAGGGATTGCAGGGGATACGAAATAGGAGTTGTCAGAAAAGGACCTGCAACGGCTTCTTTGAGTAAAGATGTCAACGTAGTCGAAGTTCTTGTATAAACGTCTGCAATTGAGACGAAGTGGTCCTGCCTTTTTGATTTATACGTCTTCAACGTCTTTGTTTCTTTACCTAGATAGGAGCGTTTAGGCTGTCATAAGGTTAATAGCTTTCGACAACCCTATATTAGATGATAGGAATGAGACAAAAAGCACGCCTATTCACGGCATTTCTGGTGACGTTGACATTCTTATTCTGGTTGGTAGGATTGTCTACGAAAAATGCCATCTGTAAACTCGAGACCCCTGAAGTGAATGTGATTCCATCCGAAGCGCAGGTTGCTCAGCAGGTGCTTGTGGAAGCCACAATAAACATTGCGGTGTGCTGAGGTGACTACGATGTCCGCGATATGTGGGCGTCGTTAACCTTCCCTCCTGAAGGGAACTTGATTTCAGGTGAAAACCCAGTATACATTGGGAACATGAATCGTGGCGAATCAAGGACGCTTGATTGGACACTAGTCTTTGGAACATGCGGTTTTTTCAATCTTGATGTAACTGCTTCAGGTTACCGCGTGGACACAGGCGCATACGTGGAAGAACACGGATACGCCACCGTTACCATAACAGACACAACTCCTCCGACAATATCTATCTTGTCCCCTAAGAACATGATCTACCGCACTCCCAATGTCTCTTTAATCTTCATGGTCAGTGAAGTAACTGATTGGATTGGCTACAGCCTTGATGGACAAACGAACGTAACCATTACTGGAAACACAACTCTAACTGGTTTGCCCAATGGCCTGCACTTTCTTGAAGTTTACGCTAACGACACCTGTGGGAATATAGGATTCGACTATACATATTTCACTGTTGATCATCAGACCATAAACCCTGGAGGATTGGCCGGACGCCCGTGCCCTCCCAAGCTCTTGTGATGGACTGAGTGACAGAACCCAGCAAATTCGAAGTTGTGGACAGAATTCACTCTGAGGCCTTTGCTTTGATTCTCGTTTTCTGAGCAACATAAACTATTATAAGCACACATACTATGCAAATTCGCTTCTTGAAGTTCTGGGCCATGGGGCTCACACGATCAAAAAGTTCTTTAATTGAAAATACGAAGTCTTCCGAGAGTTGATGATGTGAAATGTTGCAGGCCAGATTTGCAGAAGAAGCAGAGTATGAAGAAATCTTAACCATGACGCAAGAAGCTTTCAGAAAAGCTGCAGGCGGACGTTCGACAGGTGAACTTGAACGCAATATAGTCAAAGCTACAGTCGCGGCTGACCCAAACTTTCGCAAAGGAGACCTGAGAATCGTTGAAGCAGAAGGCAAAATCGTCAGCATGATGCTTATCATAAGACGTCAAGTGAGAATCGGCAAGGCAATAGTTAACAACGCAATAGTCTCTCCAGTGGCGACTCGAGTAAGCCATGAAAAGAAAGGTTATTGCAGTGCAGTCATGCGAAACGCGATAAGCTACATGGAGAAAGAAAAACTCGACATCACAACTCTCTGGGGACACCCATGGCTATACGCTCATTATGGATACTCGCCAGCCATGGTAAGCCCAAGCGTGGCAATAAAGCCAGAAAGATGCCACCCAACTGAAGTTAAAGACACGTTTAAAATACAGCCTTATGAGGAAACACAAACAAAAGCAGTCACAGACATATATCACAAAGACACCATCAACCAGGTACTAGCAGAAATAAGAAACCCAGAACCATTCGAATGGAAGGTTCACACCTCAAACGTCGAATTCCAGACGGTAGTTGACAAAAAAGGTACAGTGATAGGGTATTATGCAAGCAGTCAAACTGCTTCATCAGGCAGAAATCTACTGGAAATCGGGGTCGCCAACACAGAAGCATGCAAAATAATCTTCAACAAATTGTTAGACTACGCGAAAGAGAAGGAAATGGCTGAACTAGTCTGCCCAATGAGTCCAAAACATCCATTCGCGCAATTCGCATATTGGCAAAATGCGGAACTCAGGACAAGGGCTAGTGGTGCTGGGTTTGCACGAATTCTAAACATGACGACCTTATTCGAGAAAATAAAAAAGGAACTTGAAAGCCGACTGAATCATTCAGAGTTTTACAATAAGACACTATCACTAGCCGTAAAAACGGGGAAAGAAACAACCACATTCCTGATTAATGATGGAGAAATCATTGTTTCAGCTGAAGAAGAGAAAGCAGATTACACGTTAGAAGCACCGTTGCCTTCATTGAATCCTCTTATCACTGGATATAAGAGCATATACGAACTCATAGACCAAAAAGAACTTACTATTAGTAGTGATAGAGCAATCATAAAAAATCTGAATTGCATTCGATTAGTAGATGTGCTTTTTCCGAAGGGCGCACCTTATGGAGGCCACTTGCCTTTGGTTTGGGAGTGACCTCAAACTTCAATAGATGCGTTTGTACGTTACACATTCCAAACTAGCGATTTGTTGGACTACCTCTCATTGAAGATAACACTTTCATGGCTGCTGCTGAGCCGCTAGTCAGTGCCTCATGAAAGTGCATGGGCTGTTGCAGCGCTCCAGCAAGAAATATGCCATCTCTTGTTGTTTCGTTTGGTGCTAGTTGAGGATGTTTTTCCGTGAAAAAAGAATCTTCGTCAAGTGTGAGTTGCAGTTTTTGTTGGAGGTTGACTTGAGGTCTGAATCCAGTTTCTAAAACAACAAGGTCGGCTGTTATTGAGAGAAGTTTGGATGTGGCTAGGTCATAAACATCCAAAGTGAGTAGACCATTTGGTGTTTGTCGTATCTCTGATGGTTGTCCGTGGATGAATCTAACTTCACTAGCTCTGACTTTCTGGTAAAACTGTTCACCTTGTTTCGTAATTGCCCTTATATCTGTGTAGCAGATGTAGGCGTCAACTTCTTTTTCGTACTGCCTTTTCAGGTAGTAGGCATGCTTGAGGGCGTTTAAGCATCCGATATTGCAGCAATAATGAAGATGCTTTTCGTCTCGTGAACCAGCACACAGAATAAACGCAACGCTTTTCGGTTTTTCTTTGTTGTCAATTCTCAGAATTTTCCCGCCAGTTGGACCAGTTAGACTGCATAATCGCTCATACTCCATCCCAGTAATCACATTCGGATAAACACCATACTTATACTGTCCCACCTTTTGAGCATCATATTGGCAGAAGCCAGTCGCCAAGATAACCGCACCTACAGAAAATTCTTCGTTCAACGGTTTTTGGTTGTATAAGACTGCGCCTTCTGGGCAGGCGTCTTGGCACGCGTGGCAGGATTTGTCCTTGAAGCGGAGACAAGTCTCTTCGTCAATTAGATATCTGGGTGGAACTGGAAAGGGTTTGGGCATGTATATGGCTTTTCTTGTTGCCAGTCCCATCTCAAACTTTTTTGGAACGTCTACCGGGCAAACCTTTTCGCATTCACCACAGTTGGTGCATTTAGCTTCGTCTACATATCTTGGTCTCTTTGCTATCTGTGCTTTAAAATTTCCCACTGAGCCGGCAACTGATTCAATTCCAGCGTAAGATAGAGCTCTTATGTTAGGATTATTTAGAACCTTTTGGAGCAGTTGTTTGGTTAGCTCTTCTGCGTTCTCCATGGTTGGGAACAATTGATGTAAAAGTGGGGTATGCCCTCCCAAGCGAGGTTCCTTCTCAATTAGATGAACGTTTATGCCCGTGCTTGCAAGGTCAATAGCGGCTTGCAGTCCAGCAGCTCCCCCGCCGACAACAAGCACAGAATTTCTGTTCATTCTTCATCTTCCTTGTATGAGGTTGAGAACATTAGGTTTAGAAATTCGCTTAAAAAGATTTGTGATTTCGCTGTTGAATTCTAAAAACCACAATGCCTATAAGGGCAAGAGCCGCTATTCCCTATTCCATGTCCATCATAGACCTAACAAACACAAAAAGGCCTGATTCGGCTCTCCTCCTCAAAATCTTGCGTAAGATCGGCGAACAGAAGCCCTACAATTGCTTTCATTGTATTAGATGTACAAGCGGCTGTCCATCCATGAAAATGCTGGAACTGAAACCTCATGAAATCGTATGTTTGGCCGGGCTCGGCTTTATTGAAGAACTGATC
>Ga0209636_10001048_pt1 | contig 27587 bp, 37 predicted proteins | sample DeeMarSWOR152_54_FD_187464 | JGI IMG/M metagenome (GOLD analysis project Ga0209636, IMG submission 187464) | Marine sediment microbial communities from White Oak River estuary, North Carolina - WOR-1-52-54 (SPAdes) (version 2) | ecosystem: Environmental > Aquatic > Marine > Intertidal zone >...
CTATGCCAATATAGCCTAAAACTAGGAACAAAACAGATATCCCCCAAATATATAAAGAAAGAAAATTTGATACACCTCTAATTATTTCATTCTCAGCATAAAGGTTGACTAACTTTAGTATCCATACAGAAAACCAAACTGCGAAATAGACTCTCATACTTACAAAGATTGGTGATATAGTCCAATATTCTTGAGTAAATCTTCTAGAAAGATAGTCTCCATATCCAAACAAGAGAAAGGCAGTAAAGAACCAGTGGATGTTTATAAATAGAAAGTTGGTTATTGTTGAAATGAAAATGTTTTGCAAGGAGAAATTAACCCAGTTAAGCAGCCATATCCCAAAGGCAAGAAATAATAATCCAAAGACACTCCCAATTAAAGGCCAGAGAAAACCAAGAGTACTAAACCAACGAGATTCGAGTTTTTTAGACTTTTTTTCAATATGAAAGTCAAACCTTTCTGCCAAATCTTCTACCTCTTCAGCAAAATCTTTGAGTCTTTGTTCAATTGTTCTTTCAAACTTCTTTTGAGTTTTTAATTTTCTTTTGCTTCTCTTTGGCATACAAAAAATTATACAAAGAAGAATTTAAGGATTTCTTATAACAATAAAGTTTAATTACCTATTTAACTTAGACGTTTCTTATGAATTGGAAATAGACCAACCAATAAAAATAAAAACTATTACAATACTTCTTATTTAAATGAAAGTCAAGAAAGAGTACTTAGTAATATTAACGATATTGATTACAGAGGTATTGGGATTTTCGCTAATTCTACCTTTCCTTCCATTTTATGCTCAAGAGTTTGGAGCCACACCCCTAGAAATAGGCCTAATATTAACCTCGTTTTCCTTTTTTCAATTCTTCTCAGCACCAATAATGGGAAGACTCAGCGATCATTACGGAAGAAAACCTCTTTTAATAATCTCTCAGTTTTCAACATTCATCGGCTTCTTAATTCTAGGTTTTGCTAATGCTTTATGGATGATTTTTCTCTCAAGAATCGTTGATGGCCTTTTTGGTAGCAATTTCACAATTGCGCAGGCCTATCTTTCTGATATATCATCTAAGGAAGATAGATCAAAAGTCTTTGGTTTGAGCGGTGTGGCCTTTGGTTTAGGTTTCTTGGTTGGTCCTGCAATAGGAGGCTTCCTTTCAGCCTTTGGTTTTAGCCTACCTTCTTTTCTTGCTGCAGCTGTTTCTGCAATTTCCATGTTAATAATCTTTTTCTTTTTACCTGAAACTATCAAAAGAAAAAAGGAAATTAAACTTGATATAAAAATTTTTCATTTTAACGATTTTAGAAAATATTTTTCTGATAAACTCTTATCACCAAAGTTCTGGCAGTTCTTTACCTATGTTTTTGCCCATACTCTTTGGGTTAGTACTTCTGCTTTGTATGCTCAGGCCCAGCTAGGATTCACTGCAATCGATGTTGGTCTTTTTCTCACTTATGTTGGTCTTATCAGTGTTATAATAAGAGGCATTTTGTTATCCAAACTCATAGACCTTTTCGGAGAAAAAAATCTGCAATATATGGGAGCCATCTCTATAATAGTTGGAATGGTTGCATCGGCCTTTGTGGCAGAAGCATGGATGTTTTATATAATAATAACATTTTTCTCATTTGGTTCAGGTGTCTTAAGGCCCGTATTACAAGGAACTATTTCCAGAGGAGCGCCACAAGAAGAACAGGGTTCTGTATTGGGAATCACAAACTCTCTTGGCAGCATCTCACAAATCTTTGGACCTGTGCTTGGTGGGTTTTTGATAAACTACTTCATCCCAGGAAGTCTTGGTTTAGTGGCTGCTTTTATAATGTCTTTAGGCCTTGTTATGATGTTTAGAGAAGAAATAAAGAATAATGAATATAAACATGAAATTGCTTTCTAAATTTTTGTATAATAAAATATATTAAGACAGCTTTATTCGCTATCTAACCAAGAGAACTTTTTCTGTAATGATTTTGAATAGTATTTTTTCCAATCGTAGTCAACTTTCTTGGCCCATTTCTTATACACTCTAGGATCTACATAGCTTTTCAAAGAAGTGTTTAAGTTATAATCGCGGGTTTTTTGCTGCTCCTCTATTTGAAGTTTTAATTTTTCTGTATTTGCTTGGTCAAGCTGTTTTCGTTTTTTCATGTTTTGTTTGAGTTTCTCTAGCCTCTCGAGATATTTTTTCTTTAGATTTTTAATTCTAGCCTTCTGGTTATTAATAGTTTTTCTTTTTAATGTTATTCGCTTCTTTAGACTTTCTTTGTCTTGGTTTTCTAATTTTTTAAGGGACTCTTCATACTCTTCTAGACTCTTTTCATAGTTTTTGATTTTTTTTTCGTAATTCTTCTTCATATCTTTTATTTTTTGCTGGTATTTTTCCATATTTTTCTTTGCTTTGTTTTTACTTGCTTCTAACCTCTCTTTTTTTCTTTGAAGTGTCTTTCCCCAACTTTTGGGTATAGTGCGCTTGTGATTGCAGATCTTTGCTGCTTCAAGATTAGACATTTTGGCCATATGTTTTTTATAGTATTCAGGATCATCTTTTTTGGCTTTAATCTCTTTAAGAAACCCTCTTACAGCTTTAGTGGCATTACAGGTTCTGAATACTTTTGTGGTTAAACCGTCCATTGCCTCACTAAGAAAAGCATTAACATGTTCAGACCTTATACCATTGAACACTACATCATTTGGTTCTTCTATAAACTTCTTCAAATTTCTTACAACATTTTCTGGTAATTTTACTTCCTTTTCCCACCTCACGTAATCCTTTCCAAGAAAATCAAATTTTACCATATTATTTGGCAATATGGTTATGTTTTCTCTAGTTAAGGTTGTTGCACCAACAGTGTTAGCTTCATCCTCATCTTTCTCATCACCAACTCTCATACACAAGGCATCAATTAAATAACAAACCGTTGCTAACTTTCTTCTTTTCAAATCTTCAGAATCTAGATTTTTTATTATGTAATCATGAACAGATTGTAAATTCTCTTCAAGCTCGATTGACTTGTCAAATTTTTTTATTTCCTTTTTCTGCTTAATTGGACTAGAATCAGAAAACCAAACATACTTTTTCTTTTCTGATAATTTATCATACCAAGATGCTATCCACATAGAATTTGCATCCCAAACAATTTTTTTCCAGTTTCCAGGAGGAACTTTAGAGTCTGGAGACAAATTTAGTATAATATCATTTTGTTTTGGTCCCTCTTTCCATTTTCCACGAAGAGGATGTTTACCCCTTCCCATAAAGATTGAGCTAGGCTCTGCTGTATAGTTTGCTATCTCAATACTTTTACCATTAACAACAGCATACCCATATATCTCTTTATTAGCTTCTCTCTTTGCCTTTCTTTCTGCTGCCAATTTCTTTTTTTCTTCCTTTGACATGTTTTCTTTTCTTTCTCTTTCTTTCTCAATAAAGTTTATTATTTCTGAAAAATCAAAATCTTCAGGAGTCACACCTTCCCCTATTCCTAAGGCCTTTTTGAAATCTTTAAAGAAATTTTTAATAAAAACTTTATCATTAACATAATCAGTTCCTAACTTTTTTACCCAGGCAACGGCCATTTCTTCTTGTTTGGGGGTGAGTTCAATCTTTTTACCTTTAAATAAAATATGGAAACCCATAGGCTCATAATCTGTTATCATTATGCCATTGTGGGAAAGACTTTTCATTCTATCACGAACTTTAATAATTATTAAGAATCAACATTTAAAACTAATTCTAGAAAGCTTAAATTTCTTTAATTTAAATTACTTTACCCTAATGTTTTTATATGGAAAAAATATTGAAAAAAGCAACCCTATCAGTAATTTTTCTAGTCTTTGTTTCAGGATGTACAGGAATATCTGGAGGGGCCTTTTTACAATCAGAAGAGGGTTGTTTTCCCATATGGGATTGTACAGATTGGGATCCCTGTAGTTTAAAAGAAGGTAAATGGATACAGACAAGGGTATGTAGAGATGTTAATACTTGTGGAATCGAAGAGAATAAACCATCTGAAACCCAAAAATGTGAACCACCTCTTGAATATGAAGTTAAATTAGAAGAAGTGTTTTCCCAATGCGATATAAACATAAAAATTGACTCTGTTACAATTTCAAAGAACATATTTTATACGGATAGAAGAGGAATTCAAAATTGGTTAAACTTAACTTCTGATGAAATTTTTGTAGTTCCGAAAATTGAAATCACCAACAATTTTAGAAACAATATTCAAACCAGCTTTTTACACTTTAAATTAGAGGACCAAGACGGGGTAACATATAAATCAAGATGCCCAAACAATGATGTTGAGGACTGCCAAGAAGGAAATGGCTGGCATTTTGGTTCTAAATATATAGAACCAACAGAAAGTAATGAGGGGCATTTAATTTTCTTTGTTCCAGAAAACACCTCTGAAATCAAGCTTTTGTATGAAATGCCTTACATTTCATATGACTGTGATAGAATTAAGACTTTATACTGGAAAATTAAATAAGTTATACTCTACATTTGATTTCTTTTGACGAGCACGTAAAACTCCCACCAATTTCATTGCAAACATACTTGATTTCATTTGCTTCACCAAAACCACAATAAATTTCTAAAAAGTCTTCCATATTATAACAACCAAGTTCATTTGCACTATCTACCCATTGCCCTTTAAAGAAATTAATGCATAAACCTCTTGCTTGAGACAGGTCAGAAGAGTAAGTTTGTTTAAAATACCTTAAACCTTCTTGTCCTGAATTTTTAAATTCCGGAGGTATCTTAAATCTACTTTCTTTACCAAAACTTAAAATACCTCTATCTTTTAAATACCAGACTAATGCTACAACTATTATAAGCAAAACCAATATCTTCTTAGATACCATTAATAAGAAATTAGGATTATCTGAGTTATAAATTATTTAAGTCTACCTTTACAATCTTCTATTATGATTAAAAAGGGAATAGGTTATTTAGCTCTATTTGTAGGATCCTTTGCAATCATGGTATCTTCTGTAATGCTTTTGTTTACAATAATTGTTCCATTTATAGGAGAAAGCTTTGTAGATAGTAGAGGCATTACCGCAGCAGCTATAATGGAAACAGGTGAAATTACGCTGGAATATTACAGTTACACCATAGGAATGTTGCTAGTAATGTTGGCTTTAGGGATACTTTCAGCATCTTTAGGAAGATACGTAATTGATTTGTTAGAAAGATATTGATTTAATAACCCCCTTTCTGCCTTCTTATATTTTCTTCATTTTTCTCCATATAGGTTTCAAAGATGTCTTCTGGACTTATTCCTAGCTTTAAGCATAAAGATACCCAGAAATGGAGTATGTCAACTAACTCATTTTTAACCTCTTTAATGTTTATATCTTTGGGTTTTTTCCACCATTTCCAGTTAGACTCCTCTTTAAGCTCAACGGCCTCAGCGATCATAGCTGATGTAAGCTTGTCTATCCACTCACTTTTATTGTATTCAAAATCTAAGCTTTGTGATTTCTTCGTTTCTTTAATAAAATTATCAAGTTCTTGTTGTTTTTTGAAAATCTTTTCTAGCTTATCTTCCATAATAAAACTATCGGTTCAGAAATTATATCAATTTATTTTATTCCTTCTTTTTCGTCTTCATCTATCGTTCTTAGAACATTTCTTTGTATTGTTTTTAAGTCTTCCCTAAAACTCATAAAAATCACGTCTAGTTAAAAGAGTACATTTATTAATTAAATAGATTTGGTCTCGACAAAATACATTTTATGATGTTCAGTTTCGTTAGAAAACGTTATTCTATACGACTTATGCTATAATTTTTTAAAAAATCATGCCGCTTTGCTAAAATCCTCTCTTTCTTTGAGAGGTTTAATCATAAGAGATTCGCCAAGTTCAATTGATATGAAACCTTCTTTTTGAAGTTCTTTGATGATGTCTTGAACTTCAGATTCTCTGAATTTCTTTTTAGAAGCCTCTTTAACTATATCCTCAAACGGTATCAGGTCTTTGTTTTTGTTAACTTTGTACATTATATATCTGGCAATAAACTTCTTTAGATCCATAAAAAATAATTGGAAAGGTGATTATTTACATTTATATAACAGGCTGATCTGCAGCTGTTTCTTGATAAGTTCTGGCCATTTCGGTGTCTGTTGCTATAGACTTATAAAAATTTATTATTTTTTCTTCAAATTCTTCGTGTTTATCGGGTTTAATTTTATACATTTTAGAATGAACTTTTAAATATCCAATCATACCACTAATTTTTACTTTATCATTATCAAGCATTGAAACTTTTTGAGGAAGCAATTTATTACCATCTTCTATCCAAACCCACTTCTTATAATTCAGTTTTCTTTTTTCAAGCAAATTCATTTCTGTAAAATATTCGTCAAACCAATCAGGATTCTTAAGAATTTTTTTGATATCAAGTCCGTTTTCATATTTTTTCAAAACATTTTCCACTTCAATAGAAAACTCACTCATTTTAACACCTATTTAGTCCTTTTTACTAAAACTTTTTAAATCTTTAAACTATCTACGTTATCAAACGAAGAAGAATTCACCCTTTGATATAAATTAAATTTATTTTCTAGAAATGAATTTGTTACCCCTTATGTAAAATCTTAGAGGCATGTTCTTCCCCATTTTTATTCCAACTCTAGTTGTTGTATGAATTCTAGGTTTTTCTCTATAATTTTCTATAAATATCTCATCTTTTACCGTATCCAAACCATTGTGTTTTTTGTTTATCCCAAAAGCTTTTGTTAATTTTCCTGGACCATTAGTCAGATTATTAATATTTTTAATTCCTCTTCTCCTCTTCATAATTTTAATCCCCTCTAAAGGTTCTACGGCTCTTATGAGGGTTGCTCCAGGAATACCTTCTTTTTCTGTAACAACGTTTAACATCCAATGATTTCCATAAGTAAAATAAACATAGCATGTTCCGGGTTTTAAAAACATTATTTGGTTTCTTTTAGTTATCTTCCTATAAGCATGTGAAGCAGGGTCGTTTGGACCAAAATAAGCTTCTGTTTCAACTATTTTTCCTCTGCATTCCCCTAAAACCAATATTTTTCCCAGCAAATCTTTTGCAACCTTTTCTGTTTTTCTGGCATAGAAAGATCTAGGAAGCCTTTTCATTCTTTATACCCTTAGATCATAATCCTTATTTCCAAGATTAAATTTAACAGCAAAATTAATACCCTCTTTAGGTTCAATTTTATGAATATCAAAAAATATGTTCTTTCCAACTTCTTTGTTTATCAAGTCTATTGAGGCGTTGTCAATGGCAACTGGGTCTTTAGAAATCAAAATGCCAATATCATTACAAACAGGAAAGTATTCATCAGATAATGTATCTTCACAATCACACTCTGCGGTTATGTCAAATAGAACATTTATGTATATTTGATTCTCTTTAAATTTTCTAATTGTTGGAGATGCCCCTTCCACTATTAATTCTTGAAGATTTGTTTCTTTAGGTTTCAGAGCATTTTGTGGACAAACTTTTATACATACTCCACATCCTGTGCACTTACTATAATCAATTTTTGCTTTATCATCTATTTTTATGGCATTTTCTTTACATTCCTTTTCGCAAATACCACAACCATCACAATTTTCATTCACTATCGGATGTAATTCGCTATGGACAGCATTCTTTGATTTAACAGTTAAACATCCAATTCCCAGATTTTTTAAGGCACCAGCATATCCAGTCATCGAATGACATTTAGCATGAGATATAACAATAAGAAAATCAGAATCGTATAGTTCTTTCCCAATCTCTATTCTCCCTATAACGCCTTCTGTTTTGATCCACAAGCCTTTATCTGATATTATTATTGGACATCCCACTGTTTCTTCTGTGAAACCGTTCTTTCTTGCAGTCTCCATGTATTTCTCTACCGTATCTCTAGAACTTTCGTAAGCCGTTAATGTTTCGAACAAGAAAGGTTTGCCTCCAAAATTCCTTACTGCTTCAACAATCTTTCCAATTATTGGAGGTCTTACATAATTTAAATTACCATACTCCCCCATGTGAAGTTTTATTGCAACAGACTTGTCTTTAACATTCTCTATTCTAACCTTCTCCAAGGTTTTTTCTAATTTTTCTATAAAGCTGTCTTTGACAAGAAATACATTCGATTTCATAGAAGTCTATTCTCTTAATATTTTAAATTATTAACTATTACAGATACATTGAAGAAGGCGGTTCACTAAGCTTTAACTTAATTTTTAAAATATTATCATTTAAAGAAGAATAAAATTTACCAGCATAACCACCTAAACTAAAAAGTAGAGCTTCAACAGATTTTATCAAAATTTCAGTGTCCTCTGTATTGAAACTTTCTTTTAAAATATGAAACACATCATATCCATTATTCCTTGTTACTATTGCACTGTTTTTATTATTGTCAATCATTTTTTTTGTATAATATTTTATGTAATTTGAAAGAAAAGGTATTTCGGTTTTCTTTAAATTTATTTGCATAGATTTTTTGTCTAATCCGGAGCTTAATGGTTTTAGTTCGGTTACTATACTATATTCGTCAGGGTTTTCTACTCTAGTTTTAACATCATAGCTTCTTTCTAACGATTTTCCAATTTCTTCTACAGTTTCATTTACATCATTCTTAAATTTTTCAGGACCTTTGTATTCTAGAGGATTGAACCTTATACCGCCATATGTCAAAAAAGGTGGCACATAATATGTCATGAATGGAGGACTGAGTTCTATCATTCAATTAACTTAGAATTTTAAACTTAAATTTCTTTTCTATCCCTTTTTAAGATTTATTTTCAAACTCTTTTTACAATATTTACAAGGACAAGGTTTCTTTGTCTTTGTGTCAAAAGGATTCATTTTCATGTTCTTATCTGCTAAGAGTCTTTTTTTGTATTCCCATTCTCCATATTTTTTCAAATAATTTACATTATCTATCCACATATGTCTAACATAAAATCTAGCATCATTAGGATGAGATTTTTGAATTTTCTTTATTATATTACATGGAAACTCTTTACACTCAAAACATGTTGTGTTTTTACTTTTTGCGCACCTCTTTATTATACAATGAACAACATGGGCAGTTTTATCTTCTATACAATTGCAAACATCGTTTAGAAAAAGTTGGCATATAGCACACCAACCACCGCAGATATTTATTGGCTGATTTAACAGTTCTTTTTTAGACCTTTTTTTCATTCTATCTCATAAAGAAATTGGTTTCTAAAATGTTTAAATTGTTTTAACTTTAACCAATTGATATGGAAGAAGATTGGCTACCACAGGGTCCAATAGAAAATCTTGAAGGTCTTAATAGATATTTTGCTGAAGAAAGAAGAGATCTAGGAAAAATAATTAGAGCTGAAATAATTCAGGTTGGAAAGCTTGGAGCAAGATTTGTACAGAAAGGCTCTGAATCAGCATCTATTTACCTAATTGAAATAAAATCAGAGAAAGAAGAAAGCTATATTACACACATTCCTAAGAAGATATTGAATGTATTAGAAAGAAAGGCAAGATAATTTTATTTCCAATCTGAAGGATCAATAGAAGCCAATTCTTCTGGAGGATTTTTAAACTCTTCATGATAAGGGAAATCTACTGTTTTTAGGCTAGGTATTATATAAGGAAATACTTTTTCTTCTTCTCCTTCAGGAAAGACTAAATAAATACCACGTTCTTCATAACCTATGTCTGGAATGCCTTGAGGATAATATCTCAAACTACCCTTTTTCTTTACAATAACTTTTGATGCCAAAGACTCATCTTTAGAATTTGGTGCTAACCCCTGAGCTACTTTGAGTGCTTCTATAGTTTCTAAGGGGTCCAATTCTTTATACCCTCTTATATTTAAATCTAACAAATCCTCTTCGTCATATACAATTGAAAACACTTTAAATATTTCTGATAGGTGTGCTGTTCTATTGTCTTTCATGCTTCACAATACAACCGTAAACTATTTAAAAGCATAAATAACCCTTTGTTAACATATAATTATGAATCAAGAAACAGGGCTACCAAAATTACTAATAGTGTATTATTCTAAAACAGGAAACACTAAAAAGATGGCGGAAGCCATAGCTGAGGGGGCAAAAGAATTTGGACAAGTTGAAGTTATTCTAAAAAGTGTTGAAGATGCGACAAACCAAAATTTACTAAAAGCGGATTGTATTATTCTTGGATCACCAACATACTTCAGACTGCCCGCTTGGCCAATGAAGAAATTCATAGACGAGTCAATAGAAGTTTACGAAAAGCTACACGCAAAAAAAGGAGCTGTTTTTTCTTCTGCAGGAGATGAAGATAGTGGGGCTTATTGTATTGAAGCTTTGAAAAATGCTTTAGAAGAGCATGGAATTGAAATTATTGAAGACGGTCTTTTAATTGAAGAAGAACCAACTGAAGAAGAAATTGAGAAATGTAAAGGTTTTGGAGCAAAAATCGCAGAACAACTTTAAAAATTAAAGACCACCCATATTTTCGGTATTTTTTATTTCAAATAACATTTCTGCTAAAAAAATGATAAAGATAAATACTGGAATTTTATAATTTTTAATATCAAAAAATAAGGAGGGGCTGGTAGTGGCAAAAAGAAGAAAGAAGAAGAAAGCAAAGAGAAAGAAGAAGCGGTAGTTGACATTTTTCAACTGATTTTTTTAGGGTGCACTTAGCACCCACCTACATTTTTCTATCTATTTATTGTATACCAATTGTAATTGTTTATGAACTTCTGAATAACTATTTAAGATTTCTTTCTCATTTTCTATTTATGGCTGAAAAGATTAAATTAGATGATTTTTTAAAAGAACTAGTGGGAGCATTGAACAAAAAACTTGAAGTATTTGAAAATGACATCAATCTCATAAGATCTGAACTTGAGAGAATAAAAACCAATCAGAGACGAGAATCCTTAGATGAGTTAAAGAATAGGATTAGAAGCATCGAATCAACCTTAAGCACAGCAAAAGACTTGAATTTGGTCGATAAGTCAATATTGAAAATGTTGGAGAGTGAAGAAAGTGCCAGAAGAGCTTGAGCCTTTGGTTAAGGCACAGCTTGACGCTATGAGGAATCAGATAGAAAAGTTAAAAGGATTAGTAATAGATACAGAAGATCATACGGCTAGACTTAAGAACGTTATAGCCAATGATCTGGTTGATGCCCTTGTCAAGAGATTTCAGAATAACGAGAGAAAAATGGACGAGATGCACGAGAAGATTATAAATATCCATCAAGACATAAAGGACCAGTTGTTAGAAGTTAGAAGGTTAAGGGATAGGCAAGAAAGTGACATAGCCTTACAAAAGGCAATAACAAAGATACTCGAGGAAGGAGAAATAAAAGTTGATTCTGAACCACTTTATGAATTGAAGGTTTAATACCCACAGCTTCGGTAGAAGATATAAATTTAGAATAACTAATAAATTTAGTGATTTAATGAAGGCTGTAGGGGTTTTATATGCTTTTGCTCTTGGTCTTGTTTTATGGTTAGTATCCTTTACCATAACAACTCTTATACCGACTCCAGTAGAGTTATACCTATTTCCAGGAATAATAGTAGGAATATTAAATGGTTTTTTGATTATCGTGGTTATGAATTTTTATGTGAAGAAATTTAAAGTAAAGGATTGGTTTGTAGACACCCTTATTGCTGGAATAATAATAGCAACTCTAAATATTATTCTCGACTATATCCTTTTACCATTTTTTCCTCAAAGCAACATAACTTTGATGGGTTATCCTCTCTATATTGTTTTCAGTATTTTTGGTGGCTATCTAACCGTAAGAAAATAAAATAGAAAACAAAAAATTAAAAATCTTAAACCTTAAGCTCTTTCAAAACCTGGCCAAATAGACTAAATGTTATCACACCAACTATGAAGAAAGCTGCCGCACTACCTATTACTGGCACAAGGCTAAACAACCATGTTCCAATTAGCCATATGAAAAAACTTGCAAGCCACACGACAAAGTATTTGCTTGTGAAGGCTTTTTTGAAAACTGTTCCTAGATCAAAAGCTCCACTAACTCTCTTTTTCTTCAAATAGTTAACTAGTGCTACTGGGATAAGGTAAAAACCAAGTAGAGACAACAATGATCCGACAAGAAAAATTGGTGCAGCTGTTAGTAAAATCGAAGAGATAAGAGGCCAGTTTTGTGCGAATGTATTTCTAAATATTCCAGGTGTTATTTGACCTTGCATTATTGCGCCCATGACATCACCTGACATCATTGGTCCGAAAACACTACCCATTAAGGAAAAAACCGTGAACCCTATTCCTAGAGAAAACACAGCAATTGCAGGTAATAAGTAAATAATGCTAACTATGAATGCAGTCACACCTTTAAATAACAAGTTGGGCCACTCCTTCCATTCAGGCATCTTATCTTTTTGCTTGCTTTTTCCAAACCCTGTGCATTCTAGCATGAAGCCCCATGCAAAGAAGTTTATTATCGGAACTAAGCTCAACACTATTCCTACAACAAGTTTTACCAGATCTGTGAAAGGTCTCTTGAGAGCATTTCCATAATCTACCATTTTTATTTCCTCCTTTTAGCTTTTTGAGATTTTTTAATCCAAGGTAACCAAATGTATAATATGACAACAAGGAATATTATCAAAGAAGCTGTTGTTACTAAGATAGTTTCCATTTGTTCGAAATTTCTAGAATAGAATATAGTGAATAATACGGCAAACATTAACCAGAAAACAAATAACAAAATTGTTACAGAAACCCTTACGGTGGCGCCAGTAACCACATCTCTTTGCTTAACCATATAATCTCTTTTATTTTTTTATATAAAAGTTAAATTTCGTCCCTTACTTTATTCTTCTTTTTTCCTTGCAAAGGGCAACATTATTGGAGACGGTATTTGAAGGTCATCACTTAATGCCAATGCCTTTTTAGAGCACTTGTCCAACAGAGCATTTAAAACCTGTATGCTAACTTCTTCAGGTAAGGCCTTATCCTTTTTCCATTTTTCAATTATTTCTTTATACTTCTCATCTACAAAAAGCACCTCACCGTTAATTGTAATCTTAGCCAATTCTTTTTTTCCTTCTTCAGAGACGTAGTCTGTTTTAAACTCAAATCCTATTGAAAGTGCCCTCGTATTGATATTGGCTATATGGTGTTCCTTTACTTCCTTTAAATCTGTGTGAGTTTTTACCCTAACTCCACCGCCCATTATGTCCTTTTCCTTTTTCGCTTCTATGCTTTTAATGTTTAAACCTATTACTGGCATAAAATCACTCTTAATTATTGAAATGCCAATGTATTTATTTATTAACAATTCTTGTCTAAATATTTCTTATGGCAAAAAAGGTTTTGATGATAATAGCACCTGATAATTTCAGAGACGAGGAATTCTTTGATACTAAGAAAGAATTAGAAAGTGCAGGAATAGAAGTAAAGGTAGCTAACTCTACCGGACAGCCATCCAAAAGCTCTTTTGGTAAGATAGTTAAACCAGATATGAATTTTTATGATGCCGACCCCAAGGAGTATGACGCAATAGTTTTTGTGGGTGGAGCAGGAACTAAAGTTTACTTTAACAATAAACGTGCCTTGCAATTAGCTAAAGAATTCAATAGAGACAAGAAGGTCGTATCTGCAATATGTATAGCTCCAGCAATTCTAGCAAACGCTGGAATTTTAGACGGAAAAAAGGCAACATCTTTTCCTTCAGTAAGAAATGAGCTGAATGCTGTTGGTACCTATACAGGAACAGATGTTGAAATCGATGGAAAGATTATTACAGCTAACGGACCAAGTGCTGCAAAGAATTTTGGTAAGAGAATTGCAGAAGCTTTGAGATGATGAGATGAGAAAAACAATATTAACAATATTGTTAGCTGTTTTGATTAGTGGATGTACAACTTATGATGATACAGAATCTTTAAAACAAGCAGCAATAGACGCTTGCATTGATATTTGTGAGTCTGTTAAAGACGTACAAGATTTAAGTAATGGCCCGTGCATTGGTAACCCAATAAAAGATCATCCAGGTTGGGTTTGCGATGTCGCGCACTCACCAAGACAAGCAGTTGATAATTTAGAAGAAAATCAATGTTCAGCTTACAGAGAAGGGTTGGCTACTCATTTTGTTGAAGTTGATGAAAATTGTAATTTAATAAGAGCGGTTTAGAAAAGCTATTAAAAACTTAATCTATAGTCTTATCTATATAGCCCCGTCGTCTAGTGGTCAAGGACATGAGGCTCTGGACCTCAAAACGCAAGTTCGAATCTTGCCGGGGCTATCATTTAAATTTGTTATTTTTTAAAAATTTTTATGCAAGTCTCAACTGGAATTCTTATAGATAAATGTGTAATTTTAGGAGAATGCTTCAGAAGCATAAATCAAAAATCAGAATTTTTTAATTATCTATCTTCAAATCCTGAGATAGGATTGATAACAGATAGTATAGTGGCTGGTGTCGAAAGCAACATCCATAAAGAAAAGATGAGAGATTCTAAAAAAACCAAAGCTTTGAGAGAATTTCAAGGTATGAAAAAATTTTTGAAAACAGAAAGAATAGACCCTTCTCAAGTAAATAGAAAAATAGATTTAGTAGAAAAATTCTTTGAGGAAGTGATAAAAGAAGAAATCGGATATTCAGATAGAGTAATTCCAGGACTTTATAGGTCCCCACGTTTTCATTTAGAGGATTATAAAAAATCTTTAATACCAGAAAGAGAAGATAAAGTTATTATCGCTGAGGGTCTTCATTTAAAGGAAAAATATCCTAATTTATATTTAGCATCATATGATAGACATTTTCTAAACGAACCGATTCCTAAGAGAATAGAAGAACAGTTTGGTATTATTTGCGATTTACCTTTTAACATCTTAAGGAAACTAGGACGTTACTAATTTATTTTGTCAAGGCCAATTTCTTAACATGTATGTCATTAAGACAACAGGCGAGAGAGAGGAATTTGACCCCCAAAAGATTAAAGGAACCTGCTTGAGGGCCGGAGCATCCGAAAAGTTAGCAAATAAAATAGTTGAACAGGTTAAAAAAAAGGTTTATCCTGGAATTTCAACAAGAGAAATTTTAAAACTAACACTAGAACTTCTTCATAAAGAAAAACCCTTTGTTGCTGCTAGATATGATTTGAAAGGCTCAATATTTAGACTTGGCCCAGCCGGCTTTGCTTTCGAGCATCTTGTAGGAGAAATCCTTGGAAGATACGGGTATAAAATAAAAATAGAATCAATTGTAAGGGGGGCATGCGTCTCCCACGAGATTGATGTTGTAGCAGAGAAAAAAAGAAAAACCTATATGATAGAGTGTAAATATCATAATATTCCTGGAATTTATACTGGTTTAAGGGAAGTTCTTTATACGTATGCCAGATTTCTTGACCTTCAAGATGGACATAAAAAGAGACTATGCCAAAAATTTCATGTTCCTTGGCTAATATGTAATACTAAATTTTCTGATGAAGCCATAAAGTATGCTAAATGTAGGAAGATTATGTTAACGGGATGGAGATATCCTGGAAATAAAGGTTTGGAAAGACTTGTTGAAGATAAAAAACTTTATCCTGTTACAATGCTCAGAACCCTTGATAGGGACACAAGAGACAGATTGGCTTCAATGAATTTGATATTGTTAAAAGATCTTTTGGAAACCGACATTAAAGAGCTACACAAAATTACAGATATTAAAATTAGAAAATTAAATAGTTTGATAGCAGAAGCTAAAGGAATTTACAAATTAAGATAACAGACGTTATTCTTCTTTGGCCCATTCAACTTCACATTCTCCATCAATACAGACACAATAACCATATTCGCAGTCCATTGTATCTGGTCGACAATCCATTGTACATACAGCTTCTGTACAATCGGGAGATAAATCTTTATGAACACAGCTTGTTGGATGACAACATTGAGCAGGGACACAGTCTTCATCTGTTACGCATTTTTTCGGTTGGAAACACCCAGCGATAAAAACTATTAAGAGAATGGTAACAAAAACAATCCCAAAAAGGCGATAGTTTTTACTCATATAATTAGAATCGAATTCCTGCTTATTAAGATTTTTTGGGTTAAGACCTCTTCATCATAGCTTCTTTGACACGTTCTTTTGATATTTCAAGTGCAGCAACTCTTGGGTACATATTCTCTTTCTTGGCCTTTTCTAAGACAAGTTTTGTATTCTTTCTTACTCTTTGTTCAACTTCTTTGAACATCTGCTCCGGTGTTCCATTAATGTATTCAATGTATGAAGAAATAACACCGCCTGCGTTAGCAACAAAATCTGGTACTATAAGAACGCCTTTGTCACTTAACTTATTCTCTATTTCTGACCTCATTGCTATATTTGCACCCGATACAATCATTTTAGCCTTAACATTCTGCCAATTACCTTCGTGTATAACATCTGCAAGAGCTGCCGGTATAAGAACATCAACCTCAAGCTCGAATATTTTTTCATTCTCCATAAATTCTCCTGGCTTGTAGTTTTTCACAGCCTTTGTCTCATCCTTTACCTTTCTTAATTTTTCGAAATCAAGACCATCACTATTGTATATAACCCCTTTACTATCACTGACTGCAACAAGTTTTGCACCACTTTCATACAAGAACTTAGCTGCAAAGCTACCAACATTGCCAAAACCTTCTATTGCTATAGTAGCATCTTTAACGTCTATACCAGCATGCTCTAGAGCCACAAGCGCTGAATGATAAACACCAAAACCTGTAGAACCCAGCTCATGCGGTATTCCACCCATATCTGCTGGTTTACCTGTACAGGATTGCATTGAGCCGTTTTCTTCAGCAAACCATCTCATTTCATTTTCCCCCGTATTAACATCAGGTGCGGCCACCCACATTTTTGGTGAAACTACTTTCATTGCCCTTGAATATGCTCTCATCAACATCTCTTTATTTTTATTGTTAAATACCAAACCACCTTTAGCACCACCAAAGGGAAGTTCTGCTAGAGCACACTTCCATGTCATAACTCTAGCAAGTCTATAAACCTCTTCAGCAGTAACACTAGGTGTCATCCTTATCCCACCTTTTCCTGGACCCATAGCTGTATTGTCTATAACAACAAAGCCTTTCATTCCAGTCTTTGGATCGTAAACAGTTAGAATTTTTTCCGGTCCCCATTCATCAAACTTAATCATGCTATCATAACTATTTTATTAATTAGAGTTTTTATATCTTATAAATAAAAAATATGTGGTAGGAACATGATTTATGATTTAATAATTATTGGCGCTGGGCCAGCTGGTTTAACCGCAGGGATATACGCTGGAAGAAGACATCTTAAAACCCTTATCATTTCTGAAGATATAGGAGGTCAAATGACACTTTCTCATTTAGTTGAGAACTATCCTGGTACTGAGCCAGCACCTGGTGTTGAACTTTCAGAAAAAATGAAGAAACAAGCAGAAAAGTTTGGATGCGAGATTATAAATGAAAAGATAGATGGTGTTAAATTAAAGAGAGATATAAAAGAGGTCTGGGCAGAGGAAAAGAAGTTTGAAGCCAAAACAGTTATAATAGCTACAGGTGCACAACACAGAAAATTAAACATAGAAGGAGAAGAAGAATTCTTGGGAAAGGGAGTTTCCTATTGTGCAACATGCGATGGCCCGTTGTTTAAAGGGAAAAAGGTTGCTGTTGTTGGTGGCTCTGATTCTGCTGTTATGATTGCTTTATATCTAAATCAACTTGCATCTGAGACTTATTTGATTCATAGAAGAGATAAACTTAGGGCAGATGAGCATAATCAAAAAAAGCTCTTTGATTCAACTGTAAAGGTAATATGGGATACTGTTGTTGAGAAAGTAGAAGGAGATGAAATGGTAAAAAACATTAAGATCAAAAATGTGAAAACAGAAGAGATAAAAGATTTACCCTTAGAGGGAGTCTTTATAGAAATAGGTTACATTCCTTCTACTGAAATAATGGAGAGTGCTGGAGTAGAAATAGATGAAAATAAATACATAAAAGTTAATCAGCTTTGTGAGACCAATATTGAAGGAGTTTTTGCTGCAGGTGATGTTACAGGAGGTTTTGCTCAAATTGTTACAGCTGCTGCACAAGGAGCAATTGCAGCAACAACTGCATATTTCTATATTCAGAAAAAGGCTGGAGAAAGTAAAAGAAAGGATGTAGTGGATTGGGGCCACAAATGAAAAAAACGACAAAAAAACAAATTCTTAGCTTATTCATCTTAATTGCATTTATAGGAAGCAGCATAACATTTGCTCTTTTAAATACATTCTCAACTCAAAACCCAGAGGATGTTTGGGTTGCAAGAATATCCATTGTTATATTTGAAGAACTTCAGACAATACCTGCTGATGTTGGAGTTTATAATAATACAAAGGATAAGCTTTACACAATAGCTGCAGATAACCTTGTTTACAAAAATACAGATGAAGATGTTATGCTAAAAGATTTCTTTGAAATATGGGAAGAAAATTTTAACTACACATGTATTTTAGAACATTGTAATAATGAAAATAATACGATGAGAATGTATGTTAATAGTTTAGAAAATTTTGATTATGAACTTTATACAATAAAGGATAAAGATCACGTTATAATTGACTATAGATAAAACTATAGATCCTTTACCTTCTCGTACGCTTCTTTGCTTTTTTCTTTAAGCGGTCCACCTCCTTTGAATTCATTCTTAGAACCACCCGCAGAACCACCCATTATTTTAGCAACTTTCTTTACAACATCTTCAACATCAACTTTACACCCATCCCCCCTTATTCCAAAAACAATACCGTATCCTATTAAGACGGAATATAATTTAGGATTAGTTTTCACACTTTCCTTACCCAAAATTTCTAACTCTTTCATGTCTTCTGTTTCTATGAAGTGAATTCCCAACAAAACCTTTCTATCCCTTTTCAATTTTTTCAATTTTTCTTTCTCTTCTTTAAACCCTCTTAATTTCTTTTTTCTTATCGCTTCTTCCTCTTCTTTAATTTTTTGTATCTCTTCACGCTTCTTTTCGGCAAGATCTTTTCCAGCAACATATTCAAGTCTTATAATACCGTCTTGAACGCTCCTGCTATTAAACAAGAAAATTTCTTCAACATCCTTTGTATTATCTAGATGTAGTCCTCCACAGGCCTCTGCATCTAAATTACCGACTTTAATTATCCTTAATTCCTTTTCAGGTACTATACCACCCTGATAAATAGAGAAACCGTATTTCTTCTCTGCTTCTGCTCTAGGAACAATTTTTTTATCAATTTTAATTTTCTTCTTTATTATATCATTAACTTTCTTTTCTACTTTTCTTAATTGGTTATCTGTAAGATTCTCATAGTGTGATATGTCTAAATGAGCTTTATCAATATCCTTTTTAGCTCCTGCTTGCCAAACATGATCTCCTAGGACCTTTCTTGAGACAGCATTTATCAAATGTGTTGCTGTGTGATGCATTTTTATTTGTTTTCTTCTTTTTTTATCAACTTTACACTGAACAGTTTGGCCAACCTTTAATTTATGATCCTTAACTTTGTGCACGATTACGTCATCAAATATTTCCACATCATAAACTCTGAAACCATTAATATCTCCTAGGTCAGGCTCTTGTCCGCCCCCTCTTGGATAAAATGCAGTTTTATCTAGAATTACAGCTTCTTTATCTATCTTCAAAACTCTTGCCTTAAAATCAAATACATCCTCATCTTCATAATAAAGTTTCTTAGTTTTTTGAATCCCAGAAATTTGTATAGCTTTTTCCTCCTCCTTTTTCTTTTGTAAATGTCTTTCTGTTACTCTTACATAAAAGTCTGAAGGAATTTCAACGTCTACATCTTTTTCCTTGGCAACTTCTTGTAATAATTCAGGTGTTACACCATGAGAATCGTAAAGCTCAATTAATTTGTCGTCATCAAACCTTTTATCTTTCTTAATTAATACTTCAATCACATCTTTTATTCTACCTTTGGTTTCTTTGTATCTTTCTTTTTCTAAATCCAAAATTTTGTTTACATGATCTAACCTTTCTGTTAATTCTGGATTCATTTTTTTCAATAATTTTGATTGCTCTTCAACAACCCACTCGAGCTCAAAGGGATGATCTAGTTTATCTATAAAGTTAAGTGCTCTTCTTAGAATTGCTCTTAGGTTATGTCCGCCTCCTACATTGCTTGGTATTCCCCCATCATGAAGAGCATATAATAAAGCTCTTGAATGGTCTGCAATTGCATAAGTGAAGTGGAGGGGTTCTATTTTTTCCATCAATTCATTTTCAGAAACCTTCAAAATCTTAGCTATTTTAGCCCTTTCTATCTTCATATCGATATATTCATCTAAATTCAGCCTTCCAGACAGTTTAGCATATTTCATAAAGAAATCTTGGTCATATTGTATTCCCGCTTTTTTAACCATTTTAGTTATCAAAGAACCAAATACAGCGTCATAGCTTGTTGATGTGCCCTGTGTTAACCAACAAAACCTCTCCAACCCACCTCCCATGTCTATTACCTTTTCTTTCATAGGCTTGTAATTTCTCAAATTACCTTCAAAACTTGTGAAAACAGCATTTCCTAACTCAATTCCTCTAACAAAATATTCTAAAGAGTATCCAAAGGCACCATAGCCTATCCAAGCATCCTCTATGAAACTTATCTCCTCTTCCTTTATTCCAAAAATCTTTGTTAACAATTCAAAATCTAGATTAATACATTTGTCTTTCCAGTATCCTTCTTTTCCATTCCAAAGAGAGCTCTGTTGAATCATATGAAAACAAGTGTAATGTTTTCCAGATATCCCAACATTAGGTATGTCATTAAACCTTAAACATGGCTGTGAAACTATGCTCGGGTTTTCTGGAAATTCGAATGTTAACTTATCTCCAACCATTCTATAAAAATTCACAATTCCAGCCACAGTGAAGAACAAAGGATACCATCTGCAAACTGTCGGATACCTTTCTAATGGTTTATGGCCATTCTTAACGAAGAAGTCCTTTATAACTTTCCATGTTTCTGCGAAATCTAACTTTTTCTTTGTTGGTGGGTTGCCAAGAAAGGTATAAGGGCTACATGTGCTATCGTCACAAACTTCCCTTTCATGTTTCAAAGTCCAGAAGAATTTTCCACAAATTTTACATTTTTTTCTAACGAAACCCCTTTCTTTGAAAAGTTCTACATACCAATATTTTTTCCAATCTTTTTGTAATTTCTTTATTAAGGCCTTTTTATCTAGCTTCATTTGTATCAATAATAAAATATTCGTAAATCTTTTTATAAAACCATGACTAGAAAGAACAAATAAAAATAAATTCAGGGGCCTTTACTTTCTAAACCAAAGTTCCCAAACAATTATCACTACTGTTGCTACTGCAATTATCACAACTGCTAATTGTAATAGATTCTTTGAAATCCCAATGAATATTCCTGTTGGTGCTGTTCCAGCATATAAAGTAACTTCCATTGTTGTGCTCGCACCTTCATTTGAAGTTGCTGTAAAGGTTATGGTCTTTGTTTCTGATGTGTTCTCAGGAACAGTTATTGCTACCAGGAACTCTTTTGAATCACCTATTTTCAAATCTTCAGATTTAGGATAAACCATTATCCATTCTTGAGGTACCCCTAAGTAAGAAAGTTTCACTCCTGTTAAGTCTGTACTACCTGTGTTTTCAACAGTTAGTATGGTTGTATCATTTGTCCCAGCTTCTACAGAAACAACATCAGATCCTGAAATTGACAGCTCTACTGTAGGTACTGGTTCTATGACAGGCTCTTCCTCCTCCTCTACTGTTGGTGGTATTTCAGGAACGGTTGGTGGAGCAACCACCGCTTCCTTTTGAATCGTTAAAGTTGTCCCATCCATAACTTTTTCATATTTTCCTGTAACAGTCCAAACACCTTCTTTTCCCGCTGTATAAACATTTTGTTCCCATTCTCCATCAGCACCTTCATCTATACTCCAACTTACATCTTCAGTTACATCTCCACTGTTATCATACAAATCATTGGCCACTGCTATAAATTCCACCTTTGTCCCAGGATTTACTTTATGACCTTCAGGCATTATCTTTAGTGAAACCATGTCTCCTGGAACAACCTTTATTACATCAGATATTTTTGAAAGCTTTGTCTGTTCATCAGAGATTAAAACAACCTTATCTCCAGCCGTTTTTAAAACCACATTGAATGTTTTAACTCCTTTGTCTGTTGATGTGAAAGTGTAACTCCTTGGAAGTATCGCTTTTTCATCTGTTGAACCAAAATTTATTTTTCCTGTATAGTCTGTTTTAATATCACCATCTTTGTCGTAAGCCTTTACTGTTATTTTGAATAATTTTCCTGCTTCTATCTCTTTCGGTTCTCCAGTTATATCAAAATCGGCTAATGGTGCACGAGATGTTGATGTCATTAGATGACTTGTAAGACTGGATTCCTTTGTATCGATAGTTGTTACAGTCCATTTGAATTCTCCAATCTCAGAAGGTGAAGATACTTTAAATCCAAATTCTTTAGAATCCCCACTTTCAATTCCTGTTCCAGCAGTCGACCAAATTACTTTATAAGGATAGGTTTGCCCAATCCTTGTTGTAAACTTATATGTCCAACCAGCTGGGTTTGTTATTTCCTTTACTAGATAAACAGGCGTACTATCTTTTTCTGGAACCAGTAACTCTACTATTTTAATTCCATCTGCTCCTTCGTTTTTTACAATTAAAGAAACATCTTGATCAGCACCTGCTGCCCATTGAGCTGGACTCATAGATATAACTGGTGTATGTAAGGCAATCACTAAGTTCAGTGAAAGTAGTGTAATTAAAATTGCTGAAAACGCTATTTTCTCCAATTTCATAGTATTTTATAGCACATAAAAAAATTTAAGCTTGTTTATAATTTTGTGTGTAATGTTTGTGCATTACAAAAAATTTGAAAATTATATTTTAAGAAATAGTACTAGCAGTTTATGTTTGGCCGATTATTCGAATAATTGTAAAAAATATTATCCGAACAAACCAGCCAAACCCTCTACTGCCTTTTCTGCTCTTTGTTCTTCGTCTTCTTCTTTTTTCTCCTCTTTTTTTTCAGCTTCTGCTTCTGCTGGTGCAGCCGCAACAGGCATTGCCGCCTTACTTATTGCCTCTTCTATGTTGACTCCTTCTAGCGCAGCAACCATCGCCTTTATTTTTGCTTCATCAGGTGCTGCTCCAGTTGCCTGAATTATTTTTGTCATTGCTTCAACATTTATCGGCTGATTCACCGAATGGAGCAAAAGTGCTGAATATATATATTCCATCTTTATCACTCCTTTTTTTCACCCTCCCGAGATTCAGGTGATTCTTCTTGTTTTAGATCATCTTCTTTACTTTCTTCCTTCTCACTTCCAATTACTTTTTCAAGTGCTTTAGCATTCAAATGTGCCATTATAACCATTAATTTTATATTTTCTTTTGTAGGATACTCTATGTTTAAAGAAAGATTCAAAGCATTCATAGATGCAATTCTTATATCACTCATCAATCTTTCAACATCAATATAAAGTTGGTCTTTTGTGTAAACTTTTCCTCCCTCCTCCATTACAACAACATCTAAACCAACTCTTAATGTTTTTAATTTTAAAAGCTGAAGTGCTGATGCTACATCTAAATCTATTTCTTCACCAGCTTTGCAAATAACTTTATCCCTTAATATACTTATTGTTCCACCCACAACTTTTGCTGGTAATTTAACCTTTGTTAATGTTGATATTGCTGGACCTGGAGGTAAATCTGTGGGACCCTCTTTTATTACAATATCCTCTGGGGCTTTGTCGCCACTTTTAGCAAAAATAAGAGTCTTGTTTCTTTCTAGAGCCAGATATATCTTAAAAGGATCTTCATTAGTTAAAATTAATGCAGGTGAGACATTAACATAATCTTTCAAGTTGTTTTTACCTACTTTGTCAAGAGCAAAAACTATAGTACTCTTTTTAGCAACCTTTACCAGCATCTTATCTTTCAAACTAGACTTTATTTTCTGTAAGGCTGCCGCAGGCGTCTTGCGTAAATTTATTATCCCCAAAACTCTGTATTTCTTTATTAATTCAGCTAAATCTTCTACAGCTTTAATCTTGCTTGGTTTTACCTCTCTTCCTTCTAACATAAAATCACAACACAAATTTTATTGGTTTGCCCATTGTTAGTTTTATAATAAAATTCTTTATCTGTTCTCTACCCTTTGGCAAACCTGCAGTAGTTCTTTCTATAACAGCTTCAACATTTTCAGCTATTTTCTTATCATCCATATCCTCTGTTCCAACAGCCAAATGAACAACAGGAGCATCCTTTAAATGAAATCTTATACTTTTTCTTGCTTGGTCAATTATAGGTTCTATGTTTGCTGTTGGAGGTATAGGTCTGGGCATTAAATTTCTTGGAGCTAAAACAGGACCAAGACTCTTACCAACCAAAGGCATCAAAGGAGCTTCTGCAATGAAATAAGAACACTCCTTTGCTATGTTTTTTACTTGCTTTTTATTTTTTCCTAAATTCTCTAATTCATCCTTTTTAATAACGTAAACATCATCCCTATCCTTTACTTTTGAAGCCAAAGAATCAACTATAACACCGATTTTACTTTTCTTACTTGAAAGATGAGGTATGTTGACTTCAAATTTTATTTTATTCTCAGCCTTTCTCAAATCTATGTTTTTTAGATTGATGATTAGATCAAACGATTGTTTAAAGTTTCTTTTCTTTGACTCTCTAGCTTCTTTAATTGCTTCTAATATTTTTTCATCAACCATTTTCAACAACTCGTAAACGCACAATGCTTCTGCCGAGGCAGTAAGTTAAGATATTATTCTCAGATAACTATTTAAATATTCAATAATTTCAAAACTTTTTTTGGGTCCATTAAATTTTCTAGAACATCATCAGCACCAGCTTCTCTTAGTTGTTCCACAGAACTATTTCCTGTCGCCACACCAATAGCTTTCACCATTGCAGCTTTACCAGCCTCTATGCCTATAGGTGTATCGTCAAACAGATATACATTGTTATTATTTTTAAAACCATATCCTTTTTCAGCTCTTTCTATTGCTATTCTTACTAAATCAGATCTTTCATTACTTTCGTTTCCAAAACCTCCAAATTCGAAATAATGTTCTAAACCTACTTTTTCTATTTTCCCTTTTGCAACAGCTCCTATATTCCCTGTAACTACACCCATTAAAACATTATGTCTTTCTAATTCTTCTAAAACATTCCTAGCTCCAGGCATGGTAATAATATCATATTTATCTATATTAGCTGTGAAATAGCCTGTCATTACATTAAAACATTCTGGAAGATTTGATTCTATTTCTGAATCACTAAAACCCTTCTCTCTAAGAATATCGAATATTATTCTTCTGTCTGTAAGACCATGGTGTTCAGGCCTGACATTCCCTTCGACACCATATACTTTTTTGAGTGCATAAGGAAATGATTCTAAATGTGCACCTATACCTTTAACAGTTGTGTTATCTATATCCCATAAAGTTAATTTATCATAACTTTTCATAAGAACAAAATAGAAAGAAAAATATTTAAACTTCTTCTAATGGATTCGGTTTTTTAATCTTTCTCTTTCCTTTAAAAGGATTGATATTTTTCAAACTTCTTAGCATTTTCTTAATTCCAGTTTCCAATTCATATACTTCTCCTGTTAAATGTGAAGCGACCTTGTATACTTCTTTACTAACCTTGTGTTTAGGGTGCAGCATAACCAAAGGCATTTTTAGGTGAAGGCTTTTGTGAACCTTTGTATCATAAGGAATTGTTGCAATAACAGGCAACTTTGTCAACTCTTCTATTTCATCTTTGTTCATTTCATACCTTTTCTTATTTGTCATGTTTACAACAACCCCTAGCGAATCTACTCCTATTTCCTTTGCTACCTCCTGAGCTCTTACTACATCCATTGCAGATGGTATGAAGGGATGAGTTACATATAAAAGTTCGTCACAAGCTTTCATTCCTGCAATGGCTTCTCTTCCAAGACCAGGAGCAATGTCTAATAATACAATATCGTTCTTATCGAAAAGACCTTTGATATTACTTCTAAGCTGTGTTATGTCTACCCCCTCCAAGTCGCTTAATGATAAGGATGCTGGAACAACCCTTAACCCACTATGATGCTCATTAATAGCTTCTTCAATCTTATGCTCGCCCCTTAAAACTTTATTAAGAGTTACAGGACAATAATACATTCCTAGATAAAGTCCAACATGAGAAGTTGTAACATTACAGTCAACTAAAGTGACATTCTTATCAAAATTTTTGGCCAAGGCTGCCCCTAAATTAATTCCTAAAGTGGTTTTTCCTACACCACCCTTACCAGAGACTATTCCAATTATTCTAGCCATCTAAACACTTTCTGTTCCTTCTTCTTTTGGAGCTTCAGTTTCCTTTTCTGGAGTTTCTGTTCCTTCTGTTTTACTTTCTTCAGTCTTTTCTCCTTCTTTTGGCTTTTTCTTCCCAAATAAACTACCTAGGATTCCCCCCTCTTTTTTCTTTAAGAAAGGCATTCCTGTTTTTTCGTTCTCAACTACAGTAAATCCTTTTGGAAGGCCATTTAAGGCCCCTTCAGGTTTACTTGAAAAAAAGTATAGCGTTCCTTTCCCCCTTTTTTTCATATGAAGCCAAAATTTCTTACCTTTTTTGTTTTTATAAATATAAGGACTAAATAAACCCATACTATTACTATTTTGATAACTTAATTTAAATTTCACTTTCTTCTTCCCCTCCTCTCAAAAGTCTAGGTTTCTTCTTTTTCTTTCTCTTTTTGCTTATGATCAAAAATATTAGACCCATTAAAATAGCTATTAAAAGTATCCATAGGGGACTAAAGGCTGGCGGAAAATAAACTTTAAAGGCTTCATGAGCAAGCTGGAATACTGCATCTTTCAAATTCTCATCTTTTTTGTCCAATTCTTCCATAGCTTTCTCTAAATTAGCTAAATTAAAATAATCTTCTGCTGAATCTAGATATGCCTTAGCTCTGTTTAATGACCTTTCAGCTAAAGTAGTGTTAATACCCTTTTTTAAAGCTGCTAAAAACTGGCCCTCTAACTCCATTATCAGATACTTATTGTTCAATATTCTATTTTGTATTTCTTCTTCTCTCGGTATCTCAAATGCTGTTACATTTATTTGAATTATACCGCTTTTTTTGAGCCTTTGACTCACGAAATCAAAGTTTATTAAATGTATACCTACTTCTGCCTCAGGTTTTACATATATGGAAAGTAGAAACACTGAAGTTTCATTAGGATCAAGATAGACTTCCTTTGGATTTACAGATATATCTATTGTATATGGCGTTGATATGTACATCTTAAGATTACGGAGAGTTGAATTACCAGTGTTTTTTGCTCTTACACCTATCATAACAGTTTGCCCTCGATACATATCAACTATCTCAGGATATTGTAAATCTAGATTTAGAATCGGTCTTCCAGCAAAGTATATGGTTGGAACTACACCTCCACCAGCCGGAGGACCTGGTGGAATAGGTACCTCGGTTACATTTTCTGGTACTTCAAAAACTGAAACTGAAAATGCTCCCCAAGTTTCCATTCTTCTAGAGCCATAATGAACCAATGCTTTAATATAA
>Ga0209636_10001051_pt1 | contig 27566 bp, 22 predicted proteins | sample DeeMarSWOR152_54_FD_187464 | JGI IMG/M metagenome (GOLD analysis project Ga0209636, IMG submission 187464) | Marine sediment microbial communities from White Oak River estuary, North Carolina - WOR-1-52-54 (SPAdes) (version 2) | ecosystem: Environmental > Aquatic > Marine > Intertidal zone >...
ACGCTGTATCGCTCAGCCAGCCTTGTGAGCATCTCTCCCTTGCCGCAGGCAATGTCAAGTACGGCAGCTTCCGGATTCAATGCCAGAAGCCCAATCAGCTCGTCGAGCTTCGCAGCGTTCATGGGGTTGCAGACTACGTGACGCTTATGAGTCACGTCATAGAACTTCCACCGGTCCATCTTCCATTCCACGGACGATTCTCTCCTTCGAATCTTTCTCGGCGCTGGTTACCAGACCGATCATCGACTTCGACTTGCGACATTGAGTACTCGAGGTACCGCCTACTGCCCAGAGTTTAATGTCAGAAGTTGATCTGTCCCAGTGATTATACCACTCTTTAAGTCAGCGTTACAGGTATGGTTGCCTCCGAAGCAGTTTAGCAACAGGTCGACATACAGTAGGTTGAACAATATGACGAAAAGTTCAGTCTAGTCACCAATTGAACGCACCCCTTCTTCTAGTAGATCTTCCGCAATTTACACACCATAGAAGATGCTTCCCTATGCTATCACCGGAACTGAAAATGAGCGTTCCCCAAGATGTAATTTATTTGTTATTTTCCCCTCGGAAATTTTATGACTTTTTTATAGCGATATCGCTATCATAAGACCAAAAAAGACCCCACGCCGCTCTACCAAGCTGACTAGGGGTCTCCAGCACCCGGGTTGTCCGGACGCCGTTGTTATCTTAGCACTGTGTTAAGAGCTAATCAAGTGGCGGGATGGAAAGATATGGTAGCGAAAGACAAGTTGAAGACGACGGCAGTGCAGATAACTCGGATGCCGGCAAAGCCCACGATGACGATGCCGGGGATGAGGAAGATGATAATGGCATCGATAATAGAGACAAAAATAATAGTGAGAATGATAGTAACGATGACAGTCAAGCTCTGGTAACAGTCTCAAGCGGAAAAGTGAAAGACAGCCAATTGAAAAGAAGCAGAACGAAAGGTGGCGATAGTATGTGAACAAGTTATTTACATTAACGGAAGAATCTGCATATTATTACGATTTAACAATCTCAAAAATACCAAAAGGAGGAAATTAAATGAAATGCAGATTATTTGCCAGTCTAGTTATGGTGATTCTTGTACTTAGCCTGTTGGCGCCGGTGGCTCTAGCGGCAAAACCTCAGCCGGTAGGCCCAGTACTACTTCCAGGCAACAAGATTGCTAAATTTGCGCAATTTGTTGAGCCGCTGCCGGAATAGATCCAGCAACGACGCTTGACGCGGGGATACATTTCATTGACGCAACGTCAGGTACAGGAACTTTTCCAAGCCCTACACCGGTAACGCTTAGCATGGAGGAGTTCTCGTTTAATATGCTGCCGTCGACGTTCGTCCGGGCAGACGGCCAACCATACACGGGGACCAGAGTGTTTGGATATAGGGAGGTAGGTCAGGTTCCAACTAATTCCTACATCGGGCCTGTGATCGTAGCCAAGCGAAATTTCCCGGTTGAGATCAAGTTCGTCAACAACCTGGGGAATGCTAGTAGTGCCCTTAAGAGTTTAGGTGGTCAGTCTTTTAGTGACTGGACTGACCAAACACTGCACTGGGCCAACCCGGAGAACCTTGGAATGATGGATCCCGCTCGTATGAATCACTACAGCGGTCTCATTCCAGCCGTACCACACCTGCATGGTGGTGAGGTGCCACCAACGCTAGATGGTGGGCCGGAGGCCTGGTTCCTTAGCGGTACTCCGCCGGCTAACTAGGATATTCATGGGCCTGCTTTCTACTCCGGTGATAATAATATAGATGAAAATTGGGCTATTTACCGCTATCCCAACGAGCAGGAGGGAGCGCCTCTCTGGTTCCACGACCACTTACTAGGCGCGACGCGACTCAACGTCTATGCGGGCTTAGCCGGTGCATACTTGCTAACTGACCCTGATAACGAGCGAGACGATTTGCCGCCGTTGGTCCCCCTGATCATTCAAGACCGCATGTTCGACACCAATGGGCAGCTGTACTTTCCGAACGTTGGCCTTAACATTGCCGAGCACCCCTTCTGGCAACCAGAGTTCGTAGGTGACACTATCGTGGTCAACGGCAAAGTATGGCCTTATTATGCGGTCGATCAACAGCGTTACCTCTTCTGGTTCCTGAATGGCTCCAACGCCCGACCTTATGACATGTTCCTCCAGGACCTGGTTACCGGCATTAAGGGGCCTCCGATGTGGGTTATAGGAACTGATGGCGGCTTCTTGGACACACCTGTTTTGATTGATCCGAACCAGACCAAGAAAGCTGGGCAGCAGAGCCTGGTCATGATGCCTGGAGAGCGCTATCTAGTGATCATCGACTTCGCTGACCCGGTTTGGCAGGGACTTATGTTGGCCGCAGGGGTAGATCTTAGTGTTCAAGGTGTCAACCTGACCCTTCGCAACACGGCCAGGACGCCATTCCCGGACGGTGCGCCAGCCGTAAGCAGCACCACCGGGCGGATCCTGCAATTCCGAGTTTCGACGAACAAACCAACTGACAATAGCTTCGATCCATCCGCTCCCGTTACACCTACGGATTGGGATACGCCGCTACGCAAGAATAAAATCGTTAGGCTGGTCGACCCCGTTGCCGGAACCCTGGCCACAACCCCCGATCCAGTCATTGCAAATGTGACTCGGCTACTGACCCTGAACGAGGTCATGGGCATGGCAGGACCATTGGAGGTGCTGGTCAACAACACCAAATGGGGAGGTAAATCAGCAGATACCGTCATGTTCCCAGACGGAATCAGGCCTGATTTCACAGAGAACACGCTAATTGGCAACTACCTGAGCGAAATGCCTCAAGAGGGCGATACAGAAGTGTGGGAGATCATTAATATGACGGCTGATGCGCACCCTATCCATCTTCACTTGGTGCAGTTCCAGCTAATAAACCGGCAGGCTTACGACGTCAAGGCTTACATACCAGCTTATGACGCCGCTTTCCCTGGCGGGCTCTATATACCGGCTTACGGTCCACCCCTTGACTACAACACGGGCAACCTTAATAAATTAGGAGGCAACCCAGAGCCAACGGTAATTGGGCTGGCTATGCCTCCGCTGCCCAGTGAGGCAGGGTGGAAGGATACGGTGATCATGTACCCTGGAGAGGTTACACGTATCGCCGTACGATGGGCGCCCACCGACAAGCCTATCCATAAGACCACAGACCCATACCCAAACCCCAATTTGGTATTCCCATTCAACCCCCGAGACTTATGGCGTGAGTATGTCTGGCACTGCCACATCATCGACCACGAAGACAACGAGATGATGAGACCGGACCAGGTTGTGCCCCAAGCCGTAGGGCGGAGCTATGTCCAGGGGGTAGACTATTAGGTCAACTCGAGAATGGAGAGGGCCGCTTTTATAGTGGCCCTCTCTCATATATCAGAACGTTACCCTCAGTCTCGGTTGAACAATGGCAACATCTGACATGTTGCACAAAATAGTAAAATGTGACCTTTGAAGAATTCTCTAGGCCGAAACCGATTCTGTGAAAGACTATAAGTATAGTCTATGAACAGCTAACCGAATTTAACAAAAAGATGAAATGTGTAATTAATCTGGATGGATAGATGTGGAAATTGAGTAGACCCTACCTCTCTCTGAAACAATGCTTTATTTTATTAGTTAGTTTTATTGTGCTAATATTCAGAAATACTTTACAATAACAATGGCAGATATATAAAAGGAGTTGATGATGAAAACGGTAAAAACCGATATGGGTTATGTTTCCGGTACGATAATCGGAGAACCGGGCAAGGAAGTGAGTATTTACAGAGGTATTCCTTTTGCAGCGCCTCCGGTTGGGGATCTCCGGTGGAAACCTCCTCAGTCTGCCAAACCATGGGACGGTATCCGCGAATGCACAAAATTTAGCCTCATCTCTCCTCAAACGGTCATGGGCAACATTACCGGAGAGATGCCCCAGGGTGAAGATTGCCTGTATCTGAACGTACTCACCCCGGCCCGTGAACCCGATGAAAAACTGCCCGTCCTAGTCTGGATGCACGGAGGAGGCTATTCCATGGGCAGTGGGAACGATAAAGTCTGGAATTACCACCGACTGCCGCAAAACTGTGTTGTCGTGACGTTGAATCACCGCCTTGGTCCTATCGGTTTACTGGCGCATCCGGCTCTCTCCGAAGAATCTGGAACAGGGGTTTCAGGCAACTATTTATTCCTAGATCTGGTAGCTTCTTTGGAATGGATACAGAAAAACGTCGCTGTATTCGGCGGAGACCCGGATAATGTGACTATTTTCGGCGAATCCGGCGGCGGCGCCAAGGTTTCCATCATGATGGCCTCACCGCTTGCCAAAGGCTTGTTCCATCGGGCTATCTGCGAGAGCGGTACGTCCACGGCAATATTACAGGGGATGAAACTGGATGATATCGAAGCTAACGGTGAGAAGCTGTTCAAGAAACTGGGGATAAGCTCAACAAAGAACGCGCTCGAGGAAGCTAGGAAGATACCTTTCGAGAAGATACTGGAAGCAAGCAGTGAAATGGAGACCCCGATGAGTCCTGGGGAAAGGCCTACTTTTATCTGGGATGCGTCAATTGATGGCTATGTGATTCCGACAAGCCCGGTTGAAAGCTTCTCAGCGGGTTCCATAAATGCCGCCTCGCTCATTGTAACGGCGAACCTGGGTGAACTGACAGGTCCAGGACCGTTGGTTATGCCCTTTATAATACCTGCCTATGTAGATATGCTGGAGGCTGTCATACAGAAGGGTTACTCCGGATATGCCTGCATCTTCGACCAAGTACCGGTCGGCTGGAAAAAAGAAGGATGCGTCTCCGTGCATTCAATTGAACTACCTTACGTTTTCGGTGATTGGGATGATTCGACAGGATGGTGGAAATCGGTGGGCATGCTCGCACAGCAATCCGGAGCCAAAACGATGAATCCGGGTCTCACCGAACATGACAGAACCGTCTCCGAAGCCATGATGAGTTTATGGTCGAATTTCGCCAAAACAGGAAACCCCCAGGCTGAAGGTGTTCCAGACTGGCCAAAATATTCGGCAAAATCAGACAAGTATTTTTATATCGGAGAAAAACTGGAAGTAAAATCCGGCTTTTCAAAGGTAGCTCAATAATAACCGGAAAGCAAGAAGAAAAAGGGCGGTAAAACCCGGAGCTCTTTAACATTCTATTGGTGGAGTTCGATTCTCCCCCGCCTCCACCAGAAACAAAGATGGGTTCGGAGAAGTATCTTCGGACCCATTTCTTATTTCGATAATGGATCCTTCACGCTGTGCAGCGACCTGAAATATCGGTCTGAATGGTCAACTATATTTAACGTAGAACATTGATCCCAATCTGACCGTTGCGATAGTTTTACCGGGCTAAGTTTTTATGTATGATGGAAAAGAGACAGAAAAGGTTGTTATAATACTTGTATATTACAACTCTCGTAATATATACTCTATCATCTTATAGTGAGGTTTAACGGACCTAAATCAATTAACCAGAACGAGATAGCTGAGGATAGATGTCGTCATCAAATGAAATTGAAGAAGTAAACGCTAAAATACGAAGCATGCAAATTCCCCGTATTATTGCCTTTGCTGACGTTGTAAATATATATGCGCAGAAAATATTGAAGAACAAGTTGAGCTGGCTGCGCACCAGCGCTTTAATATTCTTAGTTACCCGGGGAGGGACTCTGACTCCGGGGCAACTTGCCCGCATTATGCTTCGTTCAAACTACAGCATTACCAAGCTTATCGACGGACTTGAAAAGGATCGGGGGTCATGAGATACCCAGATGGGAAAGACAGGCGTAGCATAAAGGTGAAAGTCACTTCAGAAGGTCTCAATTTTGTCATTTCCAGTTTAAGCGATGTAGCGGAAGCAGAACACGAACTGAAATACTGGCTGAACGATAATGAGCTGGAAAACCTAGCTACTACTATACGCAAGCTCAGGGGCAAGCTGATTGAAAAATTTCCGAACGATACAGCCTCTCTGCAGATGATAAAACGGCGATCTTTAAAAATGCACACCCCAGGGCAACCGTTAAAAATTCCTAGGGAGATAATATGTCCTTACGGTCATTAACATTGCTGGCTGTCAGTGTTGTTTTGTCAGACCGGAATCTCGAGTTTGGCTTTTACCCGGAATGAGTCGAAACAAAGCAATTACTCAAATTAATGATCGACCTTGAAGGACAATTTATGGCGATAAAGAATGGCTATATTTGAAAGTTTATTATCAGGGTACCGGGCACTGGATCTTACAAACGAAAAGGGTTTTGTTTGTGGTAAAATTCTTGCTGCCCTGGGAGTCGAGACTATCAAGGTTGAACCTCCGGGCGGGGACCCGGCGCGTAACATTCCTCCCTTTTTGAATGGTAAACCAGAAATAAACGGCAGTCTTTACTGGCTGGCGTACAATACGGATAAGCGCAGCATTACGCTAAGCCTTGAACTTGAGCGAGGCCGGGCTCTTTTTAAGAAATTAGTCACTCAATGCGACTTTATTATTGAGTCATTCGAACCAAGATATCTCGATTCAATCGGCCTTGGCTATACCACGTTAACGAAAATAAATCCCAGAATTATACTCACATCGATCACTTCCTTCGGACAGAAAGGGCCATATTCAGGATTCAAGGGCAGCGAACTTGTGGTATCCGCCATGAGCGGGATCATGTCAACCAACGGGGATCCTGATCGTCCGCCACTCAGGGAGGGGCCTGATACGGTATATTTCGAATCAAATGCGGCTGCCGCGCTGGGAACGGTAATGGCGCATTATGTCAGAGAAAAAACGGGAGAAGGGCAACAAGTTGACGTTTCCATGCAAGAAGTGGCGGTAAAGAGGCCTTCCTCTAACCTCCTGGTATGGGAATTTGACAAGCGTTTAATCAAGCGTGCGGGGACGGTACGTACTGTCGGAGCACGTTCCACGCGCTGGATCTGGGAATGTAAAGACGGATATATCTTCTGGTCATTCATGGGCGGTAAACCCGGGGCGCAAGGTAACCGTGCTATGTCAAAATGGATCGATGACGACGGCATAGAAAATCCTATGCGGGCAATTACCAACTGGGAAGAATTCGATATGGCCGCTCAGGACGTATCCAAAGACCTGCTTGATGCGCAGCAGGAAGCTATCAGCCAATTATTTTCAAGGCATACGAAAAAAGAAATTACCGAAGAAGGCCTGAAGCGAGGACTCAATGCCTGTGCGGTAAACAACACCTCTGACATTCTGGAAAACCGCCAGCTTAAAGCCCGTGATTACTGGGTAAATATCAACAGCCCTGAAACTCATAATCCTCTGTGTTACCCTAAATATTTCTTTCTAAGTAATCAAACGGAAAACTTTGTCGGGTCGGCCGCCCCGGTTGCGGGTGAATATAACAGCGTGATCTACAGGGATGAGTTAAAGCTGACAGACAGGGAAATTAGTGATATGGAAGCTTCCGGTGTCATCTAGAATTTCGAGTTCGAAAGACATGGAACAGCCGGCACTAGAGGGCATAAAAGTGCTGGATTTCGGCTGGGCGCTTGTAGGAAGCCTGACAGGCAAACACCTGGCGGATAACGGCGCAAAAGTAATACGTGTTGAATCTTCTACACGTATCGACCTTTCCAGAACCAACAGGATGGTGAAAATATCAAGCGGGAATAATCCTGATGACAAGCCATGGTATACCCATCTCAATACATCAAAACTTGGCTTAGCACTAAATTTGAAAAACCCCCGGGCGAAAAGCATTATAACAAAGTTGATACAGTGGGCAGATGTTATCAACGAAAATTTTACTCCCGGTACGCTCAACAAACTGGGTATCGACTATAATTTTGCCAAAACAATCAAGCCAGATATTATCATGCTCAGCAGCAGTGCGTACGGGCAGACAGGCCCAATGGCATATGAGTGGGGTGTCGACGGTACCGGTCTGGCGATGTCCGGTTATCTCGATCAAACTGGTTGGCCGGACAGAATGCCTGTCGGCGCCAATGCACCGTTCGGTGATGTCGTTCTTCCCTACATTAACGCCCTGGCCATCGTAGCTGCCCTGGATTACAAGCGCCGCAACGGTAAGGGGCAATATATCGATACCAGCATGGTAGAAGTTTGTATTCACTCCAATACACCCAGTCTTCTCGACTTCCAGGCCAACAATCACTTCCGGTCACGTAATGGCAATCGCATTGACTATGCTTCTCCACATGGAGCTTTCCCCTGCAAGGGCGACGACAGGTGGTGCACAATTGCAGTTTTTAATGAAACTGAGTGGCATGCTTTTTGCCGTGTAATCGGTAATCCGGCCTGGACGAAAGACACCAGATTCGCCGATATGAAATCCCGTAAGCAAAATGAAGACGAACTAGAAAATCTAATTTCGCAATGGACATCACAGTATACAGATTATGAAGTAATGTATAAAATGCAGACAGCGGGTGTGCCGGCCGGTGTCATCCAAACGATGGCGGATATCGTAGACAGAGATCCTCAATTACGAGAAAGAGAATTCCTTCTACCCATAAAAAACCCGGAGCTGGGTATTTTTGGACATCCTACCCCCGCATACAAACTGACGAAGACCAAGGCCAGAATCGGGCATGCGCCATCAATGGGTGAACATACCGAATATGTGTGTATCAATATACTGGGTTTATCCGATGAAGAGTTCGTAGAATTGATGAGAGAGAACGTATTCGAATAGAGTTGACAGAGAGCATCAACAGTAATCTAAATCATACTATAATGAAAGACAGACAATGGGAAAAAGTAAAAGGAATACCCTGGAGCAATTTGCTGGGCAAATGAAAGAAAGGATAGGGCAAATACGCACGTTCCAGGAATTCGATGCTGCTGATCCGGATTATCGTCAGGAATACTTTAATACGCAGGTGACACGTGACAGTATTAGGCATTTCGTAGACGGCATCGGTGATATAAATCCTCTATTTCGTGATAGGAATTATGCTCTGAAAACAAAATACGGGCGTATTATCGCTCCTCCCACCTTCCTGGAAACCATTAATTATTCTCAGCACCCTGAAGAAACACCACCCGGAATCGAGGGATTTTTATCAGGTTTCGACTGGGAATATTTCAGGCCTGTTTTTGAAGGAGATGAATATACTGCCAGAGTAATATATCCCTTCGATGTGCAATTGAAACCAAGCCGCTTTGCCGGACAGCTGGTTATTATCACGGAAAAAGGTGACATGATAAGGCTGGGGGGAGGTATCGCCGCGAGATATAGATCCTGGGTGATTTTCATGGAGGGAAGCAGATCAAAGGAACGGGAAACTTCACAGGCGTATAAGGAAATGCCGAAATACTCTAAAGAAGAAATCGATGAAATCTATCAGGCTCAGGACAGAGAGGTGCCGAGAGGGCGGGAAACTCGATATTGGGAGGATATAAGCGTGGGTGAAGAACTTCCTCCCGTTGTGCGCGGGCCTTATACCCTGAGCGAGAAGTTCGCCTGGTTCATAGGAAAAGGTAATCCTCCTTCATGTGTTTCAGACCGCCTGTTCCGCCTTATTACCGCCAAACATCATGAGAATAAAGGGGCTTTTAATCCGGGACTGAATATCTACATTCGCCCATCAATGTTCGATGTAAACACTATGGTCGACAGAGGCATACCCCGCATACACGATGCCGGTGCACAGAGAAATGCATGGCGAAACATGGTCCTTACTAACTGGATAGGCGACGACGGGTTTCTCTGGAAATCCAGGGCGGAGGTTCGCGGTTTCAACCAGGAAGGCGACGTGACCTGGTGTAAGGGCACAGTAACCAGAAAGTACGTTCAAGACGGCAGGTATTGTGTCGATATCAAAAGCTGGTGTGAAAATCAAAGACATGAGGTCACTATGCCGGGTGAAAGTACAGTTATTCTTCCGTCCCGGGAACATGGGCCCGTTATTTACCCTGAACCCGAATAGTCTACACGATAATTCATCTCTTGATAATTGGAGAGTAAGCTAATAACAGGAGAGATATGATGAATAATGTAAAACTGGATACCGGTTATATTTCGGGTACCAAAGTAAGTCAGGCCGGTCGAGAGGTCTACTTATATAAAGGCATCCCCTACGCCGCTCCTCCCACTGGAGAATTACGATGGAAGCCACCACAGCCGGCGGCATCATGGTCAGGTGTCCGGCCCTGTAATGAATTCAGTACCCAAGCCGCCCAGTACCCTGACCCTAATTCAGCCCAGTCTGCGAAAAAATTACCATCTAGTGAAGATTGCCTTTACCTTAACGTCCTGACGCCGACCAATGAGCCTGCTGATAAATTGCCAGTAATGGTCTGGCTCCACGGCGGCGGTCTCAGATATGGAAACGGGAACTTTCCTCTATCCGTCAACCTCGGGTTACCGCTTCACGGTGTCATCCAGGTGAATATCAATCACCGGTTAGGGGTGATGGGTTTATTCGCCCATTCTCTTCTTTCAGAGGAATCTCCCAATCACGTTTCCGGTAATTACATGTTCCTCGATATGATCGCAGCCCTGCAGTGGGTGCAGCGTAATATAGCCGCTTTTGGTGGCGACCCGAATAATGTAACCATCTTTGGCGAATCCGGAGGCGGGTTGAAAGTGGCTACGCTGATGGCTACACCGCTGGCAAGCGGCCTATTCCACCGGGCCATTATTGAAAGCGGAGGGCGTTACTTCGATACGGTAGCTCTCAAAGAAATGGAAGAATTCGGAGAAAAATTATTCCGCAAGCTCGGGGTCGATAAAGAAAGAGACCCATTGGCCGCGGTACGTAAACTATCCTGGGAGACGATAATAAATACCGACCAGGAACTGAATATTGATATGGGGCAGGAATATATATTCATGGGACCATGGCAGGTAGTACACGAAGGCTGGTTTTTACCGGATACGCTGGTCAACATGTTCCAGACCGGACGGAGAAACCAAGTCCCTTACCTTACAGTTGCTAACAAAGGAGAATTAACTGGTCCCGGCATGCTCATTGCCGATATGATGATCAAGGACTACTTAAGACTGTTAACCGGACCGAGTACCGCTGATTCACGGGGATATGCGGCGGTCTTCGACCAGGTGCCGGAAGGCTGGAGACATGAAGGATGCGTGGCCGCTCACGGTATGGAACTGCATTATGTGTTCGGTGCGATCGATGACGATGAAGCCTGGGAAAATGCCAAGACCGGATATACGCCTTCCGGGGCAAAATCGCCGTTACCCGAGATATCCGATTCCGATCGGAGAGTAGCCGAAAACATCATGACAATATGGACCAACTTTGCCAGAACGGGTAATCCCAGCGTGAAGGGGCTTATTGAATGGCCGGCCTGGGAACGTACTACCGATGAATACCTGCTAATTACTGATCCTCTTCAGGTTAAAAGCGGGTACTACGACCTCCTGAATATTAAACCGGACACATCCAAACAGACCATTTTTTAAGCAAAATTTTTGATGGAGCAGTGAGACCCGGCAGTGGGTGAGGTAGATTGATATACCTTGCTAAAGGAGTTTAAGTGTCCAGTTTGAAAGAGACCGATAGTGGAAAAGGTATAATCTTTAATATCCAGTATTATTCTATACATGATGGGCCTGGAATCCGTACCAATGTTTTCCTTAAAGGTTGTTTTCTAAGCTGTATATGGTGTCAGAATCCTGAGTCACAATTATTAAAACCTGAACTGTTTTATTTTGAGGAAAGGTGTATCGGGTGTGGCAAGTGTGTTGCAGTTTGCCCGGCGAACGCCATTCAAATCATCGAGGCAAAATCTAATACTGATCGTAGTAAATGCAATGGCTCTGGACAATGCATCCAGGTTTGTCCTAATGAGGCGAGAAGTCTTATGGGGAAAGAGATGACCGTTCAAGAAATATTTCAGAATGTAAAAGGAGACGAGATATTCTATAAACGATCGAATGGAGGCGTGACACTCACCGGAGGCGAACCGCTTTTTCAGCCCAATTTTTCAAGAAATATTCTTTTACTTTGCCGACAAGCCGGAATTCACACTGCTATCGAAACTTGTGGGTATGCCGATTGGGAAACATTCAAAGATATTTTGCAGTATACCAATCTTGTACTATTCGACTTAAAACACATGAACTCTGAAAAACACGAGGAACACACGGGTGTTCCCAACAACCTAATTTTGGATAACGTCGGAAAAATCTATCACGAATTAAGAATCCCGATTTGGGTTAGAATTCCCGCAATACCTGGCTATAATGATTCAGTTCAAAATATCCATGCGATTGCGAGATTTATGGCTACTGAATTAGGCAAATCGGTACCGGTCCACCTTCTAGCTTATAACCGTTTAGGAGAATCCAAGTATGAAAGATTGGGTAAGGAAAGTAAAAGCCTTTCCATTATCCCCCCTACAGATAAGCATTTGCTGGAAGTGCAAAAAATTGCTGCTTCTTATGGTCTGGAGACACATATTGGCGGATAAATGTCACTAATTTAAGGTTTAAGGTAAGGTGTTTATGCGAAGTGTTTTGTTATTGATACAAGCTAAGCCTACTCGCATCGCTGAATCGTTCATTGTTATGTCGGATTCCCCGAGCTATCTAAACTTCGGAAAGAAGTAATCTGATGGTACTGTTATTGGAGGTGTGCTAGAATAATCCAACTCCATAGGATATCACAAATTCAAAAGTATTATCATATAAATTTAGAACATGCTAGAGCGTGAGGTAGCCGAAATGGAAAAATTAACAACAAAAATAATCAGGGGAGGGTTTCCCTTATGTATCGAAAAGGCAAGCCTAATTACAGAATCATACAAACAAACTGAGGGCGAGCCAGCCATTATACGGTACGCCAAAGCTTACTCACATATGCTGGAGAATATACCTGTATTAATTGATTATGATGAGCTTTTGGTTGGTGAGGGGGCCAGCAAGCCCTGGGGAGCTGAAATAGACCCATTTCTTGGAGTATGGAAGGAGGACGAGATCAGAAGTGCGGCAGAGGATGGGATTGTCTCAATTGAAGAAGCAGACTGGCCCATAATAAGAGAAATAGGTCGATACTGGGAAACCAGGTGTTCTGAATACGCTCAATCGAAGCTTTTCGACGACAGATTATATAAATACCTGCAACTCGGCATTACTCTTCCACCGATGAGAAGCAAAGATGAATTTAGAGGGGCATATGCCGGCAGTGGGCTATGCCTGTCTTTTAACTTCACCGATTGCTATACGGACTTTGCCAGATGGCTTAACGGGCTTAACCCAATCATTAAAGAAATTGAAGAAGAACTCCGGAATTTGAGGTTTTTCTCTCTAGATGCGGTGGAAAAGAAATTGTTTTTGACCGCCTCGTTAATGGTCCTTAAAGCGGTCGTTCGACTTGCCAACAGATACGCTGAGGCAGCCGAAAAATTAGCAGAGGTCGAAAAAGATCCCTTGCGTAAGAAAGATTTAGAGAGAATAGCAGATACATGTCGTTGGGTCCCAGCCAATTCTCCAAAGAGCTTTTATCAGGCAATGCAATCACTATGGTTCAACCAGATCTTATCCACGCCTACCTCGACGCATAATCTCGGTAGATTTGACCAGTATATGTACCCATTTTTTAAAAGGGATCTGGATAAAGGACAGATTAGCAACGAAGAAGTCTTGGCTTTGCTTTGCGAATTACGTATCAAATGTATGAGACCTGAGAATATTAAACTTTCACGTGCCAAGCGATCACAACACGCAGGGTTCGCTAAATGGCGTAATATGACCATCGGTGGTGTCACCGCTGATGGTGAAGACGCCAGTAATGAACTTACCTACCTGGTCCTGGAGGCAGCTAACCGTCTTAGGACACCTCATCACACTATAACGCTGAGAGTTCACGAGGGAACACCGGAAGATTTACTGGTTAAAGCTCTGGAGGTCGTAAAGACAGGTATCGGCATGCCAGCCCTGGCTCTGGATAAATCTTTTATTGATTACATGACCTACGGAGGAATACCTCTAGAAGATGCACGCAATTACCACGTCGCCGGGTGTGTTGATCCCGCTATTCCGGGAAAAGCAAGTTTCCTGGCTGGTCTTTTTTTCGTTGTTCCTAAGGTCCTTGAAATTTTTCTTAATGATGGAGTAGACCCCCGGACAGGTTTGGAAATTGGGCCTAGCAAACCAAGTATTGAAGAATATAAAATCTTTGAAGATTTCTACACCGCATTTAAAGTCTTCCTGGGTTATTTTATCAGTCTATGGCACGAACATAGCTTTCTTCTCAACGGGCATTCTGGAGATATTCAAAGTTACTATGATGCTGTAGAGATACTCGAAACCATCCTAATGCAAGATGGTATTAAGACAGGGAAACCTTTATCGAAAAGAGACGCGGTACGTCCGTATGACTTCAGGGCAGTTATGGTGCCTGTCGGTGCTATCAACGTGGCAGATTCCCTGGCCGCAATCAAAATGCTGATCTTTGACAAGGAGATGATTACTATAAAACAACTAAAACAGGCATTAGCTATGAACTGGGAAGGTCATGAGAATATCAGAAAGATGTGTCTGCAGGCGCCTAAATATGGAAATGATATCGACTACGTTGATTCAATAACCAAAGATCTCTACAGGTTTATAATAGACGAGGAAACAAAATATCATACATACGGACGCCCTGTAAACGGGAAAATTAAAGGCGTTGGCGGAGCTTCGATTTCATCTATGTTTGCCGGCGGAACAATAATCGGAGCGACACCTGATGGCAGGTTTGCAGGCACGACTCTGTCTGATGGAACGGTCTCGCCTGCCCAGGGGCGAGATACGAACGGGCCTACGGCAATGCTTAAGAGTGCCGCAAAAATAGACCAGGCTCTGTGTTCGTCTACACTGCTAAACGTAAAGCTGCACCCCTCATCTTTAACAACTAAAGAGGACCTGAAGAAGCTGGGAAGTCTGATTCAGACGTATGCTGACATGGGAGGAAAATGGGTTCAATTCAATGTTGTCGGGAATGAACAGTTACTTGATGCGCAGAAATTTCCGGATAACTACCGTGATTTGATCGTAAGAGTAGCCGGCTACAGTGCCTATTTCGTAGATCTGGGCAAAGGGATTCAAGATGACATTATCAGACGAATGGAAGTTACCGTTTAATGCCTTGTGACTGCTCTACTCCACGATGACTGTGCAGGTTAAACAAAGAAAAGCATTGTTTCGGGGAGAGGGAGGGTCTAATCGAACTCCACTGCTAATACATTCGATTACACAAAATGACGAAATGTGTCTCCTAGTTATGGTCTATTAACCACCAGAAAGTTGAGTAGAATGTGTATGCTATTGCTAGACCAGTGCCTCACTGCAAATTATGCGGGGTATTTCTTCGGTCTCAATGAAAACATCCTTTTGATCTAAACGCTCATGCAGGCTATGTTCGTGGTATATGTCGGTAAGGCTCTTTAGCAGACTTTCACCAACCACGCCGTTTCGCCTGGCAATGTATTCTGGACCATGTTCCCTTACGTCCATGTGCTTTACCAGAGTGAGTATTTCGTGAAGTATCCCTACCAGGAATGCTCCTGAGCCAACGGCTGGATCCAATACAAGTGCATGTTTAGCTAGGTCTCTAAGCGTTCGCGCCTCAGGGATACTCACAATATCTTTGAGCAAGCCTATCTCCCAATCTTCTAACTGGTCCGGGGGGTTTAACTCCAAAAGCATTTCCAGCTTGGTAGGGTCTATCTGGCTCTCAGCAGCAAGGTATTCCTTTAGCGATTGCTGGCACATGAAATGAACAATAACGCGAGGTGTGTAGTAACTCCCCGTCATTTTTCTGAGGTCACGTTCCTTTTCAAGCTGGAGTATCAGATTCTCAAAAATTCTTCCCAGCATTTCAGGATCTATCGCTACCTCAATATCAAGTGGTGTGTCCTCGCGTACCGTAAAATTGAAATGCTCAAGAAGGCTGTCAAAGATAGTTTTGAAAGTCCTGTTACTGATTTTCAAATCAAATGGGAGTTTTGAATGGAATGGCTCTATCTCAAACAACCCACCGTTTAAGAAGGGTACATCACCTAAATCTTTGAACTCCAGTTCTTCATTGGATAGCCTCTGGAACAATTGAATCAGGAAATCACTGTAAAATGTATATCCTGACGGGTCCCTGGTATAGTGTTCCCGGAATCTTTCATAGAGATAATGAGGATTATTATCCAGCCACTGCTTCTTCTGGATGAAGTAAAGAAACAGTAGGCGGTTAAGAATCATTTGTGCTTCAATTGGAGCTTCATCCCGGTAAGTGGGATTATTGCTGGCTATCTCGTCCTTGAGCTGGTGAAACAAGTCAACGAATGTGTTATAGAATTCCTTGGATACTACCTCAACATCAAAAGCTTCGTCATGGCGTTGTTGGATATCAAGAGGATATATGCCAGCGAGGTCAGGCCGTATTCTCTCCAAGTCAAGTTGTGAGAGGCTCTCTGTCGCTGTGCGTAGACGCTAATTAGGACCAACTGCGATCCGCCGAAAGAGACGGCGCTTCTTTATTTCTTCATCATATTTTATGTTGACGAAATGCCACTGCTGTTGTTGACTGTCTGAAAAGAGGCAAAGAAGATAGGGATACTCCCTAAGAAGTTTGTTAACTATGGGTCTTTCATCCCCAAGTAACAAGCTATCAGCGTACAAACGAGCATAGATAATCTTAAAGTCATCGTGGGAGGCAATAACTTGAGGGTCTTCAGCAAGAGTATTACCAACAGCTTCACCCCACCCCCTCCGACTAACCAGGTCATGGGCAGGATCGTAGTTCAGCTCTGCAAAGAGTTCCCGAGCTTTATCCAGGCTACGCAGGTTACTTAGTATATTGTGAACATTTACCTCTGTATCCGCTGCCATCCTCCTAACTCCAGTTTACGAGCGTTAGAGTAGGCTAAGGTCAAACTATCCGACGACATCTATTAGTAGAGTATCCCCAGCAAGCGTAATTGTCAAGGAGTAGCTATGACAACTCGTTGGGCTTGCCCAATCCAACAAGATTCCTGGGCCTTCTACCTAGAATTGGAGGCAGACTCAGTTTGCATGACGCTGCACTTTTTAGCGTTTCGTGACTATCAATGGCCAGATTACTCCTCCAAAGACCCCTGAGAAAGCATCGGTCCACCTCTTGACAAGTAAGGTGAACTATGCTATAGTTTCTATAGCAGCAATAGCTACTATAGAGGATAAGGATGCCCACTAGGAAAAAGACAATCTGTCTTAGCGAAGACGAATACCGTAAGCTCGTTCAGGCACGGGGCAAATATGAGCACGAAACCGGGGAGAAGACTAGTGGCTTTGGTGAGTTCATAGCTTTTGTCGCTGGGCTTTATCTTCTTAATAAGTTTCTGACTGGAAGGAACCAACGGCCAAAACCATAAAGTACGAATAATAACTAGCGGCAACCTGGTTAGCAGGTTACCGCCTTGGGTAACGAAATGAGCAGCGAGCCAATTTCGCATACCCATTTAACATACTAGCAGACTGTGGGACTTATGGCAAGATTAAGGTTCAAAATAACGGATGAATTGATGAGGCAGATTGTAGCCGAGGCCAACTTTCTCTGGCCAGGACACAGAACAATAGCTGTGAAACGGCTGGTTCGGGATAGCATAAGGCGACTATGGAGATATTGCAGTGGAAATGGTAAATCTAGACATCGAGATGGATAATGACCTGATTGCCAAGACCCGTGACCTTGCTCTCCGATACTTTGGTGATGACGATGATGCATCCTTGGCACAGGTACTCGAAGTCGCATTCCAGATGCGTTGCTTGTGGTCGCACTCAGTAAAAGAAGGTGAGTTAGAGACCGATGAGGCAGTTAGTAAGTGGGAATTTGCAGAATCACCGGTTACCCAAGAAAATAATGGTACAATAGGCCGTTGGCTATTTAGGAGGTAAAAAATGACAAATATAAAGGTCATGAATAGGGAACGATTAGATCGATATATTGTAGAAGCAGCGAAAGCAGCCTGTTACGAGGAAGGGTTCGGTATCACTGAATGCGACCTAAACCTTAAGACGTGGTGGGTAGCATATACAAGGCAATCTACTAGGGAGCAGGCGGAAAACGACCGTTTGGGAGAGTACCTGCTCACATGCGCAAGACTCGCCAACCAAAACGGCGGCATCGTACCAAGGGAATATGTAATATACGATGCTGAGTCCAGTGAGGACTTAAATCGATCCGGTATGAATTGGCTACGCAAAGAGCTAATAGCAGGTAGACGTATAGCCGGCATTGTTATTCCTTTCCAAGGCCGTCTGTCTGCAGACCCCCTCCACCAGTTGGCCTTCGAAAGGGAGTGCGCTTACTATGGTGTACGGATAGTATATGGAGATGCACCTACAGGTCAGGATTGGGCAAGCCAGACGACCAGGCTTATCCAGGCCCAGGCAAATGCCTTAAGAGTAAAATGTAACCGCGACAATGCCCTGGCAGGGAATATTGCACGCGTTCTGGCAGGCAAAGCACCAGCGCATAGAGCAGCCTACGGCTATGTGTACCGCACGGACAAGATTATCGAAACCCGAACGGGCAGAGCTAAAGTACTTCGTGCCTGGTGGGAGATAGACGAGTTGGGACCTGATGGAGACCCAATTTACGGAAGCCCGGCCTGGGTGGTGATACAGATTTTTGTTTGGATCGGAGATGAAGGTCGCACCGCCTATTGGGTTGCCAGTAAACTGAATGAACTCAGGATCCAACTACCCTACCGTACATCCTGGGCTCCCAAGACCGTAATTAAAATAGCCAGTCGCAGGTGTTACACGGGGAAGGCTGACTACAACGCCAATGGCCGTGTTCCCAACCCCGAGAAACCCCTGGGTGATTTAACTCTGGGTATAAAGAGAACCCTCGTTCGTCCAAAACCTGACAGTGAGAAGGTAACCTTTGAGGTTCCAGCTCTCATCACCGAGGAACAGTGGCTAAGAGCCAATAATAATATTAGGGAGAGAGGACGCGGCAGGGGTAAGCAGGGTAAAAGTATATTGGCGTTGTTCCGGAATCGGATGCTTTGCCCGCAATGCGGAAAGCCGATGTCCGTCCTGCGGAAGAAAGGTAGCGACCAGGTGTATTACTACTGTCGGGCACATTACTGTCCGTGGTTGAGCAATCCTTGTACATTCAATCGATTTGTTCCGGGAACCTGGGATAATGAAATCTGGGAAGAAATTTGTGCCATGATGAGCAGTGATGCCTGGCTGGAAAAGCAGCTGTCCATAGAATTATCCCACAGTGTAGATATCGATAGAATCCTTAGAATGGAACAATTTAAGGCCAGCCAGGCAAAACTCCGAATCAGCAAGGTACAGGAGGGCTGGGAGAAGGGTTTCTATACACCTGAGGAAGTACAGATGAAACTCACTGAGCACCGCGAAGCCATTGCCAAAGCAGAATCGGAGATTGAAAGAATTCGTAACCAGACGGCGAACAGGAGTCTTAGCTCAGTCGAAATAGAGATGCTACGGCAGGAGCTGAAAGCCCTCCGTGACCAGAATATACAGGAGTCAACCTTCGAAGAGAGAGCCGACTTGGTTGCTAAACTGGGAATTAAAATTCTGCCGTCAGAAGACTTGAAGTCGAGGAAGATATTCTGTCGGTTGAACCTCGCTGAAGTAAATGAAGAGAGGGAGCAGACCGGTTTTGCAAAAGTGACCTTTGGTGGAGCTGGGGTGATAAAACGTAGAACCTTTTCTACTACTTTTACTCTAGCTTATTAGATATACTGGTTAGAGTCCAGTAGTGCGGGCGGTACTGTATAATTGATAGAACTCTAACGTTTGAACTTAGTTTCAAATTGATAGGTAAATATTCCTCGTGCATGATTTGACATTTCCCTCTAGAGATGTAAAACTTTGTCAAAAATAAATCTAAGGAGACAATTCCCTATGAACCGCAAACAATTCCTAGAATACATGGACCATTTCAACAACCACAGATGGGACAAAGTCGTCAGCTACTTCTGCCCGGATGTCACCCTAGAATATCCCGATAACTTTATGGGCCCGCAGGTACCCGGTAGAACAGGCAATACGCTACATGGCCCGGAGGAGTTCATCACCAACTACAAGGCTATTGCCGAAAACGTCCGTGAAGTTCTGAACCTGGGCGCTTTCATTTCAAGGGGTAGGGAGTTATGTGTCGAATTAATTACCGAGTTCCACGTTTTTCGAGATCCTCCAGAAGGTTCATCCTCCCGGTGGAAAAAAGGCGATGTCAGCGTCATGAACCAGTGTGTACTCTACGATCTGGATGAAAAGGGTAAGTTTAAACGTATCCGCATTTTTCATCATCGTCACCTCGACCCCTCAACAGTAAAATTGTCATAAACTTAATGTGAATTTCCCTATTTTTCTACGGAAATAAATGGTGGGCGGTACTGGGTGATAGGTCGAACCTTGAAGTTAGCTTTCACATTTAACCGTTAGTTCGAGACCTGTATGGTAGGCCTGACACCTCTATTGCCAACCCTGAAATTGAGAGCTTTTTTGAGCTTTCGCTAATTCCTGCTTGCCCTTACGGGAGGCAGGATTATGGTAGTCCCTAAATTCTTTCTTCTCTGGCTGATTTCCATTTTTCAGCAATTTGAAGCTAGACTAGAGCTTTTCTATCAAGAGCCCGTTTTCATACCCCCATAGCCAATACCTCTTACGCTACCCAAGCATATGGTATTGTATCCTTTTCCCTTTTGTACTGACGAGACAGACAAAGTATACGAAAACACAACCTTATTAGCTAATCATGTAAGGTTGAATAAATCCATTAAGAGGAGAGGTTAAAATGGTATCCTGTGATATATGTGGTAAAGAATTCAAGAATACTCAAGGTCTAAGAGGACACAAAAATTTCGTTCATGGTATTACTAGTAGTAATAAGCAGCCAGTTGCTCGACTAGTTACTGGGCAGGAACTGAGTGAACTGGAATGCAGGCTGGAGCAGGTAGAAGAACTTACTCAGCTAGATACTGAGCGTCTTACTCAGCAGCTAGAGCAGCATGCTCACCAGCTCACTGAGTTAAGTGAGCAACTGAAAAATCTCACTCAGCAGGTAAAATTAGCTTCCACTAATACTGAGCTTCTAAATATAAGTAGGCAGGTTACTCAGCTTAGTGAGCAAGTCAAGAGGCACGACAGCTGGCTTACGCCTGATCCAATCGTCTTACTCTTTGGCAAGAACTCGTACGACCGTCCTGCGTTCCTTCTTGATTTAGATCGCCTCAGGGAACAGGTAAATGATCATCAGGGCGCTATAAACTGGGTCAGGAAGAAATTCAATTTAGTAAAGAAGGGACAGCGTAACCTGGCCTAGACATTAAAGTAGTCCTGCCAACGGATTCAGGGAGAGGCTGTGCTGGTTAAGGGTTCGGTAATTCATCGTTACACATTCTGGCTGATTGTTACTTGTCATGTTTTCATCCCTGTGTGCCACAGTTATAACTTTCTGTAGAATGGGATTAATAACCACGAAATGACTATCGTAATATGGCAAATTTCCTATATAGCTCCAGGCTAGAAACCTGATGAAGATGTCTATATCGCAAACTCAGATGCATCGCTAAGCATCCTCTGAAGGTGTTTAATGAGCAAATTCGAAAAGTGAAAAAGAACCCATAAAAAGAAGTTCTTTAGCCAGCGAATGTGGAGAGGGTAGTATAGGGGTTTGGGAAGTATGCTGTCTGCGTGTCGACATTTTAGGGCAAATTCGCCTATTTCTATGGTACAATTAGTTTACACGAGATAGGAGAACAATCGCTGAAGTGTTCAGCCTTGAGTCTGACGATGAAGAAGAGCAAGCGATCCCTGATGCAGCCGGTATGGCTTCCACCTCCGTAGAGAAGGTTGGCACCTTCGCGTCGCTACGCATCCGGAACTTCCGCTTTCTATTGGTAGGAACCATCCTCTCAAATGCAGCCCAGTGGATTCAGCAGGTCACATTGAGCTGGCTTGTCTATAACCTGACGGGCTCTGGCACAATGCTAGGGTCTATCAATATGGTTCGGTCTATAGCATCGCTGGGGATGATACCGGTGGCCGGGATCTTGATAGACCGCGTCAACCGCCGCCTGCTCATGCTGATAGCAAATGGGTGGTTGTTTACTATTACTTTGGGACTCGGACTCATCCTACTTTTCGACCGCTCTCATATCTCGCACCTCTTCGTCTTCTCCTTGCTGGGCGGACTGACACAAACCATTGACATGACCCTCCGACAAGTTATTGTCTTTGACCTGGTGCCACGGTCTCGTACCCCCAATGCCGTAGCACTCATCCAGACAGGATGGAGCCTGATGCGTTCATTTGGCCCCGGGATAGGAGGCTTTCTCATCCTTTGGTTTGGCCCTGGAGGAAACTTCCTCGTCCAGGCTGGCGCATATGCCCTCATCGCTATCAGCATTATGCAGATTCATTTTCCGCCACGGAAATCAGGCGTAGTTCAGAGTTCTCCACTTCAGAACATTCGAGAGGGCATACGGTACGTGGTAAAAGCACGTGTCACCCGAACCTTTATGTTGATGGGGTTTATCCTCCCGCTATTCATTATTCCAATATTCAGTATCCTGCCTCCCATTTATGCCGTAGAGGTTTTTAGTGATGAATCAGGTAGGGTATTGGGATTCCTTATGGCGTCTGTAGGCGTAGGCGGTATTGTCGGCGGTGTCGTCACCGCCTCTCTGGGTCGTGTAGAACGCAGGGGTCTCGTGCAACTTGCGTCCCTTTTTCTACTCAGCCTGACACTGATAGGTTTTGCCTTTAGCACAACACTGTGGGTTGCTTTGCCACTCTTGGCGCTAGCGGGGTTCTTTGAAGTTATTTTCCTGACTACCAACCAGACCTTACTTCAACTCTCCATACCGGACGATTTACGAGGCCGAGTAACCAGTGTTGTTAACTTGAACAATGCCTTGTCGCCCCTGGGTGGTCTAATGGCTGGAGGCGGTTCTGACCTTCTCGGAGGGCCACAAATGATAACCATTATTCTCTGTAGCATCGCAGCCGGCATAGCTGTCTGTGTCTTCTTGGTCTCGCCGACCGTTCGCAATTACCGGCTGAGCCAAGCGATAGATACAGAGTTGGCGATAACGCCTGCTGGCTCCAGCACCTAGCTGGTCACCAACAAGGCTTCATCCGTCAGCACCGGATTAAATGCCACTGAATAGCTTCGAAGAGCTACTTAACACTGAAGTAAGTAAGGAGCTACTTTGCCAGGCTCTTCTAACCCTGTGTGTTGAACCTAGCAGTTCAGTCCAGTAACAATAAGATGAAATGTGACTTTCCATAAATTTATAAATCAGTTCAGGTTCTATGGCTTAGGTTTCTACCAAGTCTATAGTTGGATAACCGCCCGTTTGTTGAGCCTTTTCAATGATTAACTTGGCAACTGCTAAATCCTCTATAGCAATTCCGGTGGAATCGAAGACAGTAATGGTGTTGTCATCTGTCCTGCCCTTCTTATTACCAACAACTAATTCAGCCAGTGTTCCATAAATCTGATCGGCTGTAAAAACTCCTTCCTTGATAGGTACGTTGATCTCCCCACCAGCACTCGCTTGTCTTATGTCGTCGACCACTACAACCGCCTCTTTTAGTATGGACGGTTCCAACTCTTCCTTTCCCTCGGCATCTGCACCAATAGCATTTATGTGTGTTCCCGCAGAAATCCATTCTTTTTTGACTATGGGGTCACGAGAGGGTGTCAGGGTGCACACAATATCCGAGGCTGCAGCCTCTTCGATAGAACGGCTCTTTATCGAATACTCCGATAAAGACCCAATTAGTTTATCCACCGCAGTTTCAGAAATATCAAAGACGTTTATTGAGCTAAGGTCAAATAACTCGGCATGAGCTAATATCTGTGTGTAGGCTTGACGACCAGCACCGATAATCCCAATGGTATGTGAGTCTCGCCGAGCGAGATACTTGGAGGCAATAGCTGCTGCGGCACCGGTTCGATAGGCAGTGATATTAGTAGCATCCATTACTGCCAATGGATATCCTGTTTCCGGGTCATTGTAGATCATTACAGCCATAACCGAAGGTAACTTTCTAGACGGATTGTGAGGGTGGGTATTCACCCATTTAACCCCAGCGCACCCCTTACAAGTCGGAACGACGGTGGTCGTGCACGGTCAACGCGGCAGAATATTAGCTATTGAAGATATCGGGAGCAATCGCTTCCGATACGAAATTCTCTTGGAAACTATTGGTTATTTGATAATTCCGTCATCAGGAGCCCGACGCGTCTCGAGCAACTATTCCGTGACTTGGTACGAAAAAGTTCAGGTGCCTATGCAAAGGCAGCGGTTCACGATAATAGCTTAATTAGGCCAGTAGAAGATAAAGTGGCAGCGCAAGCCAACCAAATCGTAGTCTCACCGGTCATTGTGCCAGCACTCTGGGGCCAGTTACCTCGTCCTTATGTGCAGCCGTGGACTCGGTACGAGAATCTGGATTGGACAATGAATAGAAGTGCCGGAGCAATCTTGGGCCGCATTCTTAACGCCCATCCATTGCGACGAACAATGAAGATCTACCATAGATAGGTATTGGGCAGTCCTAACCATCACTACCAGAAACGCGGGGTAGAATCAAAGTCGCCTGAACATTTCTCGGTATTGTTCAGTCGCGGTTCAATCACACACTTACTCATAAAGTGACATTGATTTCAACTAAGAAAGAGCTTTTAAAACCTAAGCCTCTGCAGAAATCCTTATATCCCTGATGACTTGAAAAAAGTTCTCCGGCACGAAGACGATAAATGCCAGGGATTAATACTGTTTAACTGGCGCTTAATATCTCAGGCTAGCTAAAAATTTAAATTCCCGCTGTGAGTCGTTTTCGGTTTTTTCCTTAAAAGGGAAAGTAGCGTCGTATTGTTCAAATTCGTTCTCATCGACTGAGTAAGCAGCACTCTCAATAAATTTACCCGCTATATTGTTTAATGCGCCCTTTTCCAACTCTAGGACTTGTAATGCTACTGCAAATTTATCGTCAAAGGTCTTGATATCATATTTTTCGGCACATCTAAAACCAAAACGGCTGTAATATCTTGGATCTCCATAAATACAAATCGCGGGATAATCCATGTCCTTAGCTAGATTAATTGTGTGAATAATCAGAGCACTGCCAATACCTTGTTTTTGAAATGCAGGTAATACGCTTACCGGTCCAAAACTGATGACTTCTTTTTCCACACCCTGTTTGCATTTAATGATTCCGCGGCTATAAACAATCTGCCCAACAATCTGCCCTTCTTTTTCAGCAACAAAGTCAAGTCCCGGAATGAAATCGTCGCTGTTTCTGAGATTGTGCATAACAAAATGTTCGTTGCATCCCGGAACATATAGATTCCAAAAAGCTTCGCGTATCAATTGCTCAACAGTTCTGTAATCTTTTTCCTTTTCGTTTCTGATAATTAGATTGATATTAGACATCACCACCAGTATAACCCTTTATCAAATTCAGGTAAAGAAAAAACTAAATATCTACGTGCAAACTCAAACCTCACATCACTATTGGAGGCGGATCTCCAGGTCTATATTTGATGTACTTATGGAAAGGTATACATCCCCATATTCATGCAAAGGTAACATTTTAGTATTTTGGCACCTTCGAAGAAATGTATGAAGGCTGGGAAGACACCGGCCTTATTCTTTTCAAGTCTAATTTCACCTAAAGGTAAATAAACAGAGAACGACCTCACCTCCGCCTGAATACTCTCCAGAGTACTGCCATGGCGATTATTGCTAGCACGCCTCCCCCTACCAAGCCCCAGATGACGCCTTTGTTGAGGTCCGTTAGCTCGCCCACTCCAGTTCCGATGAATATTATGCCTAAGACCGAGCGGACTACTAACCCCCGACTGAGTATTCTGTAGAACAACATGTGCACTGCCGAAATGAGTAGGATGGGGCCGCCGCCTGAAACCCAAATCGCGCCAGCATCTAACCGCTCGTTTTGGCTAATGAATAACACTTGGCCTAAGAAAGAAAGGCCAAGCCATACCAAAAGAGCAACCAAGGTGACTATGGTGTTCCTTTTTTCAACAGCTGCCCTTTTCCCTTCTAACCTAGATTTTGGTTCACCCATATAGCTTTCCTTCTATTACTAGTCCAGAGGTTTCGAGCAACATCCGGTCGCTTCCCAATTGTATTCGCCAAGTCATTTCCTCCAGCCCAGGCCCCCGACTATATTCAAGGAGGAGCGTATCGTCATCGGCCCATACGGCTCTGGCGATTGCAGGCCAGCCACTGCTGCTCGTTCGGTACACTCCATCCAGTCCGATACCCTGGATACGCATTACTGCCTCTTTCTCAACTTGCATATAGTATGTGGCCTTCGCTTGATCGTCGAAGTCAAGCCGGATTGACTGAATCCCCATAGGATTTGGGTCGAACACAAATGTCTTCCCGGAGACAGCTTTTGCAACATTCGGAAGTGGCAGTGCGGGCTGCGCTGCCGGAGTTTGCCTTAGTTCGGCGACAACAGCTTCAAGCTGCGCGACTCCTATAGCATTCGAGGGTAACGGCTTGTCCAGGTCGCCAATGGCCTCTTCGATATATGGTGTGACCTCACCCGGGTCGAACCCCCCGCCGGTTGTAACTAAGACCACATTCATGCTGGGAATCACGTATATGCGCTGCCCACCGCGGCCATCAGCAAAGGAACAGTCTACGCCTTCTTCTGGTCGCTCGACCCACCAGCCATAGCCATAGTACTCATCTTCACCCCGCCCTGTGGAGATACGCGCATCCGTTGCCTGTTTCACCCATTCCCGCGACACAACCCGACGACCTTCCCATTGTCCCTGATGCAGGAAAAGAAAGCCTATCTTGGCGGCATCACGGGGGTGCAGTGCCAGATCACCCCAGCCGCGGGTATAGCCATTCGCATCGATCGGCCAATAGAAGTCAGTAATACCTAGCGGTCCAAATAGATTGGCTCGAGCATATTCTTCCGCTGTCATGCCGGTTGCCTGCTGGAGGATTGCCGAAAGCAGGTGGATAGACACGTTGTCATATACAAATTTGGTGCCTGGCTCCAAGACCACCGGACGGTCCAGCGAGAATTGCACCCAATCGTCGCTAGCCTCCATTTCATCTGATGTTTTCTGTTCGTCCACGGGGTCGCATTCAAATCCGGAGGTCATGCTGGCTAAGTGCCGTACGGTTATGCTTTCCTTACGGGCATCGCGGTTGGCAATGGTGCGGTCCGAAAAAAACGACAGCATCGGCTGGTCGAGATCGAGCTTGCCCTGGTCGGCCGCGATACCGATAAGGGTCGTCATAACGCTCTTTGTAACTGAAGCCAGGTCGTGGTAATACGAGCCGTCGTAGGGATAGAAGTAGGCATCGAGGAAGACCGAGCCACCTCGGACAATCAAGATGCTGTGGACGCGGGTACCGTTCTCTTTGATTGCCTGCAGCCCTTCCGCTAGCTTGGCGGAGTCAAATCCCTGAGCCTCGGGCGTACCGCTTTGCCATCCGGTGGAAGGCCAGTAAGCCGGTTCCGGAACAGCGTATTCGGCTGGTCGTAGCTCACGCCAAGCATATATGCCAGCAAGGACAACTGCCACTGTGACTACTGCCAAAACGA
>Ga0209636_10001052_pt1 | contig 27562 bp, 30 predicted proteins | sample DeeMarSWOR152_54_FD_187464 | JGI IMG/M metagenome (GOLD analysis project Ga0209636, IMG submission 187464) | Marine sediment microbial communities from White Oak River estuary, North Carolina - WOR-1-52-54 (SPAdes) (version 2) | ecosystem: Environmental > Aquatic > Marine > Intertidal zone >...
CAATGTTAAAAAATGATTAGGCTGGAATTTTCGTTAGAAGATTGTCAACTGGGCTTTGGTTCAAGTGCAAGCCAAGTTTCTCTGCTTTGATGTTTAAAGCTAAGCCAAGCAACTGCGTGTAATACAGGACTGGGAGATCAAGTTTGGCTCCTGCTACTGTTCCAGCATCCTTCTGTTTAGAGTCAAACATCATTTGACAAGCAGGACAACAAACCACTAGAGCATCTACATTCAGATCTTGCAAAGTCTTAATCTTTGAACCAGCCAAAGAAAGAGCCGCATCCTGATGCGAATAAGTCAAGGCTGCACCGCAACAATCCAGTTTCTCCGAATAATCAACAGTCTCTGCGTCGAGCACGTTAATCAATTCGTCAAGTTTTCGCGGATTCTCTGCATCATCGACCCGTCCAAGATCGCTGTAACGAACAACTTGGCAACCAACATGGCTGGCTAATTTCAAGTCTTTAAACGGTTTTTTCACTGTTTCTTTGATTTTCTCCAAGCCTACTGCATCATGTAAGAGGTCGAGTACGTGCCAAATTCTAATGTTCGGATTATATTCTAAGCCTTCCTCAATCAATAACTCGCCTATTTTTAAGCGAAATTTTTCATTTATTTCCATTCTATGTTTTGCCTCGGAAATCGTGAAGTGACAACGGTTACAAGGAACAAGCAAATCAGTTAGTCCAGTTAAATTCGCTAAGGCTAAGGCTCTGACTGCCAAATAGTCAGCTGCAAAAATGTTAATGCTTTTAACAGGTTCACCGCAACACGTAGCTTCTCTTAAATCAACAAGTTCCACTCCAAGCTTTGGAAAAACTTGGCGAACAGACATTTCATAAGCATATTGGCTTGTCAATATACGGCACCCCCAGAAAACAGCCATCTTCATTCCTGTTTTTCCTCCAAGGCTTTTAAGAAAACTGTCTGAAAACTTTCTTTTGGAGCAGAAATCTTTGGTAATTTGAGACTTGTACGGTCGAAAGTTTCCATTTTGCGCGTTGTGATCTTCTGGATTGTCTCTGATAGCCCGTTTTCAAGCATTTGTGAAACAGCCTTTAAGTAGGCTTCTGGCACTTTTGCTTCACGTTCCACGGCGAGATTTCGTAAAGCTATTATAACATGATACGGTGACCCTTTCTGTGGACACCGCTGTGTACATTTTAAGCATGTGGCACAAGTCCAAATTATTTCCGAAGCAGCAAGCTCGTCTACAAAGCCTAGCCTGACAAGCTTCATTATCTCATGAGGCTTCAACTCTAAAAGCTTCAAAGCCGTGCATCCGCTTGTGCACTTCAAACATTGAAAACAGTCTATAAATTCGTCTCTATCAAGCTTCACTAAAATCTTCCTTTGCGACTTCTCATTCGGTTTAGCCATGGACATCAAATCAACCAAACTCATCTTAACCACCCTCCTGCTTTACAACTAACGCTGCTTGAACCTGAGCTAAAATCTGTTCATCAGTGTAATGCTGCATCTTTATAGCGCTAACCGGACACGTGGACACACATAAACCGCAGCCTTGACACATAACTTCGGTGACTTCAGCTCTAAGCTTTTCTGCTCCGTTCACGGTCTCAGTTTTCATCTCTATCGCATCGTATGGACAAGTTGACTCGCACATCCTGCATCCGCTGCACAAGTCCTCGTCTATTACGGCGATGATTGGTTCAATTTCGATTTCGCCCTTGGCTAAAAGATCAGCGGCTTTCATGGCTGCTCCACTCGCCTGAGCCACGGTGTCTGGAATATCTTTTGGTCCCTGGCATGTGCCTGCAAGAAATACGCCTTTTGTTGTACATTCTAGTGGTCTAAGTTTAGGATGCGCTTCAAGGAAGAAACCATCTCGGCTTCGTGAAACATTAAAGATCTCTTGTAGTCTATCGAAATCTTGGCTTGGAACCAAGCCAGTCGCGAGTACGATTAAATCCGCATGCACCTCTAACAACTTGTTCGTAGCCGAATCGTAAACGTCAAACATCAGAGAATCATCAGATCGTCTCCGTACCTCTGAGGGTAAACCTAAAATAAACTGTATGCCCATATCTCTGGCGCGTCTGTAAAATTCTTCGTACCCTTTTCCGAAAGCCCGTATATCATTGACGCATACGTAGACGTCTTCGTTATCTCCAAGTTTTTCTTTCGCGAGAATTGCCTGCTTCAAACTAATCATACATCCAACCCGGCAACAATATTCATTAAACCTCGCGTCTCGACAGCCTACGCATTGAATAAACGCTATGCTTGTTGGAGGTTTATCGGTCGATAGGCAGAGAATCTTCCCTCCAGTAGGTCCTGAAGCGTTAGACAACCTTTCGAAGTGGAGATTTGAAATAACATCCTCAAACCGGTTGTAGCCCAGCTCTGGAACGTTGATTGCATCAAAAACTTCGCATCCAACCGCCATTATTATAGCTCCAACTCTAATCTTAATTCTTTCAGGCTCTTGTTCATGAATAATTGTTTCTTCAAGCTCACATACTTTGTCGCATTCTAAGCATTCACAACAGCCAGCGCAAGAGAGACAACGCCTTGCTTCTTCAACCGCCATCTCCTCAGTAAAGCCAAGCTCGATCTCTTCAAAGCTTCTCGCACGCTGTTCAAGACGAAGAGTAGGCATAACTTGCCTAGGTTTCTTTTTGATCTCTTCTATCCGAATATCCTTGACAACTGGGAGTTTTTCCTTCTCTCGTCCGTGCTTCAAATCTTCGCCGCGTAGAAAGAGATCAATAGACACCGCTGCCTTCTTACCTGTTGCTATGGCTTCGATAACAGTGGCAGGACCCAAAACTGCATCTCCTCCAGCGAATACATTTGGTAAACTTGTCTGAAAGGTAACGGGATCAACTTCGATAACGCCTCCACGCGTGAGTTTGATTTCTGCTGGTAGCACCGTGCGCTCTAATGTTTGACCTATTGCAGGGACAACTGTGTCCACTTCAAAAAGATATTCTGAACCTTTTATTGGCATGGGTCTCCTTCTTCCGGTTTCATCTGGTTCCGTGAGCTTCATTTTAATGCACTCTATAGCTGTAACCTTTCCATTTTCGCCCAAGATTCGTTTCGGCGTTGTTAAAAAGTGAATCTTAACGCCTTCCCTCTCCGCTTGTTCAACATCTGGGCAGAAAGCCGGCATTTCCTTTCTTGATCGCCTATATAAAATATGAACTGCTGTTGCTCCAAGCCGAAGAGCCACTCTCGCGGCGTCTATTGCACCGTTGCCTCCGCCAATCACCGCAACACGATTCCCAAGTTTAACCCTGTTTCCAAGATTCACCTCTTTTAGAATGTCAAGGGCAGGCATAACACCTATCAACTGTTCGCCTTCTATTCCAAGTTCTCGGCTTTTCTGAACGCCAACAGCAAGAAAAACTGCTTCATATTCCATCTTCCGCAAATCCTTGAACGTCAAGTCTCTGCCGAATGTAATATTTGTTCGTATTTCTACACCTAATGCCTTCAAATAGTCGATTTCTCGGTCAAGAACGTTCTTTGGAAGTCTATACTCAGGTATCCCTGTCCTTAACATTCCTCCAAGCTTTGGCAATGACTCGAAAATGGTCACGGGATAACCTTTTTTGAGAAGTTCGTATGCTGCTGCTAATCCAGCGGGACCGGAGCCGATAACTGCTATTTTTTCTTCATAAGTTTTAGGCAGAGGCTTTGGCTTTTCCTTTTTTTGTTTTAGCGCGTAGTCCGTTACAAATCTTTTGAGGGCGTTGATGGCGAGCGGTTGATCGACTTCGTCGCGTTTACATTCGCTTTCGCATGGATGGAAGCAAACTCTTCCGCAAACCGCTGGGATTGGAATTTCCCTTCTTATAAGCTCTAAGGCTTCCTCAAATTTTCTTTCAGCTACTAAGGCAACGTATCCTTGAACATTTACGCCCGCTGGGCATGCTTCTCGACACGGTGGGATTCCCCTTTTGTCGATTGTGAAAACGTTTGGAACTGCTTGCGGAAACGGCCGATAGACGGCTTTTCTCGTCCCTAAGCCCATTTCAAACTCGTTCAGCAATTCAACTGGGCACACTTTTTCGCATTCACCGCAGCCAGTGCACTTTTCCTCGTCTATGTATCGCGGTTTTTTCAGAACTGTAACTTCGTAGCTTCCGACGAAGCCACTTACATCTTCCACTTCAGCGTACGTTATCAACTTAATGTTAGGATGTCTCGTTACCTCCACCATTTTCGGTGTTAATATACACGCGCTACAGTCTAATGTTGGAAAGGTCTTGTCAAGTTGAGCCATCCTTCCTCCGATGCTAGGCGACTTTTCCACGAGATACACGGTAAAGCCTTGGTCTGCGAGGTCAAGCGCTGCTTGAATGCCCGCTATTCCCCCACCAACCACCAGTACGCTTTTCTCTGCTTTCAATTTTGATTTCGTTAACGGTTCCAGAAGCCTGACGCGCGCAACGCCCATTTTAACAAGTTTCTTCGCTTTTTCTGTGGCTTTTTCAGGAGCGTCACTGTGGCACCACGAGCATTGCTCACGTAAATTAACAATTTCGAGCAGATAGGGGTTTAAGTCTGCCTCAGCTGCTGTTGCGCGAAAGGTTTCTTCGTGCATCTGAGGCGTACAAGAGGCAATGACGATTCTGTCAAGCTTGTTTTGCCGTATGTCTTCCTGAATCATTCGCTGGCCAGGTCCTGAGCAAACGTAACTGTAATGTTTCGCGACCGCAACATCCGGCAGATTTTTAGCGTATTCCGTAACCTTCTCCACATCGACAACGCCGGCGATGTTTAAACCACAATGGCAAACGTAAACGCCTACCTTAGTCATTCGCGCGACCAACCGCAACCTCGTTTGAAGTAGTTTACGAGTTAAAGTTCTTTATTATCCTTTATGTTAAGCACACAAAATTGTAATGTCAAACAGCAGATGCAAAACTCAAACACTGGCGAAGAGTTTCTATTGAAAGCTTAACCTAGATGTTTATTTAATCACTGAAACTTTAGCTAGCCTCTTGTCTTAGAAGCTTCGAAATTAGCTCTCCATGATTTTTTCGTCAATCAGTGTGAGTTTCGGCTCCGGTGACAACTTTTGTTCTTCAATTGATTTAAATATTTGATTATAAATTTTAGGGTTTAGTGAATGCTTTGAATCTATTTCTGTTTCTTCTAGTTTGGAGTTTTCTATGGTATATTCCTATTCCGCCGAGGAGACGTGGTTGGATGAAGCTTTCTCGCATAATTTCGCTTTTTATAGGCTTGCTGCTTTTCTTTATAATTCAGCTTTTTCGCACTCCTCTGAGCGTATTCGTATACTTGCTGTTTTTTCTTAGGTTGTTTGTTGCTTTCATTGAATCAGCCTTTTCACTAAGACATGTTGACCGGGAAAATTCGACAGGGTATCATTATCGTCACCACCGTTTTCCATGGAAAATTTCCGTGATACTTCAAAGAAAAATAGTTGGAGCGCTTTTTCTCGTTTATTTGCTTTCTGCTTTTGCAGTGATAGGTTTCTGGCAGATTCAGCGAGTGGCAAATGCTGCTTACTTCAACAGTTCTATACAGTCAGGTTCAGGCTTACCGTTTAACGGCACCATTCCGGATAATATGGTGCGTCTTGTTACAGAGGAACTTGCCATCTCCATTGCAAGGCGGCACATGTCTGAATTCGGTAGCAATATGCGCGTCTTAGGTTGTCATATCACGAAATCTCCTGAGGGAGAACTTGTTTGGATAGCTGTTATTGGCTCAACGAACGTTATAGCGGAAAATTATGTTAAGGGCTTTGTGATAATAGATGCAACGGATCCGACTGCAACTCCAGAAATGATACGAGATGAATTTGCAGTTGGAGAAGGACTCTGGTGGGACCATAATGTTCATTTCCGCTTATATATGGGGGACATGGCGAAGAGTTACGGCATTGCTTATGTAACATGGGACTTAACCACAAATGGGGTTGTCTATGTTGTAACACGCTATAACGTGGGCTTCGACCTCATCAGAAGATACGAAACTCCCGTGGTTTATGATTCGAAAGGCAACATATGCTATGAAACAGAGTCCCTCTCTGATGTCCCCTCGTGGATTACGCAAATTTACGATGAAAATTGGCTGGAAGCAATGATAAATGAAATGGGATGTTTCCGACGAGGTGACGGCTTCAACTATTGGGCTGGCGGCTTTTTATGGATCATTCCACCAAGTCGCGACCGCTTTCAAATGACAGAGGATACGCGTTACATTGTTGACCCGGAAACTGGCGATGTGGTGGCGCTTGTCTGCGTCAATCCCTTTGGAAACCAAAGAACGTTGACAGGCGTGTTCAAGGCCACAAAAGACGGCGTGTTCTTTTATGACTTCAAGTTAGCCAATTACATTTCCGGCATGACGGCTGAAGACATGGTAGAGGGAAGACTACCCAAACCAGCCACTGGCATTTACTATGCAGAGATGCCTCTGCTCTACCCAGTTGAAATTTCGCCAAACAACCAAAAAAGACTTGCATGGTACGTCCCCCTTTATTGGCGGGAAGGCACAGCAGAACCAGATGAAACAATTTATCTAGCTGGATTTGCAATCGTAGACGCACTAGAACCTAACCAAATAGCCATAACAATGAACGAGGAAGGATTAACAAGCGAACAGCTCGTGCGTAAAACGCGGTTAGACTTTATGGAATTGTTCGGTGTGGTAACCTACGTTGAACTTAACGCAACAATTCTAGGCAAGTATGAATACGTTGAGGATGGCACAACCCACATAGTACTACACTTAGATAACGACACTTATCCATGGGTGGAAACAACCCCAGAGGATATTCCAACAGTCCAATGGAACGAATTGATGGCAACAGAACCTACTCAAAACGTAACCATACACGTTGAAAAACGTGGAGACAAATGGATAATAACGCAATTTGACAATTTGAACATCTCTTAACATGAAACACAAAACTAGATATTAAACGATACTGGTATTCATTTATAGGGTTACAAACGTGTCTCTCGAACCTTGAGGTCACTCCCAAACCAAGGGCAAGTTGCCTCCATAGGGCATGCACTTAGGAAAAAGCACATCCATCAATCGAATGCCATTCGGTTTTTTTGTCATTGCTCTATTACTATTAATCGTGGCCTCTTTTTTCTCTACGAGTTCATGTACGCTCTTGTATCCAGTGACAAGAGGATTCAACGAAGGTAATGGTGCTTCTAATGTGTAGTCCGCTTTCTCTTCTTCAGTTGAAACTATGATTTCTCCATCATTAATCAGGAGGTTTATTGTTTCTTTACCTTTTTTTACGACCAGTGATAGTGTCTTGTTGTAAAACTCTGAATGATTTAGTCGGTTTTCAAGTTCTTTTTTCATTTTATCAAATAACGTCGTCATGTTCAGAATTCGTGCAAAGCCAGCACCACTGGCCCTTGTTCTGAGTTCCGCGTTTTGCCAGTATGCGAATTCTGCGAATGGATGTTGTGTGGTCATTGGGCAGATTAGTTCCGCCAGTTTCTTCTTTTTTGCGTAGTCTAATAATTTGTTGAAGATTATTTTGCATGCTTCCGTATTAGCGACTCCGATTTCCAGTAGGTTTCTGCCCGATGGGGCGGTGTGACTGATCGAATAGTAACCTATTACTCTATCTTTCTTGTCAATCACCATCTGGAATTCGACGTTTGGACTGTGAACCTTCCATTCGAATGGTTCCGGATTTCTTATTTTTGCTAATACTTGGTTGACGGTGTTATTGTGATATATGTCTGTGACTGCTTTTGCTTGTGATTCCTCGTACGGTTGTATCGTAAACGTGTCTTTAACTTCAGTTGGGTGACACCTTTCCGGCTTTATTGCTACGCTTGGACTTACCATGGCTGGCGAATATCCATAATGAGCGTATAGCCATGGGTGCCCCCAGAGAGTTGTGAGGTCGAATCCTTGCTTTTTCATATAGCCTATCGCGTCTCGCATGACTAAGCTGCAATAACCTTTCTTTTCATGACCTACACGAGTCGCCACTGGAGAAACTATTGCACTATTAACTATTGCCCTGCCGATTCTCACTTGACGCCTTATGATAAGCATCATGCTAACGATTTTACCTTCTGCTTCAACGATCCTCAAGTCTCCTTTGCAAAAGTTTGGATCACCAGTAACCGTAGCTTCAACTATGTTGCGTTCAAATTCACCTGTTGAACGTCCACCTGCAGCTTTTCTGAAGGCTTCCTGCGTCATCGTCAAGATTTCTTCATACTCTGCTTCTTCTGCAGATCTGGCTTGCAACATCTCATCAACTCTTGGACAACTTGATCCTTTCAATTAAATAACCTTTTCATTATGATGCGCGCTCTAAAACTCAACGAAGCTGGATTTGAACATGTTTGCAGTGACCGAAATTTAATGTTGTTAGGATGACGCAAATAGTAGAGACGCAAGATTAATCTTGTTCAGAACAGCTAACTTTCAAGGCGATATCAATGGCAATGTCAGAACGAGAACTTCAAGAAAACTTGTTAGAGTATTTTAGAGTACAGTATCCGGCTAGTAAGCGCATCAAAGTGTTGGATTTAGTTAAAATCACTGACGGCTGGGAGACTGACGTTTACTCTTTTAGTTTAGAATATGAGAGTAATAACGAACTTCACTCGAATGATTTGATCTTAAGAATATATCCTGGTGATAATGCAAAGGAAAAATCAGCAAAAGAGTTCAAAGTAATGGCTAAACTGCATGAGGTAGGATTCCCAGTTCCTGAGGTTTACCATTTAGAAACAGACTATTCGGCTTTTGGCAAACCCTTTGTCATAATGGAAAGAATTAACGGACAATCGATGGGAGAAATTATTGAGGTGTCACCAGAAAAAACAAGGAAAGACATGGTTAGCCTGTTTTGCAAGATGTTTGTTGATCTACATAGATTAGATATAAAACCTTTTGTTTCGGATCCCTCAATTGCTCCTGATCCCACAGTATATGACACAGCAAATCCTTATGATTATATGACTAAAATGCTTCAAAACTTTCGGCAAAAAATGGCTGCTTTTCAAAAAGAAGAATTCGTATTTGCGCTATTCAATCAAATCATGGATTGGCTTGAAAAGAGGAAACAAAGCGTTCCCAGTAAAAGGTTATCACTAATTCATTTTGATTATCACTTTTATAATATACTAATCAGACATGATGGGATACCATTTGTCATTGATTGGACTGGTTCCGCAATAACAGATTATAGGGTCGATTTAGCTTGGACTCTACTGCTAGTTAGTACATACGGTCATCCTGAGATGCGTGACTGTATTCTTGAAACATATGGAAAGATTGCAGGAAGCAAAGTCGAAAATATTGAATACTTCGAAGTAATAGCTGCAACTAGAAGGTTAGGTTCTATATATCTTTCTTTAAGCGAAGGAGCAGAGAAACTGGGAATGCGACCGGAGGCTGCTGAGATTATGAAACAACAAACAGGACACATAAAAGCTGTAACTAGAGTCCTGCGTGATAGAACTGGAATTACAATTAGAGAATTTGATGAATTATTAGGATTATAAGCCATGAATTGATAAATGTGTAAAATTGATTCAATTGCTCGTGAATCTTTTAGAATGGGTGGTTACTTAGTCGTGTGCGAATGGAATGGGATAGTTTCTTGCATAAAATTGAATGAAAGAATAAAGAAAGAATGGGATGATGCTGCAGAATCTTGGGTGGACTTTGTGAGGAATCGCGGTCGATTTGTTTTTTCAATTCCCCACCCATGTTTCGAAACGATAATTGTGAATGGAAAGAGAATAAGCGCGACAAGAAGATATTTTGGAGTAGCCAAATATCCTGTTCAATGGAAAATGGAGAGACTTGAAAAGCCATTTAGAACTACATCTTTCCACAGAACCTTAACGGATTATTTTGATGCACTCTTTAGGATCAGGCTGTTTGTGTCAAGGCTTGTCGAGCCAAGACCGACAGAGAAAGGATTACTGAAACATCTTCAACTCAGAGAAGCCCTAGTGATACCACAATCAATAATTATCGAATCTATCAAGTGTGAAGGAGGCGAGTTGAGTTGAGGCAAACTGAAAAAATGTTGGTTGCAGCATGTGGTGGCTTCTGTGGTGGTTGTCCTGACTATCTGGCATATATTAGCAACGATGGGAGACTGAAGAGGAAGCTTGCTCAAGAATTTTCTGAACAGTTCAACATGGATATAAAACCTGAAGATGTTGGATGTTTGGGCTGTCACGGTCCGATACGCAAACCTTGGTGTGCAAGCTGTTCTATCCGACAATGCACTGAGGAAAAGGGGATTCTAACCTGCGCATTATGTGATGAAATTCCCTGCGACAAACTGGAAAAATATTATGAGAAGAATAAATATGGGGATAAATCCAGAGCGCATATAGTTAGACAAAAACAGATAGGGTTAGAAAAGTGGTTAGAAGAGATGAAGAAAAAAAGCCAAGACAAAAGAGACACTTAAGATTAGAATTAGCGTAGGGTATGTATGTATGTAAAGACAACATTTTCCATTTAGGTTTACCCATATTTTTCTTCTGATCAGCAACGCGCCCTTTCACGATTTGTTTTCAAACTTCTATAGATTCCCCAAAAAAGAGAAGGAGAACTGTGTAGCTGAGATACTGCCTTGCGGTGGATGCGACCAAAACACATAAAGGATTAAGCCTAAAATGTTTGGAGCATGGGTTGGAGGTAAGAGTGAGATGGCAGGTATGGTCCTTGTTAGAGACGTTATGACAAAAGACGTTAAAGTGGTGCGACCAGACTCCAGCGTTAAGGAGGTTGTAACCACTATGAACAAGTTCAACATAGGCTCCATAGTGGTTGTGCAAGGCGACATGCCAGTAGGTGTCATATCTGAACGTGACATCCTTAGAAGGGTAGTGGAGCCGTGCTTATCGCCAGAATCCTTAACTGCAAGGCAGGTCATGACCAGCCCGGTGGTAACCATAAGCGAAACAGCCAGCATAGAAGAAGCGGCTAAACTCATGACAAAGAAAAAAGTCAGAAAAATTCCCGTCATGAAAAAACAGAAACTTGTAGGTATAGTGACTTTCACAGACATCGTAACTAACGCGCTAACCATGCTTTCTACACTGGAAGAACTCATAAGACCTTAGCACGTGCTTCCTAGTGCTGTAGAGAGCCAGCCCATAAACAGTAGGTTTAGTATTCTACTATTTTCGGCAACTTCTTGGCTTTTGCAACAGCAGACTTCTTCTTTTGGCAATGGAGCTATTCCGTGAATTATGTATTCATTTCGGTCTTTTTCGAGTAATATAAAAACCGCGTTTCTCAAATTGTTCAAGCAGTTCCTTCGATTCTGGAAGCCATTGACCCCACTTCCTACAAATGTGTTCTGTCCAACCATAGTTGTCATAGGTGAATGCCTCTTCACGGTTTCCTTCTAACGGTATCTTTGCGTTTAGATTGCGGTAGTAGTCTTGGGCAAGGTATCCGTCGTCCATTTCCCGCATGGCTCTTGAAATCATGTCTTGATTTAGCTTGGGATATTTATCCTCAAAAAGAGTGAATTCCATAGGATATCGCGGTCGTGTCGGCGGGTCTTCCGCTGGATAGCCCATCACTAACTGCACCAGAGGGAACACCCTCTTAGGCAAGTCATACTCTTCCGCAATCTTCTCAGCTCTATATGGTGCACTTCCAAGGAAGCAGCTCCCAAGTCCCAGACTTCTTCCTGCAATAACCATATTCTCCGCCATCAAAGCCGCATCCTGAATCCCAAACAGCATCAGCGAAAGATCGTTAGCGACTAACTTCCAGTTCCTTTTAGCCATGATGAGCTCGAATTTATGAGAATCCACACAAATCGTAAACAAAAGCGGCGCATTGTAGGGGTTTCGCTCTTTATTTCGCGACAATAGCACGCTGTAAAGTTGAGAAGCGAAAGGCGCCTGTTGACCTGCCCTGACAATTGTCTCTATCACCTCATCAGAGGGCGATTCATCTGTATATCTTCGAATTGACTTGTGATCAAGCATGGTCTGAACAACAGGATTGTTCTTCATGATATCTCCTTCTTATTGAACAATGCTCGATGCTATCAAAGATTCTCCACATATGATGCTGTTAAGTCTTTTGACCTCACGCCAAAATATTTGTCCTTATGAAACACCTCTTCAGGTGAGCCAGCATCATACTTAACCAGAGTATTTCCCATATCAAACAAGACTGCTTTTATCTTCAAGACGAATACACCTGCAACTAACACACCAAAGAGAATAGAATGCATATTAATCTACTGAAGAAAGCTAAATAACAGTCAACGCTGCTTTCAGTCCTAACCTTCTAAAACGTGATGTTCTGTCATCACTGCGGTATCTTTTCAAAAGCCTTTCAGTTATCTTGTCAGCGTGTCTTAATTCTGCTTGTGCGGAAGGTGTGTCCATTTCAGAAAGAGTTAGCAACGTATAGTAGAAAGGAAAACCGTGCCACCTGCCATCAGGCGTCCTCGCCTTTTTTATTCTGTTTAGGCCTTTTTCCAGAATTCTATCCCACTTATCGGGCTTAGCCACTACTAATGTCCTAAGAAAAGCCGTGGTGCATGTGTGGCAACACCAACTCCCACTTTTTCCTCCCGCCTCCAAGAGATCGTTGAAGCCCTTCAGCGCTTGTTTGACGGCTGAAGATGATCGAAGTTTCCAAACAATAACTGTTCGAAGAGCTTCTTCGCCAAGAACATGCCGAGTACCCGCGTTGGACAACATTCGTTCACCTGTTAGTAAATGCACCCCTTGAGAAAGATCCTGATTCGTTGGCATAAACAAATCGAAATAGGAGCCATGCAACCCCTGTCTTGCGAGAACCCACTGAAGTGCTTCCTGCACATCAGCACTGGACTTGCTTCTAAATCCCAGACGCACTTCTTCCAAACGCCAAAGCGTCTCCTGCAGAGACTCTGGAAAAAGTATTTTCTTTGTTTCCATACTATAAGTTCCTCCGCGTTAGCAAAATAACTGCTCTATTTTCATTTACGTGAGTGAATATTTAAGCTAGTATATGCGAAGATTTGCTTCCAATGTAAAACCACTACTTTATTAACCCTTGATTTATAGTAAATAACTAAACGCACAAACTATTCACTTAGAAGTATGCTGGTTAGAAGGCTGTAGCATGATTCCAATAAATACTCCACGAGTTGGGGAAGAAGAAATCAAAGCAGTCGTTAAAGTGATGAAAAGTGGCATGTTGACGCATGCACTCGGCGCGGGTCCCATGGTCAAGAAGTTTGAAAAAGCCTTCGCAAAGTTTGTGAAAGCAAAGCATGGAATAGCCGTAAACACTGGAACCTCTGCTCTACATTTAGCAATTGCAGGAGCTGGAATAAAACGGGGCGATGAGGTAATTCTGCCAAGCTTCACGTTTGTTTCAACAGCCGAAGTGATTGCGTTGGCTGGAGCAAAACCAGTTTTTGTGGACATAGAGCCTAAAACATGCAACATTTCTCCAAAAAACATTGAGAAAGCCATAACAAAGAAGACCAAGGCAATAATGTCCGTGGACCTGTATGGTTTGCCCGCTGACATGCAACCAATAAGAGAGATTGCTGATAAACAGGGACTGACAATTATTGAAGATTCATGTCAAGCCCACGGTGCAAGTTATAAAGGAAAACCGCCAGGGGCCTTCGCTGATGCTGCATGCTGGAGCTTTTACGCTAGCAAGAACATGACAACTGGCGAAGGTGGAATGATAACAACGAGCAATGATGAACTCGCTGAGAAGACGCGGTTCATGAGAAGCCACGGGGAAAAAGAGAAGTACAAATCCCTCATGCTTGGGCACAACTATCACATGCCAGAAATACAAGCAGCAATAGGCTGCATACAATTAAAGAAACTACCAAAATTCATAGCTAAAAGACGCGAAAACGCCAAAAGATTAACAGTGAAACTTGAAAAAGCACAGAACTTACAGTTGCCAAAAGAACTTAAAGGCTACAAACACAGCTGGTATCTTTACACCGTTAGATTAAAAGGTGCAAAAAGAAGGAAAAGAGACAAAGTAGTTGAAGCACTGAGACAAAAAGGCATAGGAGTAGAAGTTTATTATGCAACACCTATACACCTAATGCCCTATTATAGGAAATTTGGAAAATATAGGCTTCAGGAAACAGAGAAAGCCGCTGGGCAAGTGTTTTCGCTTCCGGTGCATCCCGGTGTTACTGCAAAACAGATAGATTTCATAGGTGAATCAGTTCTACACCTAATAGGGTAGATCTCGCACTTAAGGTTTATATGGGATAATTTAGGTAGTATTGAATCTCCCGTTTATCAGGTTTTGGAGAGGAACTGTAAATGCAAAAGATCAAGGTGATTATAATGGGCGCAGCTGGCAGAGACTTCCACAATTTTAACGTCTACTTTAGAAACAACGACACCTATGAAGTTGTGGCTTTTACAGCTACACAGATTCCAGGCATAGAAGAGAGGATTTACCCATCTGAACTTGCAGGTTTAAACTATCCCAATGGCATACCTATCTACCCGGAAAAGGAACTGCCTAGGCTAATAAAAGAGTATGATGTTGACCAAGTTATTTTTGCATACAGCGACGTTTCACACGAGTATGTCATGCATAAGGCTTCCATAGTGCTGGCGAACGGTGCAGACTTTCGCTTGATGGGACCTAAAACAACGATGCTGGAAACTAAGGTTCCGTTGATTTCAGTGTGCGCCGTTAGAACTGGTTCAGGTAAAAGCCAAACCTCACGGCAAGTCGCAAAAATCTTGAAAAACAAGGGTTTAAGGGTTGTTGCCATACGACATCCCATGCCCTACGGAGACCTAACGAAGCAGATTTGGCAACGTTTCGCTTCCTATGAAGACTTGGACAAACATGAATGCACGATCGAGGAGAGAGAAGAATACGAGCCACACATTGACAACAGCATAATAGTTTACGCTGGGGTTGACTACGAGAAAATTCTGACAGAAGCGGAAAAAGAAGCAGATGTCATCGTTTGGGATGGAGGCAATAACGATTTACCTTTCTATAGGCCTGACTTGCACATTGTTGTCGCTGACCCGCATAGGGCTGGAAATGAACTTACCTACTATCCCGGAGAAACTAACCTACGAATGGCAAACGTCGTAATAATCAACAAAGTTGACACGGCGGATCCGAAAAATGTTGAAAAAGTTAAGGAAAACACCAAGAAGGTTAATCCTAAAGCCAAAGTTTTGGAGGCAGCTTCACCTGTAACAGCTGACAAACCCGAATTGATCAAGGGAAATCGAGTTTTAGTCATCGAGGACGGCCCAACATTAACCCATGGCAACATGCCTTACGGCGCTGGAGCAGTAATAGCCAAAAAGCTTGGAGCAAGAGAAATGGTTGATCCGAGACCTTACGCCGTTGGCTCCATAAAAGAAACCTACAAGAAATACACGCATTTGGGAACAATCCTTCCAGCCCTTGGTTATGGTGAAAAGCAGATAGCCGAACTTAAAGAGACTATCGACCGCACGCCTTGTGACGCAGTAGTCATCGGAACTCCCATTGATCTAAGAAGGGTGATGACTATTGACAAGCCCACTGTAAGGGCGAAATATGACCTTAAAGTGTTAGGACCAGTAACACTAGAAGAAATTTTGGAAGAATTTCTCCAAAGAAGGGGAAAACTATGAGTGGCGAAGAAACTGAAGTCTCACGTGTAAAAATAAGATTTGTGATTGATGATTTGGGGGAAGCTGAAGGGGAGCTTGTGCGTCATTTGGCTCCTAGAACTGTAGGCATGATTGTTCGAAAACTTCCAATAGAGGGCAGAACAGCCACATGGAAGGAAGAAGTCTATTTTGAAATATCAGTGAAAATGGGAGAGGAAAAGGCGAAAAGCACTGTGGAAAAGGGGACAATAGCCTTCTGGCCTATGGGAAGCGCCATATGCGTATTCTACGGAGAGACGCAACCATACAGTCCAGTGAACGTTCTCGGCATGATAACGGAAAATCTTGATTTGTTTAGCAGAGTGAAAAGCGGTACCAAAATAAAAATGGAAAAATGTTAGAGCCTAAACTTTAACTATTTATTGCGTCTTCCCTAACCTTAAAAAGTTACCCTATCAGAGAAACACGCTTTCACTCCAGCTTCTTAAAAGTCTCTCGCATTCTTCCTTTATTTCCTTCTTTCTGCTTTTCATTTTCAATGTCTCTAGAAACCCTATGCGTTTTTGAACCGAACGCGCTTCTGCTTCGCCGCCAAAGTATAGTTTACCCTCAAGATATTCTTTCATATGATTCGCTTTTTGTATGAAAAGGCTGGCGGCATCCACTGGATTTTGCACAGCGTATTTATTTGCCCAGATTGCTGCGTCTGCTTCGCGGAGTTGGGTTAAGCCGTCAATTTCCACTATGTTACGGATGTAAGTTCTTAGAAAATTGTAGTAGCCAGCGGTTTTAATAAGTTCTAATGCTTGTTTCACTTTCTGTTTGAAGATTGGGCTTCCCTTAACCCTTAAACGGTGTTTGTAGCCTTTCTTGACGAGTTCTCCAGCTTTTTTAAGCTCCTCGGTTGTGTAAATTCTCTTGGGAAATTCCAACTAGATTTTGACCCCTAGCAGTCAGTTAAAGAAAGCTCAGATGAATAGGTTTGTGCGTTAGTCTGCTGGCTTGTAGATTTTGAGGCTATGGTTTCCGGATACCATTTGAACCACGCCACGCTCTTCTAGCTGTTCAAGGAAGTCTTTCGCTGTACTCATTCGCATGTTGAAACGCGAAGCTACACCGTAGGGTGTCAGAACTCGCATCTTTTTCAGTTCGCTTATTATCTTTTCATTTTTCGGGTCTGGTGGTGTTATTGCGGCTGGTTTCTTTTCTTTGAACCCTGCTGTTTTCTCCTTTTTCTTTTTCTCTTGTTTGCCGCTCCTCCTTTGCATACGTTCTATTTGCTTTAAACTGAGTTTCTTTTTTCCACCCATAGATTTGTTCCTCGTCTTGTGAAAGTAGAAAACGTTACTTATAGGATTTTCTCGTGTAAGATGTATGTTTTTAGTTTGTGTATAAAAAGGGAGAAGGTGAAAGTTGAGTTTATTTGCCCATAACTTTTCTAGCAGCAATTTCTATGTCTTCAGCTTTTATTGTTTTTCTTCCAGCGTGCATCGCGAAGTCTAGGGCTTCTTTCGCGATTTTTGTTCCTACTTTTTCTAGTTCTTTTGCTAGCTCTTTCGCTGCTGCTTCGCTTACTCTTTCAGCTCCAGCTTTTTTGCACAGCCTATGCATTGGAGCAACCGCTAATTCTAAACCAGCCATAAAGACTCCTCTGTAGCCTCTTTCTCTATTTAAAGCAATATTTAACGTTTATTGTTCTCTATTTGCCAAAATCTTCCATTAAAACTTAGTAATATTCAGATAAAAGGGGAAATTATAAAAGGAAAACCCAAGTTAGTCTAGCGAAAGCGTGATTTAAATGAAGTTTGTTGACATCCATGTGCATATTTCGGATAAAGCATATACTGAGGACATAGACGAGATAATTGCTGAAGCAAAAAATTTCAATGCCGTCGCTTTGGTTTCAAACTCCAACAGTTGAGTATTAAACTCTTAGGAGAAGATTTCATGCGTTTAATGAGAGTAAAACAACACTACCTTGATTTAATTAAAAATAGACAAAAAAAGCTTGAGATTCGAGTAGGTTACCCTAACATTAGAACAATCCAATCGGGAGAACGCATCAAGCTTGCTTCTCGTACAGAAACAATAGTCATTTACGTTGAAAACGTACGCAAATATCCAACCTTAGACAGTATGTTAAATGATGAAGATCCAAATATAATTGTCCCAGGTTTAACAAAAGCGCAGGTCTCAAGACTTTTGAAGAAAATCTACCCACGCCGTCTCGAAAAGCTAGGGGTGTTTGTACTTGAAATCAAGTTGAACCGCAAAATTAACACCAACCGTCCTGTTGATGATGACAGCACAAACACTGATTAAAGGTTAATTTTAGATATTTTGAATTATTAACAATATGGAGCTGATAAGATGGAGTCTGGTGATAGGAAGCAGTGGGATGAGGCTGCCGAGAGCTGGGTGGAGTTCGTCCGAAGCGGCAAGAATTATTACTCGGAATATCTAAACGGCCCGGCATTAAAGCGGATGGTTGGAGATGTTGAAGGGAAGAAGGTGCTCGATATGGGCTGTGGTGAAGGTTACTTCTCAAGATTTTTCGCGAAGGCGGGTGCAGAAGTTACAGGTATTGACATTAATGAAGGCCTGATTAAGGCAGCGGTGGAGGAGGAAGAAGGACACCCCCTCGGAGTCAAGTATTTTGCTGCTGACGCAGCGAACCTGAACATGCTCGAATCCGAGAGCTTCGATGTCGCATTCTGCTACATGTCGCTGTTGGATATACGGGACTACGAGGGGGCGATATCCGAGGCATCTCGCGTCTTGAAGACAGGAGGAAGATTTGTCGTTTTGATGGAGCATCCCTGCTTCACTATTTCGAGTTCTGGATGGGAAAGTAGCGGGCGGATGGGAGACACGCCTCCGTGAAGACGGTTCTAAGGAGTATCTGTACTACTTGATTTACGATTATTTACGGAGGCATAGCTATACCGTTGAGTGGAAACATGATCGACTGCCATCAAGCTTCGTGACGACAGGTTTTCACCGACCCCTTTCCGACTACGTGAATGCTCTGACCAAACACGGATTAGTCGTTACGGGACTCGACGAGCCTCAGCCCCTACAGGAGGGGGTTAGAGTCCATCCTCCCATGAAAAAGCATTACAGAGTCCCCCAGTCCATAGTCATCGAAGCCACCAAGATCACGAAATAACGCGCACCAGAATGAGTAAAGTTAAATTAGTCATGTTGTTTTATGAAGGCTTACTTCAGTGCGGCTTTAAATGTTGGAGGCGAAAAGACCAATGTGCTTGGGGGAAACCATGGTTTGGGTAAAGTACGAACGGAACACATTAAGCGGCTAGCTAAGGAGCTTATCAGGCGATTTCCCAACAAATTTTCTAAAGATTTTAAAAGCAACAAGCAGGCGGTTAGTATGCTCATACAGGGAGCCACGCCGAAGGTGAGAAACAGGGTTGCAGGATACATAACACACGTTTTTGTTGGAATGCAAATAGCATCCCAAAACGAAAGTGCAGAAGAAAATGAGTAACCTTTTAAAACGAGTTTAGTTTCTAACAGATGCGAAAAAGGCGAAAACTGATGATGGATGATTATAGGAGAAGCTGGGCACTACGGTATTTACGTGAAGCAAAAGCAGAACTTCAAGCTGCCAGAAAAATGCCTTACATGGCGCCAAGCCTAGTTTTAGAAGCCGTAAGAAAAGCTCGAAACGCCATTCACTACAGCCTAGGAGAACCAGCCTTCATAGAAAACATCATCAGAGAAACAGCAGAAAAAACACAAACAATAAGTGACCCTGTTTTAAGATGCCTCGTAGGAATAGAAGAAACAGTACAGCAACTAACTCAACTGAAGCAGGCAGACGGAGAAACAGCCATGAAACAAGCAGACAATCTAATAAAACTGGCCTCAGACATCGTTGAAACTTTAATCGGAGAAAAAGTAAAAGACTAAAAAATACAGGTTTTTAACCGCCTCAGACACTCACCCTAAACCCTTCTTAATATTCTCAATTAAGTTAGCGAAGGACAAACGCAAATAGCCTTCACCACAACGTTCAAGGATACCCCCCTTAAATTTTGTTTTTATTCGTAGTACAATAAAAGGGATGTCGCTCAAAGTTTTTCTCCAAATGAAAGGTCCATTATTGTGAAACCGGAAACCATTTTTGGATAAAAATCCGTGGATTTTTCAGGCATTCTTTCATGTTTTCGCGCTATTTTCAAAACCGCTTCCGGAGTTGTTGAATTAACTAAGAATGCCAACTTAGCTTCTCCATTATCCACTTTTTCCACAGCGCTATTTATCCATCTTACGTAAAGTATGTCCTCATCGATTTTCAGTTCACCAGTTTTCATAAGAGCTTCGAAAATAACATTTTTCAATATGGTTACGTCAAGAGAACGATACTCATCTGACCAAGCAGCATCCATGAACTGAGAAACAGTTTTTTCATCTTTTAACAGCAAGCCATAAGCCTTTTTTCCATCATAAACACAAAAAGCATGCTTCGCCTTGCGGCTTATCAGAAAATTTCTTAGATTTTCAGTGTTGGCATCAATTTCTGATACTGCGAAGAACTCCTTGAACTCCTGTAGAGTATCGTCAGTTAGCTCGATTTTTTTCAGAAGACGATGTGTCGGCAAAACAATTAATCCTTCATCTTGAATGGGAACCATGTAACTCATCCGAAAGTTGAACGCTGAATCTTCTGTCCACTCTTCTTGTCTGCGTCTTTCATCCCTGTAGGCAATAGCCGTCTCGTATCTATGATGCCCATCAGCAATCACAAACTGCTTGTCTATCACCGCTTCTTGAACCAATTTTATTTTTACAGAATCAGTTAGTCTCCAGATAAGGTTTCTAACTCCTAAAGAGTCTTTGACGTCTATTAGTGGATGGGTCTTTGCGATTTTCGCGAAAAGATTAATGGTTACTTTCTCCGAGTCTGGATAAAGTAGAAATCCGGTTTCGAGGTTCTTTTGGGTTGCTCGTAGCATGTTTAATCGATCTATTTTTGGTCCTTTATGTGTGATTTCATGGGGGAGAACTTTATTTTCCTTATAGGGATGCAAGCGTAGAGCAGCAATGAAACCTGTGCGGGTGTAGGTTTTTCCGAAGAGCTCGAATTCTTGTCTGTAGATAAAAATGGCGGGTTCTTCATCCTTTCTTAATATTCCTTCACTGATCCATTGTCGTATTCGTTGTTTAGATGTTTCGTATCTGTTTTCTTCAATTGGCAGGGTTAGTCGGCAGTAGTTATAATCTGACTTTCTATAGTATTCCTTCTGCATATTTCGGTCAATTTTGTCATAAGGTTGAGCGATTAGATTTTCGTAGTTGCCTGCTTTTTCAGTGTATCGGATGGCTCTGAATGGCCTAATTTCGACCATACAGTCCGACTCACTTAAGCTTCTCTAGTTCTTCAATCACTCTTTCAGCTATTTGCACACCCGCCCTCAGTTGCGCCTCTTCAGTTTGAGCACCAATATGAGGCGTTGCGTAAACGTTTTCAAGCGTAAGCAGCTTGTGTCTTCCAGGTGGTTCTTCTTCAAAAACGTCTACTGCCGCGGCTTTGGCTTTGCCTGATACAAGAGCTTGATACAGTGCCTCTTGGTCAACTACTCCGCCACGTGAACAGTCAATTACCATGACTCCATCTTTCATCATGTTGAATTCTCTCGTTGACAGCATATGTCTGGTTTGCGGAGTCAGCGGAACATGAAGTGAGATAAAATCTGCTTTTGGGAGCATTTCTTCCAGAGAAACAAATCGGTCGTAGACTCGGCTTCTCACCACAATCACTTTCATGCCCAAGGCTAACGCCAGTTTTTCAACGATTTTTGCAATGTTTCCGTAGCCTATTAACCCAAGGGTTTTCCCATAGACTTCTACGCCACTAAGTTCCTTTTTTGCCCATTTTCCCTCCCGAAGAGTAACAGTTCCTTTGACTATGCCTCTTGAAAGTGCCAGCAAGTGACCGATTGCTAATTCAGCTACAGTGATTGAGGACGCTTGCGGAGTGTTCACCACGGTGATGCCCATTTCTTTGGCTTTTTCTAAATCGATGTTGTCTAAGCCAATGCCTGCTCGTCCAATGACTTTAAGGTTTTTTGCATTAGCGATTAAGGCGCCTTTGACTTTGGTGGCTGATCGCACGACAAGCGCGTCGTATTCACCTACGATTTTAGGAAGTTCTTCTTTAAGCATTTCCCATGCTTTCGTGACTTCGTAGCCTTTCTCTTCAAGCAGTTTTATGCCTTCATCAGCGATTTTGTCGCAAACTAGGACTTTAAACGTCACTTTGCTCACCTAATCCCCAGATTTCGTCAATATGCCAGAGAACCTCTTTAATCCCTCCGAGGTCCCATTCACCCATGTGGCCGATGCGGAAGGTTTGTTCAACTAGTTTGCCATAACCGTTGGAAATCATGAAATGTCTTTCTGCCAGTTTCTCATTCAGTTCTTTCACGCTTTTTCCCAAGGTGTTCTTGACGCAGGTAACTGTGACTGATTCATATCCTGGTTCGGCAAACAACGCGAAATGCTTCTTTGCCCATTCCCGTGTGTATTCCGCCATGGCTTTATGCCTTTGATATACGCCTTCAGGTGTTTCCTCCAGCAATAAATCCATTCGTTTGTCAAGTGCATACAGAAGCGAGATGTTTGGAGTGAACGGTGTCTGATGGTTTCTCTCGTAATAATCGAAAAGGCGAACCAGATTTGTATACATACCTGGGTTGGGCACTTCCTTGGCCCTTTCTAAGGCTCTATCGCTTACGAGTCCTACTGCTAACCCTGGAGGCAAAGCAAAACACTTTTGTGTTGAAGCAAAGATGACGTCGCAGCCGATTTCTGAGAGCAACAGTTTGTCGCCTACCATTCCGGAAATGCTGTCAATTGCAAGCATTACGTTGGGGTAGTTGGTTCTCATCATTTTTCCAATTTCGTATATTGGGTTTCGCACTCCAGTTGACGTTTCGTTGTGGCATATAGTTAGTGTGTCATATTCTCCTGAACCAAGTTTCTCTGCGATCATGTCTGGCTTAACCGCTTTCCCCCACTCTACGTTGAGAAAGTCAACTTTTTTGCCGCAGGCTTGAATAGTTTTTCCAAATCTTTCGGAGAAGACTCCATTAGCGCAAGCGAGGGCTTTCTCCTTTACAATGCTTCTGCCAACTATGTCGAACCACAGTGTTCCGGAAGACGTAGTAACAGTGGCTTTATAGTTGTCTGGCAACTGAAAGAATTTATTCAGTTTCTCGATGATCCCTGTGTATAATTCTGAAAACTCTTTACTTCGATGTCCAATCAGGAAGCGGGTTTGTTCACGGAGCATTTCTGCGCTTACTTCGGTTGGTCCGGGTATTAACAGTTTCTTATGCATTTTTTCCACCATTTCGTATAGAGAGAATTTACAGAAAATACAGTATTTAACCATTTACACAGATTTTTTCACATTCGATGCTTTAAAGAACAAAGTTTCAGCTTGGCTTTCGAATTTTCAGAACTTCTCGGTTCACCAGATTCGGCGGAATTCTTCCCTCAAAGAATGCAATGAGGTTCTCCGCAACCATCTCCGCCATTCTGGAACGAGTCTCATAGCTACTGCTTGATATATGCGGAGCTACAACAACATTGTCAAGCTTAAGCAACGGATTATCCATCGGTGCGGGCTCTTGTTCGAAAACGTCAAGCGCTGCACCAGTAATCCTTCCTTCTTTTAAGGCTTCATATAGGGCCTTTTCATCCAGAACTGGTCCCCTTGAATTGTTTATTAGATAGGCAGTCTTTTTCATCAGCTTAAGGCTCGCCTCATTTATCAAATGGTAAGTTTCCTTCATCAACGGAACGTGTACGCAAACAAAATCTGATTCTCTCAAGAGCATATCCAAGTCCACGCTTTTCGCACCTAATTCCTTCTCTAACTCGGGTCTGGAAACAACATCATAGTAGAGTATTTTCATGTTGAAGCCTTTCGCTCTCCTCGCAACAGCGGAACCTATCCTTCCAGCACCAACTATGCCTATTGTCGCACCGTGAACATCTCTGCCTAACAACATGCTTGGGTGCCAGCTGACCTTCCATTTTCCAGTGCGGACATATCTGTCTGCTTCAACAACACGCCTTGCAACAGCCATCAAAAGTGCCCAAACAAAATCCGCAGTAGTTTCGGTTAACACTTCAGGCGTATTTGTCACATACATGCCTCTTTTCGTGGCCACTCGCACGTCTATGTTGTCGAAGCCAACTGCCATCTGAGCAACAATCTTCAATTCAGGTGCTACATCAAGAACTTCTGCATCAATCTTGTCAGACAAAAGTGAAACAATAGCTTCGACATTCCCGACTTTGTGTATTACTACTTCTTTTGGAGGAGGCCCATATTCAGGCCAAACCTCAGCGTCGAAACGCTCCTTTATCACCTTTAGACCTCTTTTCGGAATCTCACGGGTAACATAAACTTTTGGTTTTAACACACAAGCTCACCGACAAAGATTTGCGGAATTTTGTTGTTAGCATTAACTTATTATACTAATCCTATTTGAAACTTGAATCATTGGGCTTCAGCACAAATGTACTTTTTTTCTTTTAACTCAAGTGGGCATCCACCCCCACAAACGGACAGTAGTTGACATTTCTTGCATTTTTCAGGTACATATTCCCTTGCTCTTATGATTCTGCAGGTTTGATGATTCCAGATTTTTGACCACTCATCTTCAAGAATTTTTCCGGCAACTTGAAAATAGCTTTGGCATGGATAGACTTCGCCTTGGGGTCCTATGCACATGTTGATTCTAGCAGCGCTACATGACTTAATCCCTAATCCTAAGTTGACTGGGTCAAGCTGACAGTACTGAGTGGGCGTATACCACATAAACTTCATTCTAAGTTCACGGGCTTTTTCCTGAATTTTAGGCAACAACTCCTTCAATTCGCCGATTGTTAGGGCAAATTCGTCGGCTATTTTCGGACCACTTCCAGAATAGATTAAGCTGTTGCACCCGAAAACTGTCACTCCCAAGTCGTGTAGAAATTCGATTGTTTTCAAGAACCCATCTGCATTATGTTTGTTGAGTGTGGTGTTTGTTGTAGCGTAAATAGGTGTTGGAATCATGTTTTTTATTCCTTCTACGGTTTCTCGCCAGCTTCCCTTAACAGACGTGATGAAGTCATGCACAGAAGGGTCATGCGATTCAATGGTTATCTGCACGAAGTCGAGTCCAGCGTCAACAAGTTTTTGCACATATTCTTTGTCTTTTAGTCGTCTTCCATTTGTGACTAAACCTGTAACTGTGCCCTTTTCCTGTGCATAACGTAGTAGTTCTGGCAGGTCTTTGCGTAGGGTTGGTTCGCCGCCTGTGAATGTGAAGATGAAAATGCCGATGGTGTGTAGTTTGTCGATTACTTTTTTCCATTGGTCAGTGTTTAGCTCTGGAGTTTCATGTGGTCCACCTGCGTAGCAGTGGATACAGTTGTTCTGGCATCTGTAGGTTAGGGCTAAGTCCATTCGTATGGGGGCAGATAGCTCTCGTGAAAAGGGTTCTATGCGTTCAACGTCAAGAAATGATATGGGACAGACCTCTTCTGTCTGAGCTAACGTGCTTATAGTATAGATCATTTGTTCGTGGTATTTTCGGGCGACAGTTTTCTTAACTCGGTAAGTTCGCTTAATCTTTTCTACAGATTCATCAGTTGTCATGCCTTTCATGAAGAAGTAGGCGTGAGCGGTAGCTGTCTCATTCAGATATAAAACCGTGTTAGCGTTAATAACCAACAAACCGGTCCAGTCAGGTTCTACCCGTAACTGAAGTGCCATGCCAGTGAATCCCCCCTTTCCGCGGTATGTGTACAGCCCAGCTGGAACTTTTGAGGCTCTAATCTTTTTTACTTTTTTAAGGAAACTCACGCGTTATTTCCTCCCTTTGGCAATTCCTACTCCTCCAGATGCGCACGCACAGGCGCATGAAACGCAAGCACAAACACAGGCACATGAAGCACATGCACAAACACAGCTGGCTCCATGATGCGCTGGCTCCCTCGACATGTGTTGAGAAGGAGGTGGTGCAGGAAGTATCGAATTTGCGAATTTTTCTATGTTAGCGACTATGTTGTTGGCTGTTTTTTCAATGGACGTTACAATGTTGTTGGCGAATTCTGCGCCTGGAATTGTTGGGGGCGGCTTGGTAGTTGCTGGAAGAGGTTTGTAGGTGGGTTTGGGATAGTAATACGTGTAGCCGTACCAGTACCACCACCAATCTGTTTCAGGTTTGAAAACCTTATCTGTGAAAGCGTTTTTAGTGCGTGATTCAAAGTTTTCGTCTAAAACAAGCCATAACAGATTTTCATTGTACGCTTTGGACGCAAGTCCTGGTGTTCCCGCCTGCCTCACTTGCTGCCACGCCTTCGCAACTATGTTCTTGTAATAAGTCATAGTGTCCTGTCTACAGTAACCACGAAGTTTAGCCTCAACCGTGTCACGTAACTGCATGATAGTTTTAGCAAGTTTCACTTCGTCTAAAGTCCCGTTCTTTTTTATCGCTTTCAGAAAACTCTTCTCATAATAACGTAAAGGCGTTTCATACGTTCCAGTCTTATCCTTAAACGACTTCATGACTGCAAGTTTCAAAACTGGACTCGTGGCTTTGACCCAAACCGCCTTTTTCATCAAAAGACTGTAAAGAATCTCGGTTACAATTTTTATTGGCGGAAAATCAAGAAGATACGACGCTTCTACTGCTGTTAATCCACGCCTCACTCCGAGGGTTTCAACTCGCAAGATGGGACGCATGTAACCCCTCTTCCTAAAAACAATGACTATACAACAAACGCCGATAGCTAAAACTCCAAGAATCACATACCCCACAATTTTCCAGTCTATACCTCCGCCATGTATGTACTCCTTAGGAAAGGAAACACCGCAAGAAAATTGTTCGCTAGGCTGCAGATTGTACTTTTCCCAATAGATTACAAACCTATTTTCTTCATCTGGATCATTGGTTGCGTTATTCCAATCAGGGATGCATTTAACATTTCCTTCACTCACTCCCTTTGGTAAAACCACGGCAACTTTAAGATCATCTACACGCGCATCCCAATAGCATGGAATGAATTGCATGCCAACATTGCCAGGATTCATTGTGTCCTCATGTATCATGTTGGCAACGTTTGTAATGAGGGTGAACCAAATAGTTTGCCCAGCCTTTAAGGGTGAGTGGAGCTTGACCTGAACCTTGTAATCACTTCCTGAACTTGCGTCAGATGTTTCCAACGTGTGACTGTACTGATCCGTAGCTTGACCTATTGTGAAGTCGGGTTTAGGTTGACCAACAAACACATAGTTTATGGCATCGCCGGAATCAAGCGTTATGCTGATATTGTAAAATAAATCGATTGTCCCATCTTGGTTTATCCATATTTTTGCCCATTCATGTCCAAGATGATAAGTTTCCGTCCATGCTGCGAAAGCACCACCTATAAGCGTCATCAAAATGAATATGACAGCTAATACTACCAGCAAATGATGATTTTTCACCATTTCGGTTCCTCTGTAATCTCAAAAGTATGCCCGCAATAAGGACACTTGGCTAATGGCATGCCATCAACAATTTTTATCTGATTCATATCTATCGAGGCTGAACAATTGGGACATTTTATCGCTTGAACCTTAATCCTTCCAGGCACCTCAAGTTTCTGCACTATCTGTGCAGGTTGCCGCTTCCAAACGAAATATAATATTCCAAAGCCAGCTAGAAAAAGAAGAGCACTTATCCATATTCTCATAAGGTTCTCTACAGAGGAGGCTAAAGCGTAAAGAACTGCAAAAAACAAGAGAATCGCAGAAACAACATACCCAACCAGCGTCTTCAGCATCATCTTTAATATCTCACATAACCATTATGTAAAATATTCTTGTTTACACATATAAATCATTAAATCCTTAGCAAATAATGGGCCAACTGAATGCCAACAATAAAGCACAAAGA
>Ga0209636_10001054_pt1 | contig 27561 bp, 25 predicted proteins | sample DeeMarSWOR152_54_FD_187464 | JGI IMG/M metagenome (GOLD analysis project Ga0209636, IMG submission 187464) | Marine sediment microbial communities from White Oak River estuary, North Carolina - WOR-1-52-54 (SPAdes) (version 2) | ecosystem: Environmental > Aquatic > Marine > Intertidal zone >...
TCGCAAATCATAGGATTCAAAAATTGCGTTTAAAAGTTTTTCCATATTAGCTATGTTCAAATCTAGATTCAGAATAAAATTATAGAAGTAAAAACCATAAAAAACCTCTATCCACACCATTTTCCAGCAAAAACAACGAAAAACCCTTGATTTCCAAAAAACCGACAGACAATCATAGCGCGCGCAATGATTCCTTTGGTAGAGAGCAGTCCAAGATAAGGTCGGGAAAGCCTGTGATTAACGTAATGAGTTTGGTGACGGCTGTCGTGTATCCTGCTTCTGCTGAGGTTCTTAAGGGAGACACTATAAGCCAGAATATCCATCCTCCTAGGCTCAGTATAACCGTGTCGAAGAAAAGCAAGACCCCTTCCTTAATGACATCTTCAGACATTTCCAACGAACTCCAAGAGTCTAATCGCTCATGCACACGCTGAAGAGAGAAATGATATGTTCTTCTTGCACTCTTAACCTTCTCAGGGCTTCTGTGCATGCATGTATTATGTTCAGTTATGGCGGAGTACATTTCCGCCATTATGTACATCATGCTTGATATCGTAATGAACTTGACTGCAATACTGATTCAATTATTTGCAGATCTCTCATTGAGATCTTCTTCCAGTTGAAACGTTTAGCATAGGCCCTTGAAGCCTTAGTTAGCTGACATATCTCATTCATTTTAAGAACCCTCAACACAGATACTGCAAAGTTCTTTACTTCGCCCACCGGAACGAGGAAGACGCTGTCACATCCACCAAAAACCTCGCGCAAGGCAGGTATGTCATAGCAAATAACCGGTAGACCGCACGCCAGAGCTTCAGCGACTGCTAAGCCCCAGCCTTCAAAATAACTTGGAAAGATAAACACCTTACTAGCTTTCATTAATGTGTACATTTCTCTGTCGCTACAACGGCCCTTCACAATGACGTTCTTCTCAAGATCGAACTTTTCAACTCTTCTTCTAAGTTCGTAAATGTCTGGTCCACTGCCAATAACAAGAAGTCTAGCGTCGCTTCTCACAGAAACGATGCTTTTCCATGCCTTCACTAAATCGAAAATGCCTTTCTCACTAGTGATTCTTCCGACAAAGACACCATCAGAACTTTTATTTCCGCTAAACCTAAAGCTGTCAATGTAGTCTATGTCAACACCGTTTCCGTTAACATAAACCCTCTTTTCAGAGATACCGTTCCTTATCAAAGCTTTAGCTGTTGAAACTGAAACAGTTATACAAGCATCACAACGTTTCAACAATCTGAGAATAACAAAAAATGCTGTGGTCTTCAAAAAGGAGACTAACTTGCTATACCCTATCTTCCGATATACATGATGAACCACGGAAAAACTTGAATCACTGTAAGGTGACAAAAGATCAATGTGATGAACGACAACGCACAATGGACGGTGTGATACCAGATGAATAAAGAAAGCAACGAGGAGGTTAGGTAAAGTGTTATTCGAAGCAAGAACGACATCATATTTTCGATCACGAATTATAGGCAGGACTCTAGCACACGCCTTTAAAGTCCATAGTAACCATACAACGTATATGCCAAGCCACCCTGCTACGAAAGAAGAGACAGAACTGGACAACTCTATGACCCTACAAGGAATCCCAATTCTGCATAATAAACTGGGCTTTGGCTCCAAAACTGTAATGTCAACACCAATTTTTGTTAAGATTTTCAAAGTTTCAACAAATCTTTTCTCAGCCCCGCCTACAGCTGTCACCGCAGGGTCAGGGTGAAAAAAAATGCTCAAAACTCTCATTATTCTACCTTTCCAACCACACAACGTTAGGTGCGCTTGAGCAAATTAGCTATTGTAGTTTGCAGATCCTTTACGGCATTTTTCAAATCTTCTACCTCTTTTTGAAGCCCCTCTATTAACTCCTTCGATTCTTCTTCAACCAATAGTGGACTAGGTCGTTTAGAATTTCTTTCTACATGTGCGCGCTGCGCTTTACCAATCAAACCGCCGCCTAGTGTAACTGCCACTCCAACCAATAGAATACTGATACCTACGTATGCATACTGAGAGTCCATTAAAGGTCTATAATCAGTAACGTCTCTGTATCCTGTCTTAGTCCAGTAGCCTATTATCTGCGCAGTTACTCTAGCATTATTCGGACTAACACTGTTATCCCAGACAAAGCACCAAGTTTCAGTATTTGGCACTGTCCAATTAATATCTAAAGCAGTGATTCTAGATCTGGGTAGGTACATATCTGCAGCGTCTCCCGCCGTCCATCTCCAATAGCTTGTTTCATCTGCAACAAAGAAATACATATCTGAATCGATGCCACTCGTAACTTCGAATTGAATGCCTATTTTAGTACCACTAAGAATCTCTCCAAGCCTAACTTGATGCGTACCGGCAGATACAATGAAGGCTTCATTAAGCCAGTAACTGGACATCTCTAGTTCAATAGGTTCAGTTATAGTGAAAGGAACAATTGCGAGAGAAACAGCCACTAATGCTACTCCCACAACAATTATAAAAACACCTACACCTACAATCTTTTCTTTCATAAGTTCTACCTTGAACCTTGTTTTAACGATATCCTAAATAACACTTTTGCGCGCACATATTCTAATAAGCGTTTTACTGCCTTGTTATCTTTTATTAACCCGGAGTTCTTCTTTAACCTCAATTATCGGCCCATGACTGAGTGTTAGCATGCATAAGTAGAGTTAATCAACTGCGATAAATGATGGAAAAATAGCCATTCTATCCCTTTAGGTTTCTGAAAAGACTGAACGTAAAATCTTTTCAAATGTACGCATGCATGCAATCTCCAAATTGGTCGAAAGGAATTTATCCAGAGCGAATTACATTACAGAAAAGGAGGGGCCTTGAATAATAGTTGACTGCAAAACGACCAGCTTATTCAAGACCATAGCATCAAATTATCTTTTTCCTAAATTGAAGACTTGTAAGAAAAGTGGTCGACTGGCTGAATTGATAAAACTCTATGTTCAAGGCACAATCAAGTCGAAGATTGACATATACAGACATATTTTCAGATTTTCAGCAAGACCAACTGACAAGATTTTGGATGCTGGGTGTAACGTTGGAACCCGAACTATAGAATTATTAAAAGTCCCTGGTGTTTATGTGTGTGCAATGGATATTTCTCTCCATAATATTAAGGCTACAAAAAAAGCCGCTCTCGAAATATGCTCATCTAATCAGCTGGACATGGTTCTGGGGGATCTTCTGCATCTTCCAATCCGAAACGGCGCTTTCAACAAAATCCTATGCACCGAGGTTTTAGAACATGTTTCAAATGACCAAAAAGCTTTCCGAGAGTTATGCCGAGTATTGCAGATTGGAGGAACTTTAATGATTAGTGTTCCAACCTTTTTTGCAGAAACGTTCTTTGCCCATCTCGGAATGAAACATCCATACCATTTGCGAACATATACATTAGAAAAGATTTCTTCGATGGTTTCTGAGCAGTTGCGAGTGATCAATCTAGAAAGAATGTACTCCAAAACCTTCTTCTTTCTCACGATTGTTGCTCTAAGTCATACTCCAATGGACTTCAATAGGAGCCAAGTCAAGCGGCAAACGCTCATCTTGAGAATTTATGAAGAGATCTGGCGATTCTTTGACAAGCTATCTTTAGCCGGACCACTAGATTATTTCATCAGTTGCTTTACCCCATTTGCGAGAAGCTGGGTAATTGCTGCGGTTAAGGAGCCCACAAATTGAAGACTTTTTTCCAGCGTACTAAGAAGTGTTTTAACCGCAAAATATTCGATTTACTTGTCATCGTGTTATCTAATTTCTTAATTTTTCGTAACTTCTTCATCCAACCAGGACTTCTTGTCCAAGGAGTAGATGCCTTGATGTGGGCTACAATTACGAGATACTATGAGAACTTTAGATGGTTACATCTTTGGTATCACAGGTCATCTTTTGGTTACGTGAAACAATCAGCTTCATTCGAAAACTTACTTGGCATTGCCTACACAATCACCAAGGATCCTTACTGGACTTTCAGAGTGCTCATACTTGCTATTGGTATATTTGGCAGTATCGGCATGTACGCCTACATATATCACCGTACAAAAAGAAATAATTCTGCATTGTTTGGGGCTCTTTTCTACATTCTAAACCCTTGGTTCCTTTCGGAGATTCAAGCAGGTCACCTTGCCCTTTTGACATCAATGGCTCTGTTTCCATTTTTGTTATATACATTTGATATGGGGCAAGTACTTCCAACGTCAATATTTGCCAGCTTGTTTCTAAGTTCAGCGCATCCTCAAGCCCTGTATGTTTTCGGCCTCTTTTTCATAGCATCTTCGATAGAATATATTCGGTTAAACAGAGAGAAGATAATCTACTTTCTTAAAATTTGCTCATGTTCCTTTGCTCTATCTACATTCTATCTGATACCCTTTTTGTTTGTAAGCAGATTCTCAGGGTATTATGGAATGACAAGCCATTGGATGATTGAAGACATAACAGAGTTTGTTGTGCCGCAGTCGTGGGCTTTACTTCTGTTAACATTAAATATTTTACTCTTCACCGTCACATGGTTCTTCAGGAAAAAGTATCAAGGAGTAAGATTCCACATTTTTGCGTCATTTTTAGGAACATTCATTGCAGTTAGCCCTTCTTTTCCATTTCTAAATTTCTTTTACTTATACATGTTTCAAAATGTCCATTTTTTCAGTATTTTTCGGGTTCCGTCTAGGTTTTTCATGATTGTGGCACTTTGTGACGCTTATCTGATTGGTGTTGCGTTTAGTGGTGTCAGTGGTCTTAAAACCGTAGTTGGTCACACAAAACTATTCAAGCTTCCTATATCAAGAACTCTGAAGATAATAGCAATCGCGCTCATTGCTTTAACTATTGCATTCAGCTGGTTGCAATTGCCATATACCAGTCCAGGAAATTACGATCCCAACCCTGAGTGGATCGCACAATACGATTGGCTAAGGGCTAAGGACGGAGATTGGAGGGTCGACACTCTAGGAGGCAAGTACTATTGGATTAACACACCCTGGGGAATGACACAAGAATATGGAAAACTGAGTACTTTATTCACAGATAAACCTGTAATAGGAGTGCCAATCGAAGCTTCTTCTTCTTTCTTCTTTTTAAAGTATCTAGAGTACGTTGTTGCAAATAACATTACTGACCAGTGGCTGAAGATTGTTGGTGCATTCGACGTTAAGTATGTTACCCTAGCTTCATACGCCCCAGACCAATACAATTTTCTTCATTACCAGACTGGGATACGAGAGGGCATAGGCCCAGTGTATATATATAGATCAGCGGAAGTTTACGAAAACCCTTACTGGATGCCTTTAATCCGTGTCGTCCCCAAAATTGCTTATGTAGTCAGCGGATATAGATCCATAACAGCTTTGCAACATCGGCCTGACTTCGAGATGGACTGTTTAGGTTATCGCTTGGTTAACCCAAGGGAGAGCTTTTGCCTAAATGAAAGTAGCGTGTTTATTTATGAAGATCCAAGCTTTATGGATTATCTAATGTTGACGTATGAAAATGGAGTTAACCTTCCTGCTTATCAATATAGTTTCGAATATAGCCGTGATCCTAGCAAATATTGGGTTAAGAATGATAGTTGGATCATCCAAGGCAAGTTTGTGTTCAACGATTTCACGTTGAGTACAATAGGGAACCGTAGTCTTTCTATACCTTTTTCTGCAAGAGAAAGTGGGGTATGCGATATTTGGGTTCGTATGTTGGCTGGACTACCGAATCAAGGATACTTAACCATCAACAATGTTACTATTTGTCCTAAATGGATCACTCCGATCTTCAAATGGGTTAAGTTTGGTCAGATATACATCTCAAGTGGTGAACAGACTCTTCATGTGAGTAACCTTGGAGGTAGAAACGATATCGATGCTATTATGCTAACCAAATCAAAGGATTTGGAAGGACACATCAGCAACGTTACGAACCAAATCCAACGATATGCTGGAAAGATTCTCTTCCTAAATAGTGCACACAACATCTTTTCTTCAGCCTCTAACAGCAACTGGGAAGTTCTCAAGACTTATCTGTTATCGAGCGATGGTTACATTTTACATTCCGATGTTGGTGGGGAATTGAACACCAATTTGTATATTCCTAAAAATGCCAGTTACTCTTTTGTGTTAAGAGCGAACACTACCAACGCCATCACTCTACAAATTAATGATTTCATCTTTCACAACATATCTCTATTAGGTAATGGATACAGAGAAATCAGCTTTGGCCCAGTATATTTGGAGAGAGGCAATCACACCGTCAGTTTGAAGTTCGATGGGACAACAGATCTTGATCAATTTGCATTTTATACCATAAAAAACGAACCAGAACAGTTGGGGTCCCTTTCCGCACCAGACATTAATGTGTTTCACCATAAGGTTAGTCCATCTGAGTATATTGCCTATTACAACAGTAGTTACCCTTGTTATCTCATCTTTTCCAATTCTTACGATCCTTCGTGGAAAGCGTATGTTAGTGGTTTTGAAGTGCAACCAATGAAGATGTACGGAGGAGTATGCGGTTTTCACATAAATCAGACGGGCGAGGTGACGGTACGTCTTGTATTTACTGCGCAAAAATTTGCCTACATAGGTTTCGGCATCGGTTTAGTAGCATGGTGTATGACTGGTACATTCATAGTAATAAAAAAGATGAGCCGAAAATTCGAGTGGAGAGAATACTATTTACGATTGAAGTCAAAATTAAGCAGAGCATTGCATAAGGTGTATGTCTCATAGTAAAGGTAAGTTGGAAAAATGAAGATTGGGGTGTATTACCGTTCGTTTGCATTCCACGGTGGCGGCCCACGAGTTGCATTGGGTATAGCCAAATCGTTGGCACAACTCGGCCACCAACCAGTGATATTAACCAATGAATACGACCTTGCAATTTGGCCTGAACTCAAGGCTTGGGAGATAGTCTGTGCGAAGTTTAGTCCTCTTGCACGTATCTCTTTTAGGGAAATTGGTTATGTTCCTGGCACCGTGTCCCTTCTCATGGAAAATATGAGACGATTGGATGCCCTGTTTTTGACTGGTATGTATCTCATCTCTCCTGTTGTGAAGATTTTTTCTTGTAAACCGCTAATCCTTTATGTTCATTGTGTAGTTAGCTGGGACTGGACTGTTGATCGAGTGATCCGTCATGTAGTCAGGGAAATTGAAAAGCGAACTTATCGTTTCGCTGACTACGTGCTATGCAACTCTATGTTAACGCATAGGGTATTGAAAACTTACTTGGAGCTGGATTCTGAGATTTTATATCCACCAATTGATACAGAATATTTAACCCCGGTAAAGGAAAAGGAAGATGATTTGATAGTTTCTGTTTGTCGGTTAGATCCTAAAAAAGAAAGCGAAGAGATGATAAAGATATTTCAAAACTCGATTTTTGACAAATACAGATTCGTTCTAGCAGGGAATGTCGATAAGCATCACAGACAATACGCAAAAACGCTTAAACAGTTAGCTGATAAAGACTCTCGGATTTCAGTTATCTTTAATCCTTCCTACGAAGAAATTCGAAATTTATATCAAAAAGCGGCGGTGTTCTGGTACATTTACCCGCGCGAAGATTTTGGTATTCCGCTAGCTGAGGCCATGAGTTGCGGAACACCTGTAGTGGCTATGCGTGGGGGAGGAGTAAATGAAATTGTAACCAGAGAGACAGGTTTTCTTGCAGGCTCTAACGATGAGTTTATCCGATTTACACGTGTTCTTCTTGAAAATCCTGAGAAACGTAGTCATATGGGTGTTGCAGCTACGAAACTTGTTAAGACTCGTTTCAGCCACAATGCGTTCACCACAAAACTCCAAGCTATATTAAATAAAACGTTTGATGGGCAAGAAACAGAGGTTTGAACTCTGAGGAGATTCTTGCAGACAAAATCGATCTGGCGCGCAAAATGGGAGCAAATTATCTGCCCACATTTTCCCAAAGACGGATATGCACTAGATTGCGGTTGTGGTCCGGCATATTACAGAGATCTTCTTGGTGACACTTACATTGGTGTAGACATCCAACATAAGTTTCCCAAAAATGGTAATTATGTACGTGGATCTGCATCAGACTTGCCATTTCGCGATGATATCTTTGATTTTGTACTTGTATCAGCGCTACTTGAGCACGTGAAAGATCCAAGCCGTGTTGTACTTGAAGTTCATCGTATACTCAAAGAAGACGGGTGTGCCGCGCTGAGTACGCCATCTCGATTCGGTGTTAAATATGAAACTCTGAAGGCTTTCAAGGGATACGACATCGAGGATCTTGAAAGAATAGCGTATAGTCATAGCTTAAAAGTTCAGAAGAAGTTCATCGTAGGCGGCCCCCTTTCAATTCTATTTGCTGAAATTGAGAGTATCATCAGGTCAAAAATCAAGGTTGAACCGTGTGAAACTCCGTCTTTTGAAGGAGAACAATATTACAGGACTCTTAGTCGCTCGTTAGGTGGAAAGATGGCCTTGAAAACTCGTGGAACAATTTTACCTTTGATAATACAGATAGAGAAAAAACTACGCCTTACAATTCCTTATCAAGGCAGCTGCATCTTTTGTAGTAAGGTTTCCCAGTGAACCACGCTGCTAAGGGAATTGCGCTGGAAAAAAACGTTTTGGCTCTAATTACATACACAGTATTGACCACCAGAATTTTAGGGGTAACGCGAAAAGAAATATGCGCGCAAACTCATAAACCTTCAATGCTTTCTTTGTGTGCATGTATGTACATTGGGGCTAAAATTTTCTTCCTATGAGAGCATATTGTAGATCTTGAGATATTTCTCGGCGACTAAGTCCCAGCTAAAGTTCTTCCTTATAAACTCATAAGCATTATTAGACATCGTCTTACGAAGCTTGGAATCGTTGCCCAAAAGTTCAATTAGACTGCGCAATTGGCCTACATCATTTGACCCAACCAAAAAACCATTGTACTTATCTATAACGACATCTGACAGCCCGCCGACATCACTGGCGACAACAGGTAAACCACATGACATAGCTTCCAAAACAACTAAGGGTAGCCCTTCCGCAACTGAAGGGAGAACGAAAAAACTAGCGGACGTATATAACCTCACTAGATCTTTCAATGGTACCGCACCAACGAGTTTAACTCTGTCTTGTAGATCCAGACTATCTATGAGCTTGTAGAGCCGCTGATACTCAGAGCCCTCACCGACAATTATACATCCCATCTCTGTTCTTATGTTTTCAAAAGCGCTTATTAAGAGGTCAACTCCTTTTCTGGGTACAAGTTGTCCTACAAAGATGCAATAGTCATTCTCTATCCCATAAGTTTCCTTTGCCACATCTTCTTTCCCCGCTGAACGTGTAAATATCTCAGTATCGACACCGTTTGGTATCACTGAAATCCTTTCTCTAGGTATCCCTAAACGAATCAACTCATCTTTCAGCGGATTTGCTACTGTTACTAAATAATTTGCTCTTCTTAAGAGACGCAGATCAAATCCTCCGTAGATAACCTCGCGAAATCGTTGTTCAAGCGAAGATCTATACTTCACCATAAAAGGTGTGGGCCCATGCATCGTAAAAACTAAGGGTGTATCCCCACGTGCATTGTCAATCAGCAATCCTGGAAGGTTACCTCTCACATCATGGACATGGACAACATCATAATCATAATCAATCAGTTCTTTTCTCGCTATATGAGAAAGCTTCAAACCATTTGCTACAGTTTTAATCACTTTCATAAAAAAACTGCTATTCGGGTTAAGCCATGGACCACTAATTTTCTTTATTGTCACGGTGTCCGGTAAAAAGCAATGATCTGAAAGATCAGTTATGTACGACACATCGATGCCCAATCGTGCCAAACTTTTAGTCAAATAGTAGGTATGTGCCTCAGCACCTCCACCTTTCTCAGGAGGCACAGGATATAAACCAGTACCTACGAGCAATACTCTCATTAGATTTCCACAACCCTCTTGAATCCCAGATGTGTTATCTCATCTAGTAAGCTTAGCCTTTTTGATTTAACGTTGAACACCGCCTTTAAGCTTTTTTAGATATCTAGTTCTAACAAGGACTATGTTATTTTTTAATTTTTGGAATACTCTGGATGGAATGCTCATAACCACTATTACCGCAATGAGAGTTACCGTTGACACTTTGACCCCGATATCAGCATAAGTTTGACCTGTAAAATACAACGTAACATCAAACTTACCAGTTTTGTTGATAAGGAAGCCATTCACAAAGGAGTATAAAATGAAGGACGATGTTTCGAGATCGTTTACGTAAACCTTCCACAACGGGTGATACGCATCTGAAAATGCAAGAATAAAGGGTTCTAAGCTGTCTACGTGGATGGTATATTTACAAGGATTTTCCCTTTCGTAACTTATGGAAGGTACTATAGAGTTACACTTGAACACTTGACTTAAGGAAGGAGTGTTCTCTTCATCTTTCAGCGAATAAATAATCATTTCATCGAAATCGATTTTTTTTCGAATCCCTGTAAGACTTATCACATGTTCACCGACATTAAAGTAAACTGGCCCAGATTCATACCACTGAAAACCTGAGTCAGAACTGAAACAGGATATAGTGGACTCGTTATTGTTGGTTCTAAGTATCAAAGTCCCATGTTCTGGACCTGAAGCCAATCGAAGGGCTAACATATAACGTCCTTCTCGAGGAATAGAAACTTTAGTTGAGATAGAGGATGCTGGAGTGAATGCTTCAAGTTCACATATGCTCACAAGCCCATCGAATGCAGAAGACGTTACATAAACGCGCAATTTTGTAGTTTGTACAGGCGTATCAAAAATATGACGCCTTTCAAGTAATGTATTCTCCGTCACAGAGATTTGGTCTATCCAACTTGTGCCATTCCAAGTCTGTATTATATAATCTCTTGCACATGCTCTTTCGAAGATTATACTAACCCCTGCCAGCTCTTGTGGAGTGGTTGCCCACTCGATTTGTAGCCATTGCGGCATATCGCCGATACTTGATGCCCACCTCGTATAGATGCTCTCATCATTTACCAAGTGTGCCTCGAAACCAGACCAAGTGGAACTTGCAGACGCATTTCCCTCAGGCGAAATATTGTAACCGATTCCTTCTGTATGAACTACAGAATCGTCATAAGGATTTGAAAAACAAGACCATCCACCAGAAAGATCATAGGAAAAGGCGCTTTCAGCCTGTAACGCGTAGATAATCCTGCCTGAAAAGGACTGCAGAGTGTTGAGTACTTCATCAATTTTCGATTGAACTACAGACGGTTTGACGACTGCAATGGTGTCTATATAGTTATACCCTGTGCCGTCGTTTGATAGAGTGATTACGTGATCGCCTCGTCTCATATCCAAATGGGTGATGTTAACCCACATAAACTTAGGCCAGAAGCTTGAGGGCATAACCTCTCCACTTGGGATACCATCTATGGAAATACTTAACTTCCCCCTGACTGGCGCGAATTCGCTCCTTATCCAAATGTCATGCACGCCTTCAGAGTCCACCTTGAAGGGAATGTTAACACTGTTCTTACCAGAAGTTGTGATGGTATTCCCACAAAATAAAAAACCACCAAGGCTCGTCCACGGCAGTGAGCGTATCCAGTATTTCGTGCTATTCAAGCTAGGGATACCATATTCTGCAGCATTAATAAAGCAAGCGTCATCTTTCAAAGATAACATGACCAGGTCCAATATATCGCTATTGACAAAAACTAAAGCTTTTGAACTATTGAAAATTGTGTGTGCAGAGAGAGGAGTTTCACAAAGTTGATGTGCAAAAACCAGCGCGGTCTCATCAAGGTCGAATGTGTTGATCTTGCTTAGACAATTAAAACTCTCTAAGCCTCCCACAATAACTACATGCTGAGCCGGTGCAAATATGCGCGGGGTATAAAACTCGTTTTCAACAATAATTGAACTTTGGTTATAGACTACATGACCACCTTGTTGATTCAGAAAGAAGTCTCGCACACTTGCACTGGTATATGGTGGTAAAACAACGTATTTATAATTTAATGTTCCAAGTATCTCCAAGAGATCGGCTGTCATACTCTGGGGTACCAACTGAAATCGTAAATAACTAACAAAGGCACGGGATAAAGGCTCCCACCCACCATCTTGAAGCGTCGGTCTATCATGAATAAAAGAACTTTCCCAACCAACGTCATGCCCCCATCCCACCTCAGTAATCATGCCTTTATTACCAAAATCAGAGCCTTCACCCACTGTCACTATCTTATAATCTCCAGGCCGTTCAGCAATCCATTCATATGATTCCAAATAACTTTGAGGAGGAGTGTAAACCTGTAAACCTTGACTGAAAAAGAACCAACATGAAAGAAAACCGCTCAAGAGAATTATGATTAGTAGCAATACGCAACAATAGTACAGAAACTTACGTGTTTTTTTCGTTAATCTATTCAAGATGCCAAAAGAAAGGTAAACTTGCTTGATTCTAGTACTTTCCCAGATTTTTGTTCTTGCATGTAGTTCACCTGCTCGTAGTTGCTGCTTCTTTTTGACGTAATTTGCAAGAACACTAACTAGAATAGAAACAAAGAAAGCATGGGACAAAGCAGCCATCATTACCCATCTATCTGCAGCTCTAAAAACTGCAAAATGTGGAATGTTAAACCATGCCCAGATAAAAGTGTACCCAAAAGGAGAATAAGGTCCCATCGACATAAATATGGAAATTAACGCCGAGACCAACAAGAAGAAGGTGTATCTATCCCTGCGAAAAAAAACTGTACAGTATGCTAAGCCGAAAAGAGAAACCAGAAAGAAAGAAATAGGAAAATCAGGCAGGCTTAAGCCCTCTGGGACAGCCACCACAAGATAATACCCTAAATTCTCAACAGCTCTTAAGGTAAATGCATCTACTACGTTCCTGTAACTCCAAGTAAAAGCATCTTCTAAGGGGTACATATAAGCTGAGGAATAGTAGTATGCCCTCACGTTTACGACGAAGGGAATGAACCAGAAGGCAGATAGAAGAGAACAAATAGGCACAACAGGCAACAATGTTCGTAAAAGGTTTTTGACCCGCACGCCGAAATTCTTGGGTTTCATTGGTAGGAAAACATAGAAAGCGGCAAACAATACTAAAAAAATACCATAGATAATGATACATTCTGGATGGAAGCCTGTAATAAAAACCGATAACCCCAATGTCAGCGCCAATGCGTCCTTAGACTCTCTCGTTTCTAAAGCCCTGTCCAACAATAAGAAAAGCAATGGAGCAAATGAGTAGCTGAAAATGATGTCAACATGCCCTTCAGTGAACTGAGAAAAAAACCACTGATTCAAAGTGTAGATTAGAGAGGCAGAAAGAGCAGCTACCCGCTTGCGAGTATAATGATAAGCAAAAGCATACATTGAAAATCCAGCCACCAAAAATGAGAAAAACATTAAAAGTTTAGTTGTACATGACGCGTCATGGCATACCATGTATAATATGAAAAAGAAAAAATCTAGTAAATTTATTCCTTCAACAAAGCCGAAAGAGTATGGATGCCAGAGATATAGCCATCTAAAATCTTTTCCAAATAAATATGCCCTCGAAATCCATCCTAAGACATCTCCACCAGCGGGCCACTCACTTGTAAAAAGCAAATTACGAAAAATCACAACAGCTATAAGGACGATTATGGCAAAATCGATAATCACACATCCATACTTTGTGGAAGCGATTTCCTTAAATTTCTCAACAATCTGCATCTAGAGGATCACTCTGACTTGATGAAATGTTCGGTTAAAAATACACTATATACCAAATGATCTTATAAGGATGCACATACCATTCATATATGCATCCATGCAACCGTCTTCTCTAGTAAAGCGATTTGTACGGCACCAAACTCTTTGATTACTGGCAGCTTGCCTAAAATTTGATCAACAAGCTTGACGACGGGTATGAAGAAGCTTGGTATTCTGCATTTTTGAAAAAAGGATACAGGAAAGTAGCAAGTAACAACGCTTTTAACAGGCTTCCACATAACATCAGACGCCCAGTGAAATATAATTTCAGAAATCTTCATCTCATGAATATGTCCATGACCAAAAAACGCGTATGGATGTTCTGGCTTCACTAACCTCAAAACTTTGGCAAAAAAATAGAAAAGGTTCTCACCAGCGACACTTGTCAATACATATTTGCGGGCGACTCGTGTTGCTTCAACAAATGCTTTTTTGGGAATTGAAAGATGTTCCAAGACTTCTGTGCACAAGACAAGATCAAATGAATTGTTTCTAAATGGTAGTTCGTGCGCATCTCCTAAAACCCATGAAACATCACAATTATCCTTCTTTGCTTTGACCAAGTAATTCTTCGCTATATCCAATCCTACCCTATATTCTTTTGAAGCTTGAATATCAGCGATGAACTTTAGATAATATCCCTCAGAACATCCTACATCTAGAAAACTTTCAAACACGACAGTCTTAGCCATCTTCAAGATCTGATGGAGACGCGTTCCATGCCAATATTTATTCCATGGATTTCCAAAGTACATCTCCCTTTGATGATTTTCAAATAATAGAGCTTCCCTCTCGTAATATTCTCTAATCTTCTTCAAAGCAAAGGTCCTCATAAGACCTGACTTAGTGCACTCTCTAACTTATCTATATGCTGTGCACATGAAAAATTCTTTTTTACAAGTTCAACACATGACTCGCCCATGTTTTCCTTACCGGGATTGATGATCTTCAATGTTTTTTCAGCGAAATCCTCAATCGCGTAGGGCTTGGCTCTGAACCCGGTCTTTCCGTTTATTACGGTTTCGCACGGACCCGCCCCATCATCCCATACAACAGCAGGTGTGCCACAAGCCATAGCTTCAACAGGTCCCAAGCCAAAGTCTTCGTTTGGAACAGGATAAGCATAGACGTCTGCTGCATTATATAGTCTCACCAGTTCATCAAACGTTTTGAACCCCAGAAACTTCACATTATTACTAATACCTAGAGACTTTGCAAGCTTGATTAGCTTTCGAACATACGTCGAGTTCTCACACGATATCTTGCCTGCGACTGCAAGAGTTGCAGAAGGAAAGGCTTCTCTTACATACAACATAATTCTTATGAGCCACTCCCATCGCTTTACCGGAACGATTCTTCCAGTCGAGAAGATTAGAGGCCAACCGAAATTTGAACGCATCTTTTTAGTGATCTTGTGGTCTAGCGGTTTGAATACACTTGTGTCAACAGGTGGGTAGCAAACTATTGAACGGCGACCATAGATAGCTTCCACACGCCGCCGCGTGAAGACACTATTAACAAAAACCACGTCAGAATTTAAAACGCTAAGCAAATCTAACTTCCTAAGTATCTGTTGACCAACCTTACTAATTGAGTATATTATTTCTCGGGTTTTACCGAATCTCCATAGCTTTTTCTCCTCTGGGGTGAGGTATAGAAAGCGTGGCGGAGAGTGAATATAACTCACATAACTTAAGCCTCTGGTTTTCTTCAAGGCATAACCTATCCAAGGTGCAGGTCCATAACCATGGCAGAGCAACACATCCACATCCTTAAAAACACTAAAGGTTAAGGGAGCTAGTGGTATAGAAAGTAGTATCCTCATTATTTCATTGTTGGGCATGGGAGAGTTGAAGTAGCATTTAGAGGAGTTAGAAAGGTCCTTAGCTAATTGTTCGTCCGAGTAAGCGAAAAAACACTTTACATTGTGTCCCTTACATTCAAGTAACTCAGCCTGTTTTAGTATGACGTTTTCAGCTCCTCCTCGCTCTTTCAGATGACTATAAAGAATCGCTACTTTCAACGATTTACCTCCAGCTCACTCCTCCAAACTTGCATGCATGCTCATTTTAACATTCCTAACGCTCTCCACACTAGTATCTTGCTCAAGAAAAGGATATACCGGCAGACTGTGGTCACAAGATTGACTTTACTCCTGCCAATTTTTCGGTAATAATCTAACGTGTTGGGGACCTCTGTAATTCTCGGATTGCATAAATATGTCTTAAGTAGTATTTCAAAAGAGACCTCGAATCCTTTAGAGCGGATCAAATTGTCAAATGTTTTTCTGGTTTTTCTCAATAAAGAGACACGGTAACATCTGAAGCCGCTGGTAGCGTCATCTACTGGTATGCCAGACACCATTTTAATCAACTTATTGATTATCCTGCTGAGTATTATACGAAGTAATGGCACACCAGATTGTTTCCCGCCTTTGACGTAACGCGAGCTTATTACTATATCAGCTTTCCTTGATGCCTCTATTAGACTCGGAATATATCTCGGGTTATGGGTGTTGTCGGCGTCCATTGTGATAATCAAGTCGTCGTCTGAAGCACTCTGAACTGCTTCGTTTAAGCCCGTTTCTAGAGCACAGGCCAAACCCTTGTTTGTTTTGTGTTCCAACAACTTCAAGGGATATTGTTGCGAGAATTTTAGAAGGATTTTTTCAGTTCCATCGCTGCTACCATCATTGATGGCTATTATCTGGTAGGGCATTAATCCATCTAGTACTTTGTCTATTGAGGGGACTAGTTGTTCAAGGTTTCCTTTTTCGTTATAGCAGGGAAGTATCATTATGCATTTCAATTTCTTACTTCTCTCTTGATTTAGGAACGGTTTAAGGTGTTGGGCGATTCGCTTCTTAACTCTTGCGTATCAGTGCTCCAGTGTGCGCGCTCTTTCCTTAGCCGCGCGCGCAAATAGGCCATATGTTCGATTAACTTCATAAATATGGATCCTAGGAAATGCCCAGCATATTTTAACCATATCTTGAGATTTCGAAGTGCATCCAGCGAATGTATCCATGCATAGTGCCTTATCTCTGCATTTATCTTGCCTAATTTGCTTCCCAAACTTTTGCATCTTGCATGCAATCATGCATGCGCGGAGTAAAGATTCATGGAGGTGGAAGACATTTATCCTCGACCTATTTTTTTGTTCTCTTAATACGAGCAGAGTCAAAACTATGTGCGAAAGCCTTTGTGCCAGCTATCCAACCTAGAGAAAATACTATGTACAAAGTGATTTGAGCAAACGCTAGCGGTATCAGCAACAAGGAAGGCTCTCTTATTATCCCCGTCAGAAAGCTCAACTTGAATGGGTTCAAATGTCCTGCAATTGCCCTTTTATTTTTTTTCAAGTATTTCCGTAGTGCCTTACCATAATAGTAGTTTCTCAACACTAGTTCCCTGAAGGTTTCAGGCTCTCCTATATGCCACTCAACAGCGTCAACCCTCTTGACATGGACCTCCGCTTCTACGAGTCGTTTATGAAGATCTATGTCCTCCCAAACGACAAGCTCCTCATCAAACCCCCCGACTTTGAAGAAACTCTCCTTTCTGATGAATCTAGCTGCAATAAAAGACTCTTCATCAGCGTGAAGCTCACGCTTATACGCTATGGATTTCGGCCACAATCCATCTCCAATGGAGCGATTAACCGTCACTACAGCATCCACGTTCCGGATAGATTGAACACATCTATGAACAGTATCTCGTTCCAATACAAAATCCGAGTCTATAAAATAAAGGAGGTCTCCATCCGCGTGCCTTGCGCCAAAATTCTTCTGTGCAGCTCTTTCTTGACCTCTAAACAAAATTTTAGCCCGATATCTTCTGGCTATATCCACAGTGTCATCAGTACTGAAGTTGTCGCAGACAATTATTTCGATGTTTCTGTAGGTTTGACACTTCACTGATTTAAGACACTGTCTGATAGTCTTTGAAGAGTTGTATGTTGGGATTATTATTGAAACTAAGGGGCTCTCAGCCTTTTTAGATGTGCCTTTCTCTTTGATTGAAATAGATTCTTCTTTGAGGTGCTCTTCTGCCTTCATGAAGATTCCGCTTTTGCACTTTCGTCACATTTCTTTGTTGTAGGAACATTAAAACCTTTCACACTTCTTGCGCACTGGGGAGTAAGGGCAAGTGCATAATATGTTATGGTATAATGTAATACGTTATGATGTGTTTGGCTTTGCGGTTTGAGGTTTAGGGTTAACGAATTTGGATGAAGTCGTCTGACTCTTATGGATTTTTCTCCTGAGTATTTTTGCATAGCCAAGGAGCTAATGATAACCTGTTTCTTCTGTCCTCCTTACTTACTGTGATAACTCCTCGACTTGACAACCTTGCTACTACCCTATGAGTCTTCACTTTAGAGAGCCCCGTCATCCACTTCACATCCTTCTGCATTGCGGTCCCACCCTCTTTCAAAATTGCCATACAGACTTTTTTCTCATCCTCACGTAAGACCTTCATAACGCCCTCAAAGGAATCTGCAAAGCCTTCTTCAGGGTTGAGTTTCTCGTCTTTTTCCAGCACAATTTCAGGAAATATCATTGAGTATGCTACTACTCCAACGGTGAGAAACATGAATGCAGCGCCAGATATCACCAATATGGAGGCTCTCAAGAATGAACTTTCTTGAAGAAACGGAATAAAGGCTACCATTACAAACGTTAGGATGAGGTAAAGAACTGCAATAACATTCCTTCGCCTCAAACAAGAACCACCCAATCCTAGTTGTAATCCGATGATAAAAAGATTTTCAATGTAAAGAGTGAAGGGTTCCATATTTTGTCACCAATTAGTTACACATAGAATATTTCGTAGGAGAAGTGGGGTTTCATATTTTGTAACCGGATCGTTACACTCAAACTATTATTACCTCGAAGTAGCTATCTCTGTTAACGCAGAATATGGTGAATATATGCTAAAAGTTTACAAGATAACACAACGCATATTTACTAGAATCTCTAGAAACCCAAAGCTCCTAAAATGCTATGACTGCGCAAAAAAGTTCAGTCTAGGCAGTTTAGTAGTTTCTACCACCTATAGCAATAGTTGCAAATTAAGATGCCCAAAGTGTGCCGTAAGATATGGTATAATGCCAAAAGAAGAGATTGTTAATTAAGTTTCACCGAATAAATAACTAAGGCGTAGAAATAACTGGATCTTACTAGAAGAAAAGTTGTATGTATACATGCACGAGATAACGTGAAAACGCACTCGTTTGCTTTCATTAAATCCGTATTGTGCCTTCGTAGTTAGTTGTTTTTTACTTTAGATGCATTAACAATCGCTAAAGAAATTCTTTGCATTTTCCAATACTTCAGAGAGAAAGTAAGACGTTTATGAGTATAGGTGCGTCGATTATAACGTGTACATTCCACAATTCTTAATTTCACTGACCTAAATAGATATTGCCGAAAATGAAATGGAGATGATATCTTGAAAAGATTAATTGCATTTCTGGCTTTTATGTTTCTTCTCTCTTGTACTGTATCCTCTACTAATGCTGAAACCAGACTTATTTGGGACTTAGATTGGGAAGGTATAAATGTCAAGATCTATGCCCCTCATCAAGCCTATCCAAACGACAAAATGGCGATCAGAATAATAGTTGAAGCAAGAGAGGACCTTCAAGATGTTATTGTACGTTTCGAGATTTATGGTTCCAGGTCTGAAGGCTACATTTTATGGTTCAGACCTTTGGATGCTCTTGAAAATATAGATTTGTCTTCGGGTGCAGTTGAGGACCAATACTTCAATGTGAGCATTCCTGATGATGTAGACCCTGGTTTAATACACGGCCACATATATTGCTCTTGGAAAGTTTGGCGTGACTCATCGTGGCAGGAGCAGTCTGTTAATTTTTTTGACGCTCATAGAGTGACTTACTTAAGAAACAAACCCTATGAAGACCTTCAGGTAGCATACACTCAATTGCTCGCAAATTATAGTCAACTTCTAAAAGACTATGGTTATCTGCAAACCATCTATGGGGACTTGCAAACAAATCATAGCACTCTCTTAACGGAGCACTACGAACTGCTGGCGAACTATACCAATCTGGAAACAAATTATGGGTCTTTGAACTCCACTTATTACAGCCTTCTCTCTGACTATTCGTCTCTACAAGCCAGTTTCAATGAATTAGAGTCAAAGTATGAATTTGGAGGCGAAATAGCTAACACTCTCAACTTGATGTACGTCTTTATTGAAACGACAGTAATTTTCATTGCAACAACAATTTACTTCGCGCGCATGCGTATTAACTCTGCTCTACGAAAACCAAAACAACAAACCTAACCTTCCATAATTTTTCTATGCCTTACGTCAAGTCTATGCGTTTGTATGCTTCGGTAAAACACACACGCAATCTGGCTAGAATAACTAGAGGAATAACTTTGCACAGCTCCCAAAAAACTCTTATTAAAAAGACAAGTACAATTTGGAACACGATGTAAAGTGAAAAATAAAACTCTATTTCTCATGATTCTACTCACCCTTTTCGTTCCCTCATTTTCCATTGCAGACATTTCGGAACCTGAAAAGATTATGCCTCTAGCGGACACATATGCTGATGCTTGGAACGCTACTTCTACATATGGACAGAGAGACTATTTGGAAGTCGCAGACTATGCAAGTGGCCTTTCTATCATTGTGATAATGTTTGACATCTCAAAAGTTTCACATGTTCTTAATGCCTCCTCTGAAATAAAGTTGCGGCTCTACTGTTTCTATGTTCCTTCTCCACATGTTGTTGGTGTTTACTGGTGTGTAAACAACACTTGGAATGAAGAAAACTTAACCTTTGTTTCACTGGGTGGGTTTTTCAAAACTGACCCTGGAGATTTTGTCAAAGTTACGTCTGCAGGCGTTTGGTACGAATGGAAAGTGACGAGTTTCGTTAGGAAGGCAATAGAAGAAAACTATGAAAAGATAACCTTTACTTTAGAGGTCATGCCCCAATCCGAAGGAATAGCATGGTTCGCCTCAAAAGACCAAACAACTCAGGAATTTCGCGAGTACAGTCCACAACTAGTCTTCACCTACCTCGAACCTCAGACAAATCCTCTGGACATACTTGCCAAAGTAGCATTAGGGTTAACGGTAACTGTAGCAATCGCTTTTCTAGCTTATAAATTCTCAAAGACACACACACGAAAGAAGCGGCGCGTGCGCCGAAAAAGTCTGAAAAACAAAAGATAATAGAAAATCAGTTAATGCCTTGTCATACAATCTCTTTCATCAAGATGCCAACAATGCTTTTTCCAGCATCCCCGGTTCCATAAGGAGAGATCTGTGAAAAATCAAACTTTCCCTCTAAAGTTTGTTCCATTGCATTTAGGATATCTTTCTTATCTACACCAACCACTTTGGCAAACCCAGCTTCAACTGCCTCAGGTCTTTCAGTCGAAATTCGGATTACTAACACTGGTTTTCGCAGAGGTGGAGCTGTAGCCTCTTCTTGTAGCCCTCCTGAATCGGTTATTATCATTTTACATTTTTTCATCAACAGCAAAAAGTCGAAGTACCCTAAAGGTGGCAATAGCTGTACATTTTCCGAAGACACAAGACCTTTCCACATTTTATGCTGCCGCAGACGTTTCCGAGTTCTTGGATGGATCGGATAAACAATTGGAATTGGTGCCTCAACGAAAGATTCTACAAAGTTTCGGAGAACAACGTGGTTATCAACATTCTCAGCCCGATGTGCTGTTACAAGCGCAAAGTCCTTGAATCGTATCTTTTCTAACATAACGGACTTTTTTTCTGCGATAGGAAGATGTTGCATCACAGCATCAACGACTGTATTACCTGTAACGTAAATCTTGCCCCAAATACTCTCTCTTTCCAGGTTTTTTCTCGCCCTATCGGTAGGTGCAAACAGATAAGTAGATACGTGATCTACTAAGCGTCGGTTATGCTCCTCAGACATACGCAGGTCAAAACTTCTTAGACCAGCCTCCACATGGCCAACTGGAACATCAAGCTTTATAGCAGCCAGAGCCGAAGCCAAAACTCCATTAGTGTCACCTTCAACCAGAACCAGCCTTGGTCTAACCTTTTTCACAACTCTCCCCACAATCCTCATTATCCTGCCAGTCTGAACACATGGTGAATATACCTTAATCTTGAAACCATAATCTGGTTTGGGCAATCCGAGTTCTTCAATAAATTGTTGAGACATGTTATAGTCGTAATGTTGTCCGCAATGAACAAAGACAAACGGAATTGAATTATTCTGGAGTGCACTAAGTATGGGTGCCATCTTGATTATTTCAGGTCTTGTCCCAACGATGAGCATCATTTTATTCATTTAGCACACATCGGACTTCATGTTTTATCTGTATGCTCTGCGATATCTAATTAAATTTGTCGCAGCCAAGATTCTAAACATTAATTGTGTTATTACCATCGTCTTGTTTGGCGGTAGAGCTGAATATGACTAAGACAAATACTTAGGAACCACTGTAACCTCTGCTTCTAAGCGTTCAAAACTGTTTCCTATCTTAATCAACGGTTCCCGTTTTCGTTGTTCTTGTCCATTTTTTTAGGTCTTCTTAAAGCTATTTGAAGCGACGCATAAAGTGCAATGAGGTTTTCTATGAGCCAATACGCAAAAACAAAGGGTAACCATCTATGACATTATGCACGCGCAATATCCTTTCTGCGGATTGTTTTTTTCCACCCATTCCTCACTTTAATTTAATTTGGAAGCAATACCAAAAAAAATCTTCAGTTTATAAATTTGTTTATCGAAAGTCTTAAAAATTTTTGTTACTAACTTTCTTATGCGAAGAGAGTAATTTGTTGATGGTGAAAAAAAATGGCAGAAACTATAAAGGGACTTGGTGAAAGCATGGCACTATTAATTGAGAAACTCGCAGGAAAAGGATCTAGCGTTGAACTTAGCTTCAAAGATCTAACACTTGAAATCGCTGGACTGAAAACCAAGCTAAACGGATCAGTGATGTTGGATATCCTCTACGTATCAAAAGAAAAGTAATCGTCCACCTAGCTCCTCGGTGAACTCTTGGAAATTCCAGTCTCGCTATTTCGCTTTCTAAAATCAGGGGAAATCAGTCTTTTAACAAAAGGAAAGAGATCTCTCCAGTTAAAAATCGAAAACAAAAATTTGAACGTTAATCTATTGGATAAGAAATTAATAAAAGACCTAATGAAAGTTAATTCAAGAAAGAAGACTTTTTGGGGAAGACTTGGAAGCTTAAAATATATCGCCGACAACTTGAAGAATGAAGGACTTACAATAACCGTATCTTATAAGGGCTCTATAGTGCTAAAACTGGGCTCTGGAGCCAATTCTAGTCTTCTCGGAGACGCCATAGAAATCAAAGATTTAAATAAATTGCTACAACTGGTCGTAATGTAAGAGTACACTTGCCAGATATCCTCTACTTTTATCTAAATGCTTTTCAAACACATCTTGCATTCTTATTCAGATGCATGCCTTATATCCTCTCCAACACTATACAAGAAAATGCGTGCTGAAGAAGGACCAAGATGTTTGAAGATTTTATTTAACTCTTTAATCACCAAGGAATAATCCTTCGATTTGTCCAATCCATCCAAATATAATTGGAAGGATCCGAATTCTTTTCTAATTTTTTGGAATTGATTTGAATTGTGTATGGTGGCTGAAATTTTCTTTCGGTTCCTCACTATGCTTGAATCAGCCATAAGACGTTTTATATCGTCTTCATTGAACATTGCAACCCTGTCAATAGAAAAGTTTTCAAAAGCCTTCTTGAAGTTTGGCCACTTCTTTTCAATCATCTTCCAACTTAAGCCTGCTTGGAAGATGACGTGAGTCATATTCTCAAAATACGCATCATCACTTGAGGGGCGCGTCTTACGATAAATCCATTCAGGAGGTTGCCAAGTTTCTTCCACGAAATACACCTTCATTACTGTAGTATCTGTTAATTTATATGGTCAATGGTCAGTTTTCAAGTCTAATGTTATAACAATTAGTGATGATTTTAGATACGCTATGATATTAAGGTTACAGTAAAGAGTGTCAAGGGAACATGCGATTTCGGTCATAAAGTTGCCGACACAATATATTTTAACGGAAAGACGATTAAAGGAAATATCTGTTACAGCGCTCTCATGGTTTTGCTTCCAAAAATCTATTCAATGCGATACGGTGCAGAGTTTCCATGGGCGGAAGACAGAGACACAATGTGCAATGCATGTTGAGATCTAGAGAATCCAGTAGTCTTCGAAGTCAGAAGGATTAAAAAATAGAAAGCCTTCAGCTTTCATTAAATAGGTCATTTGCGTTAGAGAACAACAGACTCTTATATTTTCTACGTCAAGTATAATAATACACTTCAAAACTGGCGAAATGTATGCAACGGAGAATAACTTTCCCATTTTCGGCTATTGTTTCATTAGACAAACTAAAACTAGCTATCTTGATCAACGCTATCAATCCCAAGATTGGAGGAGTGTTAATTCAAGGACCTAAAGGATCTGGAAAAACAACAGTTGCTCGAGGGCTAACTGATATTTTGCCAAAATTGGAAGTTGCAGAAGGATGCCCATTCAACTGTAACCCCCATGACCCCTCAAACATGTGCGAAAAATGTAGCAAACGTTACAGAAAAGGAGAGCAACTACCCGTAGAAGAAAGAGAAATGATAGTCGTTGACCTCCCCCTCGGAGCAACCGAAGACAGAGTGATCGGAAGCCTAGACATTGAGAAAGCAATAAAACTTGGAGTAGAGGCTTTAGAACCAGGAATTCTTGCAGAAGCGAATCAAAACATCCTGTACGTTGATGAAATAAATTTGCTCCCCGATCACATAGCAGATGACTTGCTAGACGCAGCCGCAACAGGTTGGAATGTAGTGGAACGCGAAGGGATATCAGTTAGTCATCCCTCCCGCTTCATATTCATAGGAACCATGAATCCAGAAGAAGGACAACTCAGACCACAACTGCTGGACCGCTTCTCCCTTTCCGTAAGCGTAGAAAGAATCATGACAGCTAAAGATAGAATGGAGGTCGTTAAGAGAAACCTCGAGTTTGAAGCAAACCCAGGAGGTTTCATTGAAAAGTATAAAACAAACCAAGAAGAATTGAAAAACAGAATAATCCACGCAAGAAAGGTTCTCCCAAAAGTTGAGATGCCTGAAAAACTTCTAGAAGCCATATGCCAAGCCTGCTTAGACCTAAAAGTCGATGGAATGAGACCCGACATTGTGATAAGCAAAGCTGCGTGCACGCTCGCGGCGTTTGAGAATAGGACAAGTGCCACATTAAACGATGTTCTCTTAGCTTCTGAACTTGCTCTAAGTCATAGAACAAGGGAAGGAGGGTTTCTCGAACCGGCGACACCGGACGAGATCAAGAAAATTTTCATGGATAAAGTTAAAGAAGCGGGGTACGAGGAGAAAAGCGAGTCGAAAAGTAAACCAAAAATTAAATCGAATAAAGAAAAAAGTAAACGACGCGGAGTCTTCTTTTGGCCGAAGAAATTTAGTGAAAAAAAGAAAACTTCTCTAGATAGGCACCTCAAAAAGCCTGTCAAGAGGTTTAAAAAAGCCATTTTCACATTGGATGAATTACCTGGAGGAGCAATATCCGGTTTCAGGAAACATGAGGCTCCGAAGGAAGCACGAGCTCTGAATGGTGTTAGTTCTGCAAAGCCACAGAAGTTGGCTGAAGGGGTTCCTCTGTTTACTAAGATTAAGTCAAGCGTTCTTGCACCTTTTGAATTTTTTTTCAAAATACAGAAACCTCCCAAGGGGGTCAGAAGCTCTGTGGGAAAAAGAGCGGAGACGGTGACTACGCTTCATCGAGGTCGACCTTGTGGATGGAGATTTCCGGATAGCAAGCCAAGAGATGTTCATCTGCCGGCAACAATTAGAGCTGCAGCCAAGAGGCAGAAAAATAGAGAAAAACCCATCAGAACATCCCTCAGCATATGTTTAGAGGATGTACGTGAAAAATTAAGGCTTTACAAGGCTCCTATGACCATAGTCTTTGTAATTGATCTAAGCAAATCTATGATATTTAACATCGAAGAGGTGAAGGAGGCTATATTGAAGCTGCATAGGGACGCTTATCGATACAGAGACAGAGTGGGAATAACAGCTCTCAAAGGGACAGGGGCGATTGTTGTTCAGCACCCCATAACCAACTTGAGGGTTGTCGCTAACAAACTGTTAGGATTAGGGGTCAGTGGGTTCACGCCGTTAGCGGCTGGAATACTAAAAGCATGGGAGGTTCTGAAAGAGGCCAAGCGAAGAAATAGGTCAACAATACCTCTCATGGTCATCGTCACTGACGGAAATGCTAACGTCCCACTTACGAGAAGTCTTGAGACAGGTGAGATTCGCACATTCGATCCGCTTGACTTGGCCTTTTTTAAACATGAGGATTTGGCTATAGAGGATGTATTATCAGTTTCTAAAATGATTAAAAGAGAAGGAATTTTCACGGTGGTTGTAAACACGAATCCAGCCATTGCAGGATGGGAAACTTCTGGGTTCCTGATAACAGAAGCAATAGCTTCAATAACAAATGGAACTCATTATAAAGTTGGCAGAGTTAGAAAAAAGAAAGAACTCGTTGAAAGAACTTTTGAAGCAATATCCCAAGAACAAAGACAAATTTCCCATCAATATTCTCATCTTCATCGTCAGAATACGACTCGTGTGTTATCTGGGTAGCGCTTTAACTTGTTAAGTGATTGATATGGCTGAAGCGCAGCCTTGCATTATATGTGGAAAATTAACGACTAGAGTTCCGTTTGAAAATGCTCTGGTCGAGACTTATATTTGTTCAAGGCGATGCGAACTGAAATACTTTGAATCGGTAAGTTACAGGAAGGAGGAGCAGCAAATCCTATTGTGCTACTTAAACAAAACAATAGCAAAAACCAAAAAGTATAATCAGATTGGATGGGTAAGTGCTGCTATTGGAATTGTCTGGACCGCGTTGGGAGCAGTTCTTGCACACATATCTGTGACAAAGGACCTTGAATTAGGCGCATTAATTTTTCTCACCGGGGTCTTCGTAACAACATGTGGCGCATTGTCAACCAGTTATTTCGATGATAGAAAAAAGAAATTGGCAGAAACAAGGAGAAAATTAGCCTAAAGATCTCCCTCTCAGGCATCAACTAAAAAACTAGAACGAAAACTCAAACGGGAATCAATATTCGTTGTCAAATCTGCAGTTGATTTGAAGTGGTTTAGTTTCAAGTCATCTAGAGTCATAGCAATTCCGCCTGTTCCACACACACTTAGTTTGTCACATTCACTTCACACTTAGACATAATATTTATTGACCGCGTAACATTATCTTGTTTATATGTATCTAAAGCGGTCAGTTATCGAAAATTTGCTCAGTTACGCACGTGGTTTACATCCTAAAGAATGCATTCTTCTCCTCAGAGGAAACGTTAGTAAAGATGAAGTTTTCGTCAACGATACGGTTATTCCCCCTTTTGCAACTCATGGAGAAGGTTTCTCAACTTTTCCTTTGCACATGCTTCCTGTAGACTTTTCGATAGTTGGTGTTGCTCATTCTCACCCTTCGGGCGTTCTCGCTCCATCTGCCAATGACCTTAACCAGTTTTATGGAAGAATAATGGTCATTGTGGCTTTTCCCTACCATTCTGAACGTAACATAGCTGTGTTTAATCGTGAAGGAAAAGCGTTGAGATTCAAGGTTGTTGATGATCATTTATAATGTTTAGTGAGAATGCCCTTTTTTTATCGCACGCATGCATTACAGTGACTTTGAAATTATTTTTAGTAGGTCTGATCG
>Ga0209636_10001055_pt1 | contig 27514 bp, 26 predicted proteins | sample DeeMarSWOR152_54_FD_187464 | JGI IMG/M metagenome (GOLD analysis project Ga0209636, IMG submission 187464) | Marine sediment microbial communities from White Oak River estuary, North Carolina - WOR-1-52-54 (SPAdes) (version 2) | ecosystem: Environmental > Aquatic > Marine > Intertidal zone >...
AGGCGATATCTGAACAGGTAGAAACCATTATTGAGACAGTGAGAATCGCTTTGGAGCAGACCCCACCTGAATTATCTGCTGATGTGGTAGATAAGGGGATAGTGTTAACTGGCGGAGGGGCCCTTTTAAAGAATCTTGATGTCTTACTGCGAGAGGAGACACGGCTGCCGATAACCATAACCGATGATCCACTTACCACAGTTGTTATGGGGGCAGGAAAGACCTTAGATAATCTGTCACTTTTAAGAGAGATTATGATAAAGTAATTCAAGAGTTTAGGCTTACAATAATTGACCATTTTTTTCGAGCATAGGCCAAAATGGGTTCCTTATATCTTTATTGTACTATCCCTGATCTTGCTGTCTCTGAGTATTGGCAAGGGACAGGAATGGAATCCGACGGAAAGGCTTGTGGCCGAGGTAGCCGCCCCTTTTCAAAAGTTATTTATGGGGACGATATCTATAACAAGGAATATCTGGAGAAATTACTTCTTCTTAGTTCAAACCCGCCAAGAGAATCTGCTTCTCAAGAAAGAGATAGACCTCCTCAAGATCGAAAACAGTAAGTATCAAGAGCTATTGTTAGCTAATCAGCGCCTCCAAAAACTCCTGAACTTTCGAGAAAACACCGATGAACCTGTTTTGCCAGCAAGGGTGATAGGGTGGGATTCGAGCGGATTGTTTAAGTCCATCATTATAGACAAGGGGGAAAAGGATGGTCTCAGGATAAACATGCCGGTAGTTAACTCAGAAGGAGCTGTTGGAAGAGTGGTATCTGTCTCCTCTAATTATGCCCAGGTATTATTGATTACAGATCAAAACAGTGCTGTTGACGGGTTAGTTCAGAGATCAAGAGGAAGGGGAATGGTAAAAGGAATGGGATCGGGTGAATGTTATTTTGATTATGTAATAAAGACATGTGACATAAAAGAAGGTGACACCATTGTAACCTCAGGATCGGGAAGGATATTCCCAAAAGGCCTTTATCTGGGCGAAGTTAAAGAGATTAATGACTCCCCCAATAAACTATTCAAGGATGTTAGGGTAACCCCGGCTGTGGATTTCTCTAAGTTAGAAGAGGTTCTCATTGTTTTGAGATCGAGTTTTGTACCTTTAAGAAGACCAGAAATTCAATAGGGCGCATATGTAATCTTATCGAGGTTTTGGAGTGGGGATCAGGGCTTCTGTAAAGCGATGGAAAGAGGGCGATGTATTCGTCTATCCCTTAATCTGGTTAACGTGTGGCCTCTCTGTGATCTTAAGGAGAAGCATAAACCATTTTGTAGGCATTGAATGGCTGGATATCGATCTGATTCCTGTCTTCCTCATATATCTCATCGCCAAGGATCAAAACTTTATGGCCGGTTGCCTCGCCTTTTTTATGGGGGTGTTGACAGACACATTCGCCCCATGCCAGCTTGGTCTGTTTGCCTTTCTCTATTCTGCTATTATTCTTGGAATTAATCACTGCAGACAATTCTTGGATTTCAAAGACATCAAGACCTCAATTTTGTTTGTGGCCATTTGTCTTCTGGCCAAGTGGTCTTTTCTCGTGATTATCATTAGGCCCTCCCCTTTAGGGCAATTTACTCCTTTGATTTTCTCTATTCTAGTATCTATCTCTGTTCTGATAACAGGCATGATTACCCCTTTTTTCTTCTTTTTCCTAAATCTGGTAAGAGGAAGAGAGCACCGAGATTATGCCTAAGAAGGCACTTTGTCTCCTTATAGCTATTTTTGATGACTAATCATGGTGTGGCGTCCAGATTTTGATACCAGTGAAACTGAGATATACCAGAAACGCCTAACGAGGTTAACCTACTTTGTCCTTATTGTTTTTGGCGTCCTGTTGGTGAGGTTGTGGTTTATGCAAATCATCAATGGTGCCAAATATAGGATACAATCAGAGAATAACAGAATAGACCTGAGGGATGTGTTACCCTTTAGAGGATTGATCTTTGACAGGAATGGCCAACTATTAGTCGATAACAGGCCATCCTTTATCTTGGGGGTGGTTCCAGAGGACATCAGAGGGCTTGATTGTTTAATAGGAAATCTACGTGGATTGATCGAGATTGATGGCATATCCACCAAGAAGCGGATAGAAGAGGCTCTAAAACGTGATCCTTTTAATCCTGTTTACATAAAGAAGGGCCTAACCAGGGATGAGTTAGCCAGAATAGAAACTAATACTTTGAGCATCCCCGGTGTGATTATCGAAGCAAAGCCTAAGAGGCATTACCTGCACAGGACCCTCGCCGCCCATCTGATTGGTTACCTTGGTGAAATTGACAGAGAGCAGCTTAATAGGGAGGAATATAAGGAGAACAAGCCCGGCGATTTTGTGGGAAAATTCGGTGTAGAGAAGAAATGGCAAAAATATCTGAATGGTATTAGGGGAGGGCAACAGGTTGAGATAGATGCCTCTGGTAGGAGACTGAAAGTGCTCTACCAAAAGGCGGCAGAGCCAGGATTTAATGTCTATCTGACGATAGACACGGATCTTCAGATGTTGGCCGAGAGATCCCTCTATGATAAGGCAGGGGCCATTGTTGTCATGAAGCCAGGTAGCGGAGAGATATTAGCGATGGCAAGTAGCCCAACGTTTGATCCTAATGACTTTGCCAAAGGGATGGACAAGAAGGGATGGGAACGATTGGTCTCTAATCGCTACTTTCCGCTACAGAATAGGGTAATATCAGGACAGTATCCCCCAGGTTCTCTTTTCAAGTTGGTCGTAGCTCTGGCAGGACTAGAAGAGGGAGTGATTGATCCCAACGAAAAGATATTTTGCGGAGGAAGCTATAGTTTTAAGGGAAGGACATATCGTGATTGGAAAGAGGAAGGACATGGTTATGTTGATCTGCACAGGGCGATAGTTGAGTCATGTGACGTCTACTTCTATAGAATGGGCCAGAAGATGGGCATTGATACCATTGCGAAATATGCTAAAAAACTTGGCTTTAACTGTGAGACAGGGCTTCAATTAGGAGACGAAAAACCAGGGCTTATTCCAGATAGGGGCTGGAAGCTAAGGCGATGGCATGCTCCGTGGGAAGAAGGGGAGACATTGTCTGTAGCGGTTGGGCAAAGTTTTACCCTTATAACACCTGTTCAAATAGTAAGATTTATGTCGGCCCTTTTTAACGGGGGCATTCTTTTTAGACCACAGGTAACGAAGTGGATAGGGAGAATGAACAAGGAAAGAATTTCTGAATTTAAACCCGATGTAACAGGATACTGGGATCTAAAGAGAGAAAATATGGAAATGGTGAAAAGAGCCGTGATTGGTGTTGTGAATGAGCCTCATGGAACGGGGAAGAGGGCAAGGCTTGATAGAACAAGGGTTGCTGGCAAGACAGGAACCGCCCAAGTGATTGCTTTGCCACAGGAGGAGGAATCCGTACAAGAAAGAGATGTTCCATACAGATTTAGAGATCATGCATGGTTTGCGGCTGTTGCACCTGCTGAAAATCCGGAGATAGCAGTAGCCGTTCTTATAGAGCATGGCGGTCTAGGGGGTGCTGTAGCGGCCCCAATCGCAAGAGATCTATTCGAGAGTTATTTCAATAAGGTGAAACCCCTATAGTTGCTCGCTCCCTGTCGAGAAAACGAGTAACGAGAAACGAATATGTTCGATCGCCGATTGATACATAACTTTGATTGGATACTGTTAGGCCTGTTGATAGTCATAGGGTTTATGAGTGTTCTTAATCTTTACAGTGCCGCCTATTCAATTAGGTCTATGGGGGGAAGTCAGATTTATGTAAGACAAATTTGTTGGTATGCTATAGGTTTCTTGATTCTTCTTTTGATGACAACCTTTGACTATCATGTCTTGGAACGATTTGCCTATCCCTTGTTTTTTGTCTCTCTGGTTCTTCTCGTGGTTGTTCTAAAGATGGGCAAAGTCACACATGGCTCTCAACGGTGGTTGAGCTTTGGTTATTTCAATGTCCAACCTTCGGAGATGGTCAAGATATCTCTTGTTATTGTTCTTGCCAAATATTTTTCCAAAGCAGAAAAGATAGAGGATTACCGGCTTAGAGAGCTGTTGAGACCCTTTATGTTGGTTGCCATCCCTTTCGTGCTGGTAGTCTACCAGCCTGATCTGGGAACAGCCCTGATGTTGCTCATAGTCTCCTTTTCGATTATTATCTTCGTTAAGGTAAATTGGAAATCAATACTGATATTCTTGTCCACAGCTGTGCTAGCAGCACCCTTTTTCTGGATTACCCTTCAGGAATACCAGAAGAAACGGATAACAACATTTCTAAGGCCTGACCTCGATCCCTTGGGTGCTGCCTATCATGTTACCCAGTCGAAGATTGCCATTGGTTCAGGCCTTCTTCGGGGGAAAGGCTTTCTTAAGGGGACCCAGACAAGATTACATTTTCTCCCGGAGCAACATACCGATTTTTCCTTCTCTGTTTTGGCTGAGGAGTGGGGCTTTGTAGGCTCAGCCATGCTCTTGTTTCTGTATCTATTTTTGATTTTATGGTGTCTCAACGTTGCCAAAAACAGCAAGGATAAGTTTGGCACCCTTATTGTTGTGGGTATTGTTGCATCGATTTTCTGGCAACTAGCCATAAATGTCAGCATGGTAACTGGTCTGCTCCCCGTAGTCGGAATACCACTGCTCCTCTTTGGCTATGGAGGATCGTCTGTAATTTCCACTATGGCCGCCATGGGTTTGATAATGAATGTAAGCATGAGGAGGTTTATGTTTCAGAAATGATTATGAGGCAAGGCTGAGAGTTTCGAAACCTTCCTTTTGAAATTACCTCTTAGGAAGTACAAATTTCTTGCAATCAACAATGAGATCATGCTATTAAGCCGCTGGTAAATATCTAGAGGGGGATGTCAATGAAGAAGGCAAGGGACGAAATTAACGCCTTTTTGGGCAGGGATACAGAATTTGAGGGTAAATTTTCCTTCACCGGCGCTGTCAGGATAGATGGAAAATTGTCAGGTGAAATCTTCTCCAGCGGAACCTTGATCGTAGGGGAAAGTGCAGTTATTAGATCACAGATAAATGTTGCTGATATGATAATAAGCGGAGAGGTTCATGGCGACATATTTGCAGAGAATAAGATCGAGATAAAAGTCCCGGGCAAACTTTTTGGCAATATTCAAACCCCAAAATTAGTCATCGAAGAAGGGGTTATCTTTGAGGGAAATTGCAAGATGAAAGACGTGGGAAGCAAAGATCTTGCCATATCTCCAGCAAGAACTGAAGGCCTTTCCATTTTGAAGTAACCATCATATCTCTCCTATAAACCCCTATAAAGATTTCAGTAAGCACGAGAGGTTCAGTATGATCTTAGAATCCTTACAAAAGATAAAGAAGTCAGAGACTGAGGCAAAAGAGGGGATAGAGAACGCCAAAGGAGAGGCAATCAGGCTAGTTGAGAGAGCTAAGATGGAGGCAGAGGAATTGTTGGCTGAAAGGAAGAGAAACGCTCATGGTCAAGCGGAGAAGATGAGGGAAGATGCCAGAGGGGAGGCAAGGAAGGAGTGCCAGGATATTGCCAATGAATGGGAAAAGGAAATTGAGGAACTGAGGAAAGAGGCCCAAAAGAACCTGGAAAAGGCTAAGGAATTCATTTTAGATTCAGTATTAGGTTGAGATAATGTTAAGACCAGCCCGAATGAAAAAGATACAGATACTTGGATTAGAGGGGCTTAGGTATGAGATAATTAAAAGACTCCAAGAGCTCGGCACGATCCATCTTACTGATTATTCGGAAAAACTCGCTGATCCTGATTGGAAGGATCTGCTAGAACCTCACCCCTTTTCTCCTAATATCAGAAAAATAGCTGCCCAAAATATTGCGGTAAATCGATTCTTAGATCTTTTTGAACGCCATGATCCTGAACCAAAAGAGGGTTTCATAAGAGGGGTTTTTGCCCCTCTACCGCCAAAAAGGCTTGAAACCAAAGAGATCTATGGTAAGGAGCTTATTGATACTGTTGACCGCACCATAGAGAAGATTGACAGGGAGGTAGAAGGGCCTGTTAAGGAGCTCGAAAGGATTGAAGAAGAGATTGTAGAATCGGAGAGGATAAAAGGGTTATTGGGCCTGATTTTACCCTTGGACATAGATCTATCAGATATAGGGGAGTCAGAGTTTCTGTCTATCTTTTTGGGTGCTGTGCCAAGGGAGGGCATAGACGATATAAGGGATAGATTACAGGAGTTGACTAGCGGTAACGTTTTCCTTGGGGTCGGGGAGGCATCTGAGAACAAGCTGGTAACAGTATTAATCTGCCTCAAGGAACAAGCATCACTGGTGTTAGCTAATCTTCGCCGGCTGAACTGGGAAAGGATTGAATTAGAGGATCAGCAAGGAAAGCCAAAAGAGGCAACAGATTCCATGAATAAAAGACTCATGGAGTTGAATGAGGAGAAGAGAACAAGAGAGGCAATCATTATCGATATAGCTAAAAGATGGCGAGATGAGCTTGAGAAGTACCAGGAACTGTTGATGATCGAGAGACAAAGGGAAGAAAGCCAGAATAAGTTTGCCAGGATGGAGCACGTTGTGGCTATTGAGGGTTGGGTTCCCGAGCACTCATCCGCCCAAGCCGCTCAGGAGATAAGAGAGATCAGCCATGGGGCGTGTGTTATAGGGGTATCGGATCCTGAGGAGAACGATGATGTTCCAGTACAGCTGGAAAACCCTAAATTCATTAGGAGTTTTGAGCTGTTAACGCGGCTTTACGGATTGCCAGCCTATAACGGCGTTGATCCTACCCTATTTTTGGTTCCGGGCTTTCTCCTGTTCTTTTCAATCATGTTGACCGATGCAATGTATGGGATAATCGCTCTTGTGTTGGGTCTCTCATTAATGAGGGGGGGAGGAAGGTATAATCAAGCAATACGGGATGGGGGAATCATCCTTTCATCAGCAGGGGCAGCGACCATTATTATAGGAGCCCTTTCTGGGGGATGGTTAGGTGGGTTTGGGCTTAAATTGTCTGTACTAGGTGCTCTGCAGATATTTGATCCTATGGTTCAAGTCACTGCCTTTTTGCTGATTGCCTTGATCATAGGCCTGGCCCATGTGAACACTGGTGTAGTGATAAACGTGTTGCATAACCTCAAAAGAGGACAGACATGGAGGGCACTAAGTGGGAACCTCTGGTTTTTATTTGCTCAGCCAGGCATTGTTTTCTTTCTGCTGGGCTATAAGTCGGCCAGCCTGATCTTTATAGGAATCTCACTCATAGTACTGTTGATGGGACACAAGGCCATGGCCATGTTTCAAGTAACAGGATTTATGGGGGATATTCTTTCTTATGCCAGACTTATGGCCTTAGGCTTGTGCACAACAGGAATAGCCATGACCGTTAATGTGCTCTCTGGCATGCTCTACATGGTCGGTTCCATAGGGATAATCGTCGCTATTATTGTCTTTGTTGTTGGCCACTTATTCAATTTTATCATTAACGCCATGGGGAGCTTTGTTCATGGGCTCAGATTACATTATGTAGAGTTCTTCACAAAGTTTTATCAAAGTGGGGGAACAGAGTACACACCTCTTGAGAGGAGGTTAAGAACAGTAGAGATTAAATAAAAGGGAGGTATCGTTTATGGAATTATCAATGGGAACAGTTTTAGCAATTATAGGGGCAGCAATTTCTATGGGTGTGGCTGCTATTAGCGCTGGGGTTGGAGTTGGTTTGGCTGGCGTTGCCGGGGCCGGTGTGATATCAGAGGACCCCAAGAAGTTTGGGCCTGTTTTGGTTCTCCAGGCGCTGCCACAAACCCAAGGAATTTATGGTTTTCTGGGGGCTGTTTTGATTCTTATAGGGGTTGGCGTACTCGGGGGAACGGTCAAGGAAATCCCTATAGGCATGGGCTATGCCGCCCTTGGGGGAGGCATCGTGATTGCTCTAAGCAGTATTACGGCCGTTGCGCAGGGTGCTATATCTGCCAGTGGCATGGGTGCCGTAGCCAAAAGGCCAGAAACTTTCGGCCAGGCAGTTGTCCTCGCTGTCATGGCAGAGACCTTTGCTATTTTCGGTCTCCTTATAGCAATACTGATCTTTGTGGGAACCAAGATCATGGGTGGTTGAACCAATAACTTAGGGGCTTTGCCCCAATTGGAATTTTGGAGTGATGGGGTTAATGGAAAAAGAAAAAAGATTGGATACTGTTTCTACTGATTTTGCTGCTCAATATTCCATACTTCCACCATCCCACCATTCCATATGAATTTAGTCGAGGGGAATCATGTCAGATGAAGGGGTTGACAAAATAATATCCCACATAGAGGCAAAGGCAGAGAAGGAGGTATCCGAGATACTTCTTAGGGCTCAAGCAGAGGGGGATAAGATCAAGAAGGCTGCCCAGGAGAAAGCAGAGAGAGAGGCAGAGAGAATCCTTTCAAACGGCGAAAGGCTCGCCTCCCTGGAAGAACAAAGGATAATCGCCGAGACTAAAATTGACGTTAGACGAAAGAGGATGGACGCCCAAGAGGAAGCAATTGTTGCTTCATTTGAAGGGGCCAGAAAGGTTCTGCAAGACTTGGCCGAAAAGGGGAAGCGGGACAATCTTGTATACAAGGATATAATGTTTAACCTGATTGCTTCTGCCTCTGAGGTTGTTGACGGAGATAAACTTGAGCTGGCCTTTAACCAAAGGGACAACAAAACCTTCAAGGGTAAGATGCTGGGGGAATTAGGTGCATTTGTAAAGAAGATGACAGGAAGAGATATCTCTTTGGCCTTAACAGATGAGACCATACAGTGCCTTGGAGGTGTAGTTGTCAGGGATACGGAAAACCAGGTGGAGGTTAACAACACCCTTGAGGCCAAATTGAATCGGCTTAGAGAGAGCATAAGGGTGGATGTGGCCAAGATCCTCTTTGGGGATAGGATATGATTCGAGAAGTTCTTTCATACCTGTATGTCAATGCAAAAATAATGGCAAAAGAGGGGAAGTTTATCTCTTCGGCAAGATGGGAGGATCTATGGCGATGCGCATCGCCTGGAGAGTTAGCCTCTCTTCTCGAGGGAACAGATTATTTTCCTTACCTCTCAGAAAAGGCGATTAGTGATTCAAGAGAATTGGAGAAGGCTGTCTTAGAGGAATTTTCCGAGGTAGGGAGGGAGATCTCCACGATCATTCCTAAGAGGTCATGGCCAATAAGAGACTACCTCCTCAGAAGATGGGATGTTGTCAATTTAAGAACAGTCATGAGGGGAATACATGGAGGCTTAAAGAAAGAGGAAATAGCAGATTCCTTTATTGAGGGAGGCGAGCTGGACTTTGCCTTTCTTAAGACCCTTATCGATGCAGAAGGCATGGACGATTTTGTTGCCCTCTTGGCAAGGACCCCTTATCAATCGCTAGGTGAGGGTCTGGCCAAATACAACGAAACTAAAAACCTATTTTTCCTAGAGGCCTCATTGGATAGAATTTTTTGGGAAGATTTATGGGAAGGGGTCCTGAAGCTAAGAGGCACCAGGGAATTCAGAGATTTTATAGAAATATGTGTCGAAACTCACAATCTTAAAATGGTTTTGAGGGCAAAGAATGACGGACTCCGCTTAGAAGACATTGATCCCTATTTGATCCGCGATTGCGCGCTGTTGAATGAATTGCTCCCTGCTCTTGATGAAGAGGATCTGTCTGGTCTTATATCCCTTCTGGAAGGTACAGTATATTTTGAGCCTCTCCTAAGTGCTCAGGCTGAGCATGAAAGAACCGGTTCTATTCTGTCATTTGAAGAGGTGCTCAATGATCTGGTGCTTAAGAAGGCAGGAGATATTAGGAAGAAGAAACCATTTGGCCCGGGACCTCTCATCGGTTTTCTGGTATCGAAAGAGACAGAGGTAAAAAACCTGTTGGCTATCGTCAGGAGTACAGAGGTTGATCTGAATAGGGATGAGATCAGAGATGTAGTAATGAGGAAATAATGGAGATTGCCCTCATCGGAGATAGACACACAGTTTATGGCTTCAGGCTGGCAGGCATAAGAAAGACGTTCCTGATGGAGGAGATCGGGCAAGGAGATATTCGAGGGATACTGAGGGGCCTGTTTAGCGATAACGTCGCCTTGATATTGGTTACCGAGAAGGTAGCAGAGGAAATAAGGAACCCATTGGAAGAGGCGAACAGGTACAGGAAAGGGATAATGCCTATAATTGTGGAGATCCCGGATAGCAGTGGCCCCCTGCCTGAAAAGATTGACTCTATGCGGAAGCTTATTAGAAGGACTGTTGGATTCGAGATAGTATAGCGAGGAGATCATGACAGATCAAAAGACAGGAAAGATTCAGAGCATTGCCGGTCCACTTGTAATCGCCAAAGATATGAGAGGCTGCGAGATGTATGAGGTTCTCAGGGTGGGCCAGGAAGGTTTGATGGGAGAGACGATAAAGTTGATAGGAGATTTGGCCTATATACAGGTTTATGAAGATACTACCGGGCTCAAGCCAGGGGAAGACGTCGTAAGAACAGGTGCCCCCCTATCAGTGGAGCTTGGTCCAGGAATTATTACCAATTTCTATGATGGAATACAGCGGCCTTTAGTTGGAATCAAGAACCTGGCAGGGGATTACATAACCAGAGGGATCAGTGTCCCCAGCCTGGATCCCGAAAAAAAGTGGGACTTTATGCCCACGGTTAAAAAGGGTTATGAGCTCGTTGAGGGGGACTATACAGGGGAGGTTCAGGAATCAAAGGTTATCTTGCATAAAGTAATGGTCCCGCCAGGGATACATGGAAGGGTGTTAGAGATTAAAAGCGGGAGCTTTACCGTTGATGAGGTTATAGCTGTTCTTGATGATGGAGGAGGAAGAAAAGAATTAACAATGAAACAAAAGTGGCCCGTAAGGATAGGAAGGCCCTTAAAAGAAAAGCTCGACCCAGAGGTGCCACTGCTCACAGGCCAGAGGATTTATGATACCTTTTTTCCCATAGCCAAAGGAGGGACCGCTGCCATTCCTGGGGGTTTTGGAACGGGCAAAACGGTTAGCCAACATCAGCTGGCAAAGTGGGCTGATTCCCAGGTTGTCGTGTATGTCGGTTGTGGAGAAAGAGGAAATGAAATGACAGAGGTCTTGCTGACCTTTCCCGAATTGGACGATCCAAACACCGGGGAAAAATTAATGGAGAGATCTACCTTGATCGCCAATACCTCAAATATGCCAGTGGCAGCCAGAGAGGCCTCTATCTATACAGGGGTTACCATTGCCGAGTACTATAGGGATATGGGATATGATGTAGCCTTGATGGCTGACTCATCGTCACGGTGGGCTGAGGCATTGAGAGAGATTTCAGGAAGACTTGAGGAGATGCCAGGTGAAGAAGGGTTTCCAGCCTATTTGGGTACCAGGCTTGCTGACTTCTATGAAAGGGCTGGCAGGGTAGTGACCTTGGGGAAGGAAAAGAGATTTGGATCAGTTTCTATCATTGGGGCGGTCTCCCCGCCAGGGGGTGATTTCTCTGAACCCGTTGCCCAAAATACCTTGAGGGTAGTAAGCACCTTCTGGGCATTAGACACAAACCTGGCAGACCGAAGACATTTTCCTGCCATCAACTGGTTGACGAGCTACTCACTCTATCTGGACTTTGTAAGACCGTGGTATGACAAAAACGTAGGCACGGAATTTCAAACCCTTAGAAGAGAGACGATGGCTCTCCTGGAGAAAGAGGCTGAGTTGCAGGAGATTGTTCAGTTGGTCGGCCAGGATGCATTACCGGAATCAGACAGGGCCTTTTTAGAGGTGGCAAGGATGATCAGAGAAGACTATCTTCAACAACATGCCTACCATGAAATAGATTCCTACTGCTCCAAAGAGAAGCAATATCTCATGCTTAAGATCATTATGAAGTTCCATCAAGAGGTCAACAAGGCAATTGAGTCAGGTATCATGGCGAGCAGAATAGCAGTGCTGAAGGTCAAGGATGAGATAGCCCGAATGAAGTATACGGCAAACCAGGATTTTCCACAGAGGTATGAGGAGCTGCTAAAATCCATTGAGAGTGAATTCGAATCTTTGAGGAATCAAACATGAAAGAGAGACCTAGGGATATAAAATCAAGGGAGTACAGGTCTGTTGTCCAGGTTGCAGGGCCTCTTCTGATTGTTGAAGGTGTGGAAGGGGTGGCCTATGGAGAGGTTGTTCATATCAGGACACCTGGAGGTGACAACAGAATGGGTCAGGTCCTGGAGTCACAGGAGAATTTGGCCATTGTCCAGGTATTTGAAGGCACGAGAGGGCTTGATACGGATCAGACGAGAGTCAGATTTTCTGGGGACATTATGAAAATCTCTATTTCCAAGGAGATGCTCGGAAGGTCCTTTGATGGCTTGGGTCGGCCGATTGATGGTGGCCCCGATATCATTCCGGAGGTCCGGTTGCCAATTACAGGTGCGGCTATAAACCCAACAGCAAGGGCCTATCCGGATGAATTTATTCAGACGGGTATCTCCACCATTGACGGAATGAATACCCTGGTGAGAGGACAAAAGCTTCCCATCTTTTCAGGCGCTGGATTACCCCATAATGATCTTGCTGCACAGATTGCAAGGCAGGCTACCGTTTTGGGTTCAGAGGAGCCTTTCTCGGTGATTTTTGCAGGTATGGGGATAACCCATGAGGAGGCAAACTTTTTCATGAATAGCTTCGAATCAACCGGGGCATTGGAGAGGATAGTGTCCTTTATCAATTTGGCAGATGATCCTGCCATCGAGAGGATTATTACCCCAAGAATGGCGCTTACAACCGCGGAGTTTCTTGCCTTTAATTACGACACTCATGTGTTGGTCATACTTACAAACATGACCAATTACGGTGAGGCACTGAGGGAAATTTCATCCGCACGGGAAGAGGTCCCTGGGAGAAGAGGGTATCCGGGTTACATGTATACCGATTTGGCAACCAATTACGAGAGGGCAGGGAGGATCAGAGGCAGAAAAGGCTCTATCACTCAGATGCCAATCCTCTCTATGCCAGATGATGACATAACACATCCCATACCGGACCTCACAGGATATATAACTGAGGGGCAATTTGTTCTCTCTCGGGAGTTGCACAGAAAGGGAATTTATCCGCCCGTTGATGTTTTGCCCAGCCTGTCGAGGCTCATGAACGAAGGCATAGGCGAAGGCAGAACAAGGGCAGATCATTTAGGGGTGTCTGACCAATGTTATTCTGCTTATGCTGAAGGGAGGGATGTGCGGAGCCTCGTTGCAGTTGTTGGAGAGGAGGCATTGAGCGAAAGGGATCGCTTCAATTTGAAGTTTGCAGACGTTTTTGAAGAGAGGTTTGTTAATCAGGGAGTGGATGAAAATAGAACCATTGAACAGACACTCGACTTGGGGTGGGAGCTCCTCTCAATGCTTCCAGAGGGGGAACTAAAAAGGATAGATGAAAAATACATCAGACAATACTATAAGAAGGGCCCTCTGCTAGAGATGGGTGTTTAGTGCATGGCAGAGATTCTACAAAATGTTAAGCCCACGAGGATGGAACTGTTGAAGCTCAAAAGAAGGGTGAAGCTCGCTGACAAGGGTCACAGACTCCTAAAGGAAAAGAGAGACGCATTGATTTCCGAGTTCATGGTAGTGATCAAGGAATATAGAGAAGCAAGAAAGAAGGTAGAGGAAAACCTGAAGATTGCCTTTTACAATCTTTTAATGGCTCACGTCTTGTTGGGATCTCGGGACATAGAACAGATAAGCGCGATAACATTACGAGATATAGGCCTGGATTTTACGACTAAAAACATAATGGGTGTCTCAGTTCCTGTTATGAAAATCGACGATCTGGTTCGGCGGATAAACGAGAGAGGGTATGGCCTTTTAAGTACAAATGCGAAACTTGATGATGCCGCCAAGAATTTTGAGGAGTCCCTTTTAGTAATTGTGAGACTGGCGGAGGTGGAAGAGTCTGTCAGGAGGATTGCCCAGGAGGTAGAAAAGACAAAGAGAAGGGTTAATGCCCTGGAATACATTGTTATCCCCAGGCTCAAGGCAACGATTAAGCATATAGAAATGAGGATGGAAGAGATAGAACGAGAAAGCTTCCTGCGCTTAAAGAAGATCAAGGCCTCTCTTGAAGCAAGAAAACAAGGTGTCCTATAAAGGATTTGCTGACCTTCCCCTATCATTTCAATTTCCTTTACCATTCATATTCAATCCCTTTCCACCTGATCAGAACGCAGATAAGGTAGTGTAGCATGACTATCAAACCTGAGATAAGCAAACGAAAAAGGGCTCATGAAAGTGATACCAAGACGAAATTATTTTACCTTTTTTTGATCGCCCAGATATGTTCCCTCTTTGGTTTGGTTGTTGGGGTTCTTTTCTTCATTTTGCGACTTCTTAGAGTTATTTGACAAAAAGCCTGCCCTGTCTACGTTAACCTCTCGCTTTGAACGCCTGCCTTATTTCATTTCATTATCACTTGACTTTCTTTACAGAAAAGATATACTAGCACTATCAGAATATTGAAGATCCATATGGGATTGGAAGAATTAGAGCAATTCGGTTTATTAGAACAGAAGATTGAATCGCTTATCTCGATGGCGAGTTCTCTTAAGGAGGAGAAGATTAACTTAGAGAAGAAGATTCAAGGCCAAGAGGAAAAGATCGACTCACTTACTGACGAGATAGAGATGTTAAAGGCTGATAGAGATTTGGTTCGAAAAAGAATAGCGGCTCTTTTGGAAAAGGTAGAAGAGTTCAATCCGTGACCTCAAGAGATGGATCCTATGGGCGAGAAGGTTAAAATCAAAATAAGGGATAGGGAATATGCTATAAGAGGGCCTGACGACAGGAAACAGATGCTGAAGGTGGCAGCGTACGTGGACAAGAAGCTGAAAGAGATAGACGATACGAAAAAGGGATTATTTGATGATACGACAGCTATCATAGCTGCTCTTGATATTGCAGGCGATTATTTTCAGGTCATTAAAGAAAAGGAGGATCTATTGACCGAAATCAATAACAGGTCTCAGAGGTTAATTCAGAGTTTGAATAGGGTGTTAAGCTAAATCATTCCCCTGCTATGTTCGTGATTGGTGGAAGGTTTTGGGTCAACACGAATGAAAAAGGGAGTTGCCTTTTACTCTCGTGTGTTTCTTAGATATTGAAAAAAGACCTAATGGGGCAATGGAACGCTCACCTGAGTGAGATTAGATCAAAAAAGAACTGCTGACACGGCATTGGAGCGGGGGAAAATAAAGAGAGGACTGATAGCCTAAGGCTGAGGAACAGATTGTGCCATCTGACTTAATAATAAAACAGGCGAAGATATCTCTATCTTTGGCAGAAATAGCGCAAGCGTGCATAACTTTTACAAGAAATAACTCATGTGAAGGTTAACAGGGTCGCAGTTTTCAAATCCTTTGAAGTTACCATTTATTGTCTATTGAGCGCCGATTACCCATCATTTCGCTAAGCCTCTATCAGCCCCCTCTTTTCCTTAAGAAAAATCCTAAAAAACAAAAGGTGGTGATGACACTATGTTGGTCACTCAGTTAGTTATTGCTGCACTGGGAGGAATGATAGCAGGAGCGGTGATTGGTATCGCCGTCCGCAAAAAAATGGCAGACAGCAAGCTTGATTCCGCAGAGGAGTATTCGAGGAAGGTTATCCTTGAAGCCAGCAAGCAGGCAGAAACAATCAAAAAAGAGGCCCAGCTACAGGCCAAAGACAAGCTCTATCAAATGAAACTCGACTTTGAGGAGGAGACGAGGTCGAGACGAAAGGAGCTTCAGGGCCAAGAAAGAAGGTTGTTCCAAAAAGAGGAAACCTTAGACAAGAAGACGGAGCAACTCGAACAAAGAGTATCACTGGCTGCTCGAAAAGAAGTGATTTTAGAAAATCGGGAGAATGATCTAAAGAAGAAGGAAGAGGAATTCAATAGCCTTATTGAAGAAGAGAGGCGGAAACTAGAGAGAATAGCCGGGATCTCAGCGGCAGAGGCTAAAGAGATGCTCATCTCTTCTATGGAAGCAGAGGCACGTCATGAGGCCTCCAAACTCATAAAGAAGATAGAGGCTGAGACAAGAGAGATCTCAAACAGAAAGGCACAAGAGATTTTGGCCCTGGCCATTAAGAGATATGCTAGTGATTATGTGGCTGAAGAGAGCGTATCTGTGGTTAATCTGCCAAATGATGAGATGAAAGGGAGGATTATTGGAAGAGAAGGCAGAAATATACGGGCCCTGGAGGCGGCCACTGGAATTGATCTGATAATTGATGATACACCGGAGGCTGTGGTGCTGTCAGGTTTTAATCCGACGCGGAGAGAGGTGGCCAAGGTGGCCTTAGAGAGATTAATTGAGGACGGCAGGATTCATCCTGCCAGGATTGAGGAGATCGTAGAAAGAGTGAGCAGAGAGGTGGAGACAGACATTAAAGAGGCGGGGGAACAGGCAACTTTTGATATCGGCCTTCATGGTATCCATCCAGAATTGATTAAATTAGTTGGTCGGTTGAAATATAGATCGAGTTATGCTCAAAATGTTCTGCAACACTCTGTTGAAGTTGCGTTCTTATGTGGCATAATGGCAGCGGAGTTAAGGTTAGATGAGAAACAGGCCAAAAGAATCGGACTTCTCCATGATATCGGTAAAGCAGTAGACCATGAGGTTGAAGGGGCACATGCGACTATAGGTGCAGATCTAGCCAAGAAATATGGCGAATCTGATCAGGTGGTTCATGCCATAGCCGCTCACCATGAAGATGTCCAGGCTACCTCTGTTATGGATGCGCTTCTTCAGGCAGCTGACACCCTATCCGGTGCGAGGCCTGGTGCAAGGAGGGAGATGTTTGAGTCGTATGTGAAGCGCTTGGAAGACATGGAAAAGATAGCCATGTCTTTTAAAGGCGTAACTAAGTCCTATGCAATCCAGGCAGGGAGAGAGCTGAGGATAATAGTGGAGAGCGATAAGGTAGATGATTTTGAGTCAACAATGATATGCAGTGAGGTGGCAAAAAAGATTGAAAAAGATCTTACCTATCCCGGACAGATTAAGGTAACAGTAATAAGAGAAACCAGGGCCATTGAATATGCCAAGTGAAATAGGTTTTGAGACAAGCACTAAACTGCTAACCCCGTAAACATCCTGCCAGTGTTCTTATAGGTTAAAAGCGGTTGACCAACCTAATGTTTCTGAAGCTGATTTTTCAGACGCCAAAAAGGTGGTGGGCTCATGATCCAGCTCTTCAATGTTTATAAAAGCTTCGGGTCGAAAAACCCGGCACTCATAGACGTAAGCTTGACAGTAAACAAGGGGGACTTTGTTTTCATAACAGGATCTAGTGGTGCAGGAAAAACTACACTGTTAAAGATAATTTTCTGCGCAGAGAAACCAAGCAGCGGCCATGCATTGGTCAATGGAAGGAATCTTAATAGGATCAATGATAGGGAGCTTGCACTCTTACGTCGAAGAATAGGAGTGGTCTTTCAGGATTTCAAGTTGCTTCCAAGGCGCAATGTGTTTGAGAACGTTGCCTTGGCTCTGGAAATAATGGGTTTTCCGCTATCTCTGATACGCAAGAAGGTTCACCAAACACTCAGGTATCTGGGTTTGGCAAACAAGGAAGGTTATTACCCTCCTCAGCTTTCAGGTGGTGAACAGCAGAGAGTTGCTATTGCGCGGGCAATAATCAATAATCCTTTAATTCTCCTGGCCGACGAGCCTACAGGAAACCTTGACCCTGATCTAACCATGGAGATAATGGCCCTTTTAAAAGAGATACATATCAGGGGTACAACAGTGATCGTGGCAACCCATAGCCAAGAGCTGCTAAAGGATACAAGGAGAAGAATAGTCACCCTCAGCAAAGGCAGGATAGTATAGATGAAGATCAGCCTGTTTCATTATTTTGTCAGGCAGGCTCTGGCAAATATTCTCGATAACCGATTAGTTCATCTGGTAGGTGTGGGCACAATGGCCATAGCATTCCTTATTTTTGACACTTTTGTTCTTGCCTTCGTGAATCTCAACCATTGGACAGTGGAGTGGGGAAGACCGCTGACCATGTCTATTTACTTCAAAGGGACGCCAGAAAAGACTGTGCTTGAAAGCATAGAAAAAGAATTGCTTCATTTTCCTGGGGTGACTGTCAAAAGGTTTATTTCCAAGGATGATGCCATGGGAACTCTTAGGAGACAGCTGGGAGACAAAGCAGGACTACTTGATGGCTTGGAGGAGAATCCGCTCCCTGCCTCCCTTGAGATTATTCTCTCGAGAGATAAAGCTGGGGACTCTCTTCCTTATCAGGTGAAAAGAAAACTGGAGAGCATTGAGAGCGTTGATGAGGTCCACTACAGCCAGGAATGGATAGAAAGATTTCAGGCCATAATGGAGGTAACAAAGTTAATCGGCATTGTTTTTGGGGGATTGCTTTTTTTGGCAGCCCTTTTTGTGATCACCAATACAATAAAATTGACCATCTATTCCAGGAAGGATGAGATTGAGATACTCAAGCTGGTAGGCGCAACTAATCGCTTCGTGAAGATACCTTTTTTGATTGAGGGGTCAATCCAAGGGTTTCTTGGTGGCTCACTCGCCCTCATCATTCTCTTTCTGGTCTATATAACAGCCATAACCAGAGTAGACCTTAGATTTGGATTTGCCTCCCTTGATATCATCTTTCTCTCGCCTCAATTCACCCTTTTTTTGTTGCTTATGAGTATTATTATTGGTTTTATTGGAAGCACTGTATCCTTGGGTCGCTTTTTTAGAATATGAACCCGAAAATCAAAGGTTTTCTATTATTCCTTTCAATGCTGTATGCTGTTATTCTTGCTCTTTTCTTTATGGATTTCTCAGAAGCAGAAGAGAGAGCTCCTATCGAAATTACTCGCTCTCAGATTCAGCAGATAGAAAAGGAGCTTTTAGAACAGCAAGGAGAACTGCTCAGTGTTGATATTAAGGAGAAGGATATCCTGGAGGAGATAGAAAGGTTAGAAAAAGAAGTTGCCGCAAACAGGAAGTCACTGAGGGGATTATCAAGCCAGATAAGAAAGGTTTCCAGGGAGATCCAGGGCGGGCAGAGAAGGATTCAGCAACTAAACCGATCTTCCCATGCTGTCAAGGGGTGTTTTAAAGAGCGGTTAGTAGCATTTTATAAGTCTGGGGGGCCTGGATACGTCGGGCTTCTTGCCACCTCTGCCACTCTGCAAGAATTTCAGAGGACAATAAAGTATATGAAGGCTATTGTTAATCAGGACAGACAGATTCTGGATATGCTGGGCAGACAGAGGAGTCAAGTTGAGAATGAGCTCGAGGTGCTCAAGGAAAACATGGCTACCATTGAGGTGTTAAAAAAAGCCGAGGATAGAAGGATGGCCCTGCTTGAGAAATATATTGAAAAAAAGGTCTTTTTGTTGATGAAGGTACATAAGGAGAAGGAGTTTTATGCAAAAGCGGTTGAGGAACTAAAAGAGGCCGCCCAAGCCCTCAATCAGACCATGGTGCACTTAGAGACGGAGGAAAGGGAAAGGCTTTTAACAAAAGGGTTTGCTGAAATGAAAGGCAAATTACCGCCTCCTCTCAAGGGAAAAATACTGAGAGATATCAAGCAATTTGGGTCTAACCCATTTATGGATAGAAAAGGAATATATATTAAAGGTTCGCCAGGGCAGGAGATTAGATCGGTTTTTCCTGGCAGGATCGATTATTCTGGATGGTTTAAAGGATATGGGCAGTTAATGATTATTAGCCATGGATCCCATTATTTTACTATCCTTGCCCACCTTGAGGAGAGAGCAAAGGAAAAAGGAGAGATGGTTTCAGGTGGAGAAGTAGTGGGTCTGGTAGGAGATCTTGGTTGGCACGTGGGACCAGGAATATATTTTGAAATAAGAAGAGCAGGAAATCATCTTGACCCCGAAACATGGCTTAAAATAGACTAGTGTTTGTTGAGTTTATAGGGTTCGTAGGGTTTTGACATTTACCCTGTTAAATCCCCACAGGGGTCCCGCTCTGAAGAGCGGGAATTTAACAGGGCAGGCAGAGACCAGGGCATCATTAGGGGCTGAACGGTTACACCGAAAAGCTAACATCTTAGCAAGAAAGGGAGAAAAGGGATGGTAAAGGCGAAACACAATCATTTTATTTATCAGGCACTTATTTTCATCTGCCTGATATTTTCACTTCTTGTCAGCGATGGTTATCAAGATGTTTTGGCCGGCACAAAGGAGGTATATAGGAACATTGAGGTACTCACCGACGTTTTACATAAGATTGAAAAAAACTATGTCGAAGGCACAGAACCAAAAGAGCTCATATATGGGGCTATAAAGGGGATGGTCAAAACCTTGGACCCTCACTCCCATTTTATGAACCCTGAGGAATACAAGGAATTGATGATAGAGACCAAGGGAAGCTTTTCTGGGGTAGGTATTGAGATAGCCATCAGAAACAACATCCTAACAGTAATTTCCCCTATTGAAGGGACGCCAGCATTTAAGGCTGGGATAAAGGCAGGAGACCAAATAATCATGATAGGAAGCACATCAACAAAGGATTTCTCCATCATGGATGCCGTTAAACTTATTCGGGGCCCTAAGGGCAGCAAGATTAGGCTGACTATCAGGAGGAAAGGCGTAGAAAAACCAATTGGTTTTCTGATCACCAGGGATGTGATACCTATAAAAAGTGTTCGGTCGTTTCTCCTTCCTTCCGATATGGGCTACGTCAGGATTTCTAACTTCCAAAGCAATACTGGTCAAGAGCTTTTTAAGACTCTAGAAGAGATGGAGAGCAAGAAGAGGTTGAAGGGCCTGATTCTGGACTTAAGAAACAACCCCGGTGGACTGCTATCTCAGGCGTTAGAGGTAGCCGATGAATTTCTTGATTCAGGCTTGATTGTCTCTATCAAGGGCCGGGATAACAAGGAAGAAAAAAGCATTGCCCGTAAGAATGGCAAGCCCCGAACATATCCTTTGATTGTCTTGATTAATGAGGGGAGCGCCAGCGCATCAGAAATAGTAGCAGGAGCCTTACAGGACAACAAGAGGGCCCTCCTCTTGGGCTCTACTACCTTTGGAAAGGGGTCTGTGCAGACCCTTTTTCCCCTTTCAGATGGCTCAGGTTTGCGCCTTACAACGGCACTATACTATACTCCAAGCGGAAGGTCGATACAGGCAAGTGGTATTGAACCGGACATAAAGGTTGCCTTCATACCTCCAAAGGAAAAACCTACGGCAAAGAAACCTCCTGTCATAAGAGAAAAGGATTTGGAGGGCCATATTCAAACGGAGACCCCGGAGCCAGAGAAAGAAGAAGAGAGTAAAATATCACCAGATGAAAGATCCACCATACAAGAACGTATTGATAGTGATAATCAGTTAAGAAGTGCCATACAGATACTTCAATCCTGGAGCATTCTCTCCAAAGTAGAGGGCAGACAGACCCAAAAATGAGCATGGACCTTACATGGTTGGATCAAAAAACGGGAAAAAAGGCAAGCTTAGTCTCGCCCTTGTTGGCCTTGGATTAGTGGCCGTCATTGTTGCCCTTTTGATAGGCCATGTCTCAAGACTGGATAAGGAAAGGGTTCCCCTACCATTTGAGGAGGTCTCTGCCCCTTCAAAGCAGTTAGCAAAAGATATTTGCCTCATAGATAAGGCGATTTCCGATGGATTCTATACGATGGGGATACCCCAAGAGAAAATACTCTTTATATCCGTGCTTCCAAGACAGAAAGACGGCTATAATTGGGATTTTTACAGTATCGAGGCAAGGATCCCACATCGTCATTCACTCTCCAAGACAGGAAGGGAAATCAGAGGCAGGATTTCCGATCTAAACATACCGATACAAATCAAGAGAGAGAGAGAATCAGACAATGAAATAGTCTACAATATCTATCGTAACGGTCTCTATACTCACAGACTAAGAATCATGGTAGACAGCTATCAGGCCCCGCATCGTTTATCATGCCCCAAGATCGGTATTATAATAGATGACTTAGGCTATGATAGTTCTCTCGCACGTGCCTTTATGAAGCTCGATCTGCCCCTTACCTTTTCCGTTTTACCCTTTACGCCTTACACGAGACTGATTGCCCAAAAGGCCAGGAAAGAGGGACGGGAAACAATGGTTCATCTTCCCCTGGAACCCATTAGATATCCTGGCATCAATCCGGGAGATGGGGTCTTGCTGGTATCGATGGATAGAGAAATGATTTTGGAGGTGCTCGATAGGGATTTGAGTCAGATACCTTTTGCGGCTGGCGTTAATAACCATATGGGGTCGAGATTTACAGAGAGTGAGGAGAAGATGATGATAGTGCTGGCTGAGTTGAAGAGAAGAGGCCTCTACTTCATTGATAGTAAGACAACTGCCAGTAGTGTGGGATATAAGGTTGCAAAAAAAATGGCCCTTAGGACAGCCACCAGGGATGTATTCTTGGATAATGGTCTGTCGGAAAATGCTCTCAAGATACAAATGGAGAGGCTGCTGAGCCTGGCAAGACATAGAGGCTGGGCTATAGGCATTGGCCATCCCCACAAAGAGACCCTTAACCTATTAAAGAGATACCAGGCGACTCTCAATAATGAGACTGAGATAGTACCTGTTTCTAACTTGGTGAATTGACATCATTCATAACAGGGAGGATCAGGAATGGATATACCGTTACTGGATTTAAAGGCACAGTATGAGACCATCAAGGAAGAGGTCATAGCAGCCACTATGGAGGTTTATGAATCACAGAGGTTTATCCTGGGGCCGAAGGCAGAGGAATTGGAAAGAAAAATAGCCGCCTACACTCAGGCCAGGTATGCAGTGGGCGTTTCTTCAGGCACCGATGCCTTGCTCATATCCCTGATGAGTGCCGGCATTGGTCCTGGAGATTTGGTGGTTACCTCCCCTTATACCTTTTTTTCCACCGCTGGTTCAATTGCCAGATTAGGTGCTATTCCTGTTTTTGTAGATATAGACCATCTCACCTATAATATTGATCCGGAGAAATTGGAGAAGAGAATTTCCACTATGAACGCTGAAGAGAGGTCTCGATTAAAGGCGATAGTACCCGTTCATCTTTTTGGGCAATGTGCAGACATGGACAGCATTATAGCAGTAGCAAAATCTCTAGGGATAGTAATTATTGAGGATGCGGCTCAGGCTATTGGAGCAGAATACAATTCTAGTGATGGATCTCTGAAAAGAGCGGGTTCCGTGGGCAACTATGGTTGTTTTTCTTTTTTCCCCTCGAAAAACCTTGGTTCCTTTGGGGATGGGGGCATGGTTACCACTAGTGATGAGGAAGCATTTCAACGACTTAAGATAATGAGGGTCCATGGATCTCAGCCAAAGTATCACCATAAACTTATCGGCGGATGTTTTAGGTTGGATGACCTTCAGGCAGCTATTCTCCTCGTAAAATTCAACTATCTTGATAGGTGGACTGAAAAGAGAAGAGAGAATGCGTGTACATATAGAGAGCTATTCGCCAAGAGGGGTATTGAGGAGATTGAACTCCCCTTTGAGAATAAAGGAAGACATATATATAACCAATTTGTAATAAAGATCAGACACGAGAGAGATGAACTAAAGAGCTATCTAACCAATCAGGGGATAGGGTGCGAGATTTATTATCCAGTTCCTCTCCATATTCAAGAATGTTTTCGGTATCTGGGTTATCGTCCGGAGGATTGTCCTGTTTCCATCGAAGCTGCAGCAAAGACGATCGCTTTACCGGTTTATCCAGAGTTACGGTATGAGCAGATTGAATATATTGTAGAAAAAATAGGTACATTCTTAAAGATGATGTAAGCAGTCAGTTGCCAGCAGTCCTTTCAACGGCCTCCGATCGCCCGGCTAGGCGGCTTGGAAGCTGCAATTCGGAAACGAGTGACGACTATCAAAGGGCTCCAGCAAAATGAAAGTCATGCTGACATAAGGGCAATAGTGGGAGAGTATTGAGCCATGGCTGAAGACCTTGTTACATTTTATCAAGCACCTCCATTGCATAATCCAGTGCTGATTGCCGGATTTGGCGGTTGGTCAAATGGTGGCAATATTGCGCTGAAGTCAATTGAGTACATTATTCGAAAAAAAAAGGCTACGTTGATTGCCAGAGTAGACCCAGACCATTTTTACCAGTTTACGCAAAACAGACCGGTTATTACTATTAAGGAAGGAAGGCTTCAAGGTCTTAATCTAAAGAAGATATCTTTCTATTTTTGCCCCAACAGGGAAGGAGAACATGATCTTATCCTTTTAAAGGCCCAAGAACCAGATTATAGATGGCCCACCTTTGTTCAGACCCTGTTTCATCTGTTTAAACAGTGGGGTGTTTCTCTTATCATCAGTGTCGGGGGGATGTATGATGATGTCCTTCACACCGAGGCCATAGTATCTGGAATCTATTCTTTTGAGGAGTGGAAAGAGGTTTTCGTCAAAAATGACATTCATCTGATCGAGTATGAAGGTCCCTCCGGGATACATTCTCTTATTATGCAGAGGGCGGAAAAAGAAAGCTACCCCTTTATCGGGCTTTGGGGCCACTCCCCGCTCTACCTGAGGGGTACAAATTTTAGGGTGGCAGTCAGGATTATTAGTCTCATTGCGTCTTTCATTGATTTTTCTATTGATACCCTCGAACTTGAGAGTTCTCTGAAGCAATTTGATCATCAAATAGGGGAGATCCTGGAAAAGAATTCAGAATTAAGGGAACATATAGAGGAGATCAAAAAGATTAGAGGCGGGGAAGCGCGAAAGAAGGATACACCAAAGATTATAAACATAGAGGATTTTTTCAGGCCTAAGGATTCACGATAATGTCCGTGGTCCGTTGTCAATAGTCACTTGTGTTTGCATTTCCGGGCAATTGGTGAATACAAAGAAACCTTTGCATAACTTAGTCCACCGTATTTCTTCAGTATTTCGGTAACGGTTAAGGTGACGAAGCCCGTATCGATTAGGATTACGGTAACGTACAAAGACGAAAGACGTAACCGAAAAACGAAACAGGCATCGTAACCGTAGCCCATAAACGTTACTATAATTTTATTTGAGGTAGAAGAATATGGCTAATGTCGTTGTTGTTGGCACCCAGTGGGGTGACGAAGGAAAGGGGAAGGTGGTTGATCTTCTCAGTGCTCATGCAAATAGGGTAGTTAGATTTCAAGGAGGAAATAACGCAGGACATACGCTTGTGGTACAGGGGGAAAAGACTATTTTCCACCTTGTGCCTTCTGGGATCCTTTATCCAGACACGAGATGTCTCATAGGTAACGGGGTGGTCGTTGATCCTGAGGTCCTTTTGGAGGAGATACAGGGACTACGTGATAAAGGGGTAGCCATTAGCCCTAAGAGGTTAGGTTTGAGCGAGCGGGCCCATCTGATAATGCCCTACCATAAGGCCATTGATATAGCCCGTGAAAAGGCAAAGGGAAAGGCCAAGATCGGGACCACTGGAAGAGGTGTAGGTCCGTGCTATGAAGATAAGGCGGCCAGGATAGGGATAAGGGCCATTGATTTAACGGAACCAGATATACTAAAGGAGAAACTCGAAACAAATCTCAACGAGAAGAATTTTTGTCTAACAAATCTTTTTGGATGCGAACCACTGGAATATGAGCCCATAGCAGAAAGATGTCTCTCGCTATCTTATGAGCTTTCCCCCTTTCTTGTTGATGTCTCCACAGAACTCGATGAGGCCATGAGAAGGAAAGAAAACATCCTTTTCGAAGGTGCCCAAGGCACACATTTAGATGTTGACCATGGTACCTATCCTTATGTTACCTCTTCCAATCCTGTGGCAGCAGCTGCATGCACTGGAGCAGGAATAGGTCCAAAGAGAGTGGACAGTGTTGTTGGTATTGTAAAGGCATATTCAACCCGGGTTGGTAGCGGTCCATTTGTAAGCGAGCTCATGGATGAGACCGGTCATTACCTTCAGGAAAGAGGGCAAGAATTTGGTGCCACCACTGGTAGGCGACGCAGGTGTGGCTGGCTTGACCTGGTTGTCGTCAGATATTCGGCGCGTATAAACGGATTGACCCATCTGGTCATAACAAAGCTTGATATTTTAACAGGTTTGGACTCGATTAAGCTCTGTATAGCGTACGAGTATCAGGGAGCGAGACTGGAGAATGTCCCGGCCAAACTATCTACCCTCTACAATTGTAGTCCTGTCTATGAAGAGATGGACGGATGGAAGGGGGATATCTCTGGAGCAAGGACCTTTGAAGAATTACCAAAAAACGCCCAGGCCTATGTAAGAAAAATAGAGGAGCTAGTTGGTGTTCCCGCCTCTATCATATCTGTCGGCTCAGGCAGGGAAGAGGCGATTCTCTGTAAAAACCTCTTCGGTGATACCATTGCTCAGATTGAATGACCTCCAACAATAGGTGACAGGTGACTGATTCAATCCGAGGTTAACGAGAATTTTCGATTTTTTATTTGACATTACTTTCAATGCTAGTATACTAGCCGCTGAAAAAGCAGGTGTTAGTAGCAGTGCGAAAATTGAATCAGGATGGAGCGTAAGAGGAGATTGACCATGACCGAGCAGGAAGAGAAAAGAGAAGGTATCCTAAAAAGAGCTTTAAGGAGCACCAGGGAGGTCATTTATGGGATGGCCGCCCACGACACCGCCCGATTTGCCCTCAAGACCCGCGGGAGCATGGAGCATCTCTTCATCTTGATCACCATGGGTGATCTCTTGGGAGTGCCGATCCTGCCTCCCTATTATTCCCTGCGCATCCTTCCCTACGTGGTTCCTCAGGTAGCGACCTGGAAGCGTAGGATGCTCCGCGAAAGGGACCTCACGGACGCCCTTGCATAAGAAGCGCGGACCCGCTAGGGTACAGCGAATAACTCATAACGAAAACGTCCCGAGTAACCTGTCAGAAGGAGGTTTGCCATTTCAATCACCGATATTTTCACCCGATACCCTGACCGAAGGTACATCATGTTTGGAGGAAAAGGAGGTCTGGGCAAGACCACCTTCTCTGCAGCCACAGCCTATTATCTGGCCAAGCAGGGATACCGCGTGCTGGTTTTCTCGGTGGATCCCCAGGCCTCCCTGAGTGATATTTTCGAACGTGACATCTACGGCAAGGGGGCCGTGGAGATCATGGAGAACCTGTATGCCCAGGAGATCGATGCTGATCGGAGGATCAAGGAATACCAGGAGGAGATCCGGCAGAAGATCTTCAGCATGTACGGCCTGTCCAAGATACCAGATGAGATCGAGAGCTACATCCAGGCCGCGGCCGCCGAGCCGGCTATGGAGGAAAGCGCGATATTCGATGAGGTGGTCGATATCGTTGTCAAAGGGGGTTACGATTACTACATCTACGATCTGGTTCCCCTGGGCCACGCCCTCTACTATCTGAGCATGGCATCGGTCTATGACACCTGGATCGACAAAATAACCCAGCTTCGAGAGGAGATGCGGGAATACGACCAGGTGGCAGCAATCGTAAAGCGGGAGAAGGAAGTAGAGGAAGATCATATCCTCAACGAGCTCCTGTACATCAAGGACCGGATCAACAAGTCATCTAGCATCCTCACCGACAGG
>Ga0209636_10001057_pt1 | contig 27502 bp, 23 predicted proteins | sample DeeMarSWOR152_54_FD_187464 | JGI IMG/M metagenome (GOLD analysis project Ga0209636, IMG submission 187464) | Marine sediment microbial communities from White Oak River estuary, North Carolina - WOR-1-52-54 (SPAdes) (version 2) | ecosystem: Environmental > Aquatic > Marine > Intertidal zone >...
TGAAGATAGCAATCTCATCACACATCCGATTACCCAAGGTGTAACTAGAGTCGAGTTCTATTTGAGTAATGCAATTGTCAGAAAACCAGCTGAGGCTGTTGATGTCATCATTACTGACATTGATGGCACATCCTATTGGAGTAACAACACAGCGGCTCCAGAGATTCCTGTGTTCGCGACTTTAGAGTATCAACGTGGACGAATTGTAATTGGTACTGATTTCAATGCCTTCGACAGTTCCAGCGATGCGGATGGTGATATGGACATGAACTACTATGATAGTGACAATGATATTCTAGCCATGAACACGATCAAGTGGCTAGGTGAGAACCGGGCTCCAGTAGTGACAGTCCTTTCTCCAAATGGTGGCGAGACCTATACTACTGGAGTTGAAACAATCTCTTGGTCCGCGTACGACCCAAACAACGACCTCATCCATAGTTATACAGTCTCGTATAGTCCTGACAACGGTTCTTCATGGTCAACCATTGCCTCTGGACTAACAGATACTAGCATAAGCTGGAACGTTACAGGTCTTCTATTTAGTCCACTCTCGCTCATTCGAGTCCAAGCCATGGATTATGGCATGACGGGAGTAGACATTTCAGATGGCGTCTTCGCGGTTGGAATACCGGAAATACCACCATTCCCACCAATTCCTGGATTCCCCCTCGAAGCTATCGCCCTTGGACTACTTCTCAGTCTAGGTGCCATTTTCCTTGTACGACGTCGACGCAACAACCAGAAGTAAAATTCGCAGTGGAGGCACTGCCTCCACTTTCTACTCTTTTTTAGCTAGGTTCAATTCCATTTTAAACAGTCGATGATGAAGTTTGTACTTCCGATGCGCCATTAATTTCGCAAGCTCTAAATTATCTTCGAAGGTGACACGTACATAATCATAAGAAGGTAGACTGAAGGCACGAATTCCTTCAATGAAATCATCAAACGCTTCAATGACTTCTAAATTAAATGGATAAGCTCCTGGGAAGTCTGGTGTGAACCGACAAGCACCAATAATCTTCTTTGTTGTTGTTTTAAGAGTAAATACAAAGAGATCATTTTCGAGCCACCTATGAATCTGGCTAGCTGGCATCGTTTCGGGATAAATTGTGCTTATGGAGTCAATTTCCTTGCTACTGATTTCCTGGCATGTATATCGACCTTGAGGTTGGATTGTATTAAAGGGTACAAAGTAGTGCCAGGTGGTTCCTACGGTGCGAAAGCCGAATTTTGTATAGAGTTTTTGAGCGGCCATGTTGAAGTCTTGGGTATTGAGTATGACTTTGCGAATTCCTCCATGTTCTTGGAACCAGTTTAGAGCGTATTGCATGAGTTGACTGCCTAGTCCTTTTTTCTGCTGTTTTTTTGTGACACCAATACGTCCAATTATTCCGGTGTCGTCTCCAAATGGAGCTACATAGAGGTAGCCAATAAGCTGATTTGATTCTGATTCGAGGGCGAACATACGTTGAGTGACTAGTATGCGCTGAAAGTCTTTCTCATTTAATCGGTCTTCAGGAAATATTTCAGCTTCTAGTTGGTCCAATGAGCTCCAATCTTCTTCACGCATTGGTCGAATGTGTGGTGGATTTGAATCCACGGAGTTTCACTTCGTTTGCGTTATTTCAATCCATATTTATGTTGAAGAGCGGCTTGTGCGGCAGCTAATCGAGCGATTGGCACACGGAAGGGTGATGCACTGACATAATTCAATCCAACAATATGTGAGAACTCGATTGAGTGTGGTTCTCCGAAGTGTTCACCGCATCCTCCGATTTCGAGTTTGCGATTTGTTGCGCGACCTTTTTGGATGGCGATTCGCATGAGTTCGCCCACGCCTTCTCGGTCAAGAATTTCGAAGGGATTGTTCGGTAAGATATTTTTGTCAACATATCGTCGGAGGAATTTGCCTTCAGCGTCGTCTCGGCTCACACCGTAGGTCATCTGAGTTAGGTCATTTGTACCAAAGGAAAAGAAATCAGCAGATTCAGCTACGATATCGGCCGTTAGGGCTGCACGAGGTGTTTCTATCATTAGGCCAAATTTGTAGTCGAATTTACAATTCTTCTCTTTCATAACCCTTTTTGCGACACCTTCGAGTTTCTCACGTTCGAGGCGTAGCTCATTAACATGACTGACTAGGGGAATCATTACTTCAGGATAGACTTTGACACCTTCTTTGACAACATTGCAGGCAGCCTCGAAGATAGCACGAACCTGCATTTCTGTCAGGCCGGGATACATGATGCCTGCCCGGCATCCACGAAGCCCCATCATAGGATTGACTTCCCACATAGATTCTACAATGGTTAGGAGGGCTTCTACTTCAGCTAGTTTCTTTTCTAACCGTTTTCGTTTAACTTGAGTTGGATTGCTATTGAGCGCCAATTTGAGTTGACAAATTTCTTCCCCAAGTTCGTCCTTTGTTGGAAGGAATTCATGCATCGGTGGATCAATTAGCCGGATGATAACGGGTAATCCGTCCATGGCCTTGAAGATGCCTTCAAAGTCCTCACGTTGGAAGGGAAGAAGTTTCTTGAGTAATTTCCGTCGTTCCGTTTCGTCATCAGACATAATCATCTTCACGACGATTGGACGCCGTTCTTCTTCGAAGAACATATGTTCAGTTCGACAAAGCCCGATACCTTCTGCTCCAAAACTACGGGCTCGTGCTGCATCATTTGGTGTGTCAGCATTGGTCCATACACCCAATTTGCGGACTTCATCAGCCCATGTAAGCAGAGTTACTAGGTCACTTTCTTCATCAAAACTAGCCTCGATGGTTGGGATTTTTCCTTCAAATACAGCACCTGTTGATCCATCAATAGATATGAAATCGCCTTCCCGAATGACTTTGTCGCCTACTCGAAATGCCCTTGCATCTAGGTCGATTGAGATAGTTTCACATCCTGCTACGCAAGCTTTGCCCCAACCCCGTGCTACAACAGCGGCATGTGAAGTCATTCCACCTCGCTGGGTAAGGATTCCTTGGGACTCAATCATTCCGTGAACATCATCGGGATTGGTTTCAGGGCGGACAAGAATAACAGTCGCTCCTCCCTGACCTTTTTCCTCAGCTAAATCGGCATCGAATATTGCGATGCCTGTAGCGGCTCCAGGTGATGCGTTCAGTCCAGTAGCTAACAACCTTCCATCAAATTTTGCTTTTTCAACCTCAACAGGATCGAACCGCGGGTGTAAGAATTGATCAATTTGATTGGGGTCAACTCGCAGAAGAGCTTCCTCTTTTGTTATAAGGCCCTCGTTGACCATATCCACTGCGATTTTCACTGCAGCTAGGGCTGTCCGTTTTCCTGTACGGGTTTGAAGCATCCATAATTTTGTACGTTCTATAGTGAATTCCATGTCTTGCATGTCATGATAATGACGTTCAAGCCGATCAGAGATTTTAAGGAATTCCTTATAGACCGCTGGCATTTCACCCTGCAATTGAGAGATTGGTTTGGGTGTTCGAATCCCAGCTACGACATCTTCACCTTGGGCATTAAGTAAGTATTCTCCCCATACTTCCTTTTCGCCAGTAGCAGGATTTCGCGTGAAAGCGACTCCTGTGCCACTGGTTTCTCCCATGTTACCAAACACCATGGTCTGAATATTGACTGCAGTACCCCAATCTTCGGGGATTCCTTCTGCTTTCCGATAAGTGGTTGCCGGAGCACCGAACCAGGAGTTGAATACCGCGGCGATGGCTTGACGGATTTGTTCAAGAGGGTCATCTGGGAACTTCTCCCCTAATTCATACTCATATAGTGCTTTGAAGTCTTTAACCACGCCTTTGAGCATATTCACTGTGAGATCTGTATCCCGCCCACCTATCGTTTGCGCCTTGTATTTATCAAGAATGACTTCAAACTTGTGCCGATCAATCTCTTTTACGATGTTACCAAACATTTGGACTAGTCGACGGTAGGCATCCCACGCGACACGTTCATTACCGGTTAATTCAGCATATCCTTTCAAGACCTTTGGGTTGAATCCGATGTTGAGAACAGTGTCCATCATGCCGGGCATTGATACTCGAGCACCCGAACGTGCTGAAACCAGTAAGGGGTTTTTTGGATCACCCAGTTTCTTCCCACTATGCTTCTCTAAAACCTCAATTGCGTTCAATACTTGTTCCCACATGCCTTCAGGGAATTGCTTCTTATTCGCAAAGTAGGCTATACATGCCTCAGTTGTGATCGTAAATCCAGGAGGGACAGGAAGCCCAGCATTGGTCATTTCAGCAATATTTGCGCCTTTTCCGCCGAGGAGGTCACGCATTTCTTTTTTGCCTTCACTGAACAGATATACCCATTTCGCTGTCATAGTCATAATCCTCAGTGTGGTTTTATGTAGACGACGTGTAGCTATTGCTCACCCGCTCTAACTGCAACCACGACCTTCTAGCCACCTAATAAACGTATTGATTTTCCGTGTCTCACTCACTGATGGTTAAGTATTCGCCTAAGTAAAGGGTGGCATCTTAAATGGAACTTTCCAGCTAGTATGACTTGTCCTGAATCTCTTTAGGATGTGTGAATGTCTTGTTATCAATTCCAAAGCGTGTCTCCTATAGCATGGGACGTACAGGTTCTTCGTTGCTATTGACCTTCGTTGATTTCGCCGGATTAAACGTCTATTATGCCTATTTCCTACTCAATCCACTCTACGCAGGGCTAGCAGCTGCCTTTGGATTTATCGTTGTTGGACTCAGCCACTGGTTCATGGGATATGCAAGTGACAGAACAAAAAGCCGTTTTGGTAGACGTCGCCCCTACATCATGATTGGAGCACCAGCCTTAGCCATCACGGCATTCCTTATCTTCATTCCCCATTGGTTCATTCCACCCTCCCCGAACCCTCCAGGCGATCCAGCTTGGCAAGCCATCAACTTTGCGTATTATCTCACGACGTTAGCCTTATTCAAATTCTTCTATGCCTTTCTAGTAACCGCCTATCAAGCATGGCTTCCAGAGATTGCTGATCCCGATGAACGACCTAATGTTGCAGCAATGGAAAATACAGCAACTTGGATTGGCACTGGAGTGGGCATAGTCCTAGGTTTTCTCCCAAGCCTTCTATTCATCGCAGGAATTGGTATACTCACTCCAATAGGATTAGGTATCCTAGTAACCATCTGTCTCCTGTGTTTTGTATTATACATACCTGCTATGCTCTTTGTACGAGAACGTCCTGGAATAAAAGTGATAGAACGATCAATTGCTGCCGAAACAAAAACTGTCCTCAAGAATCGCAATTTTGTGAAATGGATTTTTGTGGTTGGATTCTGGTCCTTTACAATTATCACAATTACACAAATCATTATGCTAATGCTTGAGAGTGGGTTGGGCCTTGGATTAGCAGAATTGATGGTACCCATGATTGCGTTCCTTGTCATCATCATGACTTTTCCATTTGTTCTGTCATTCCTATTCAAACGCTTCAGCAAGAAAGGTATCCTTAGGGCTGCACTGCTAATTCTAGCCGCGATTCTACCATTCACAGCTGTACTAGGCCTACCAATGTTTGGACCAGTAGTATATCAAGTGCTTATCTTTGCCATTCCTCTGGCATGTTGTATCGCAGTCACTTATGTGATGCGTTATGTCGTTCTTGCCGATATTGCCCACAAAAATGAACTCGAAACCGGTGAAGCTCGAGCCGGAATCTATGAAGGATTTCAGGGAGTGCCATTGAATGCTTTCCAAGCTGTTGGAACCACGTTTCTTGGTTGGTTCCTATTTGTGTTACAGGTCGATCCAGGACCTCCTCCTGTTAACTTCGGATTTTTCTGGTGGGGCCCAGTGTATGCAATCTTCCTTGTGTTTGCTGTACTTGTACTTCAATTCACTGACATTGATCCAGACTTTTCAAAATATGATACTTCAGTGAAACCAAAAACCTCGTAAAGCGACGAATTGATCTTCGTTGCTTTACTTCCTCTTTTTTTCTTCACGGTCTAATAGACGATAGGTGTGTGTTTGTTGTCGTTTCTTGTCAAGGCGAGAAAGGAACAAGAATCGTTCGATTGCTAAGTCATCATCGATGTCTAATGCGGATTCAACTGAATGATAGATGATGGGTATCAGATTCGCTTCTTCTAATCTAGTTCTAAAGTTTTGAAGACTCTGATTTCCAAAGCATAATTCAATGGGAAGTGGGAGGAGGCTGAAGAGAATGTTTGTTCCCGTGCCTTTCCAGTCTTGGGCAATCACAGGTCTTTGAGTACGCTTCCCAATCGTAACGATTTCGTCCAATGCAACATCGGTGAGTAATGGTAAGTCTGCCAAGATAATGACGACATCTTTAACTCCATTTTCTGTCAGAAGTTGAATGTAGGCCATGAGCTCAGAATTAAGTCCTTTAACTGTACTTCTATATGTTTCAACGTTATTTTGAGAATATATAGGGGAGAAGTTATCATCGCCGGTTACGATTATACGCTGACCAATTGCTTTTGAAAACTCTAAGGCTTTGAGAACATCTGCAAGCATGGCTTGAACAAGCGTTCTACGGCTTGTTGTATCCCAATTTTCTGCGAGACGGTGTTTTGCTTCAGGAAGAAAACGGACAGGGATTAAAGCCACCGTGCTACTCAACTTCATCGTTCTCTTTTCTTCAATCACACATAGTATTCGTAGGGATCATATTGGACTTCAGGTCTCCGTTTATTCATTTGAATGCGAATAAACCGATAGAAAAGAGCGAAGATGAATCCCCCAACAAAACCGAAAACATGAGCTCCATGGGCTACGCCACTTCCGAATGAGAGAAACATCTGGAAGAGTTCAAGGAAGAAATAGATGATGATAATACTCCAGGCGGCTGTGGTTCGTCCACCATCCCTATAGACCCCAAGAGGACGACGTGGGAGGAGGTAGGCGTACGCCGCCATGACACCAAAAATGGCACCAGAGGCACCGAGAGCGGGAATACCAATACCAATACCCATTGGATCAAAGATAACTCCCAAAGTTGCAGTAATGAGGACGTGTCCGAGGCTTCCGAAGATTCCGGCTACGAGATAGAGAGCAAAGTAGGAGAAAGGATGCATTTCTCCCTCGACCACGGTTCCGAAGATGAAGAGAAAGTACATGTTAATAAAAAGATGGAAAAAATCGGCATGAAGGAAAGTACTCGTTACCAACGTGATGAGTGCTTGACCCACAATGATATTAGCGGGAACCATGGTAAAGACTGTGGTTATCATTGGTATGACGTATTGCATGAGATGAATGAAGGTATTAAGGAGAATGAGCGTATATGTCATATACGGCCTCAAGGGCCGATAGGCGTACGCATAAGTCACGTTAAGTCGTCTCCGAATGGAAATCTAGGTGTTGTCTCTGGCTTGGCTTCCAATTTTGGCTTATTATGCTTTGTGATTGAGTGATGGAAATAAGAAACATTTCAATAACCACTCAGGTATATTTTCCTGAGGTATATTCTTGCACCTGAGGAATATTTTCAGCCGTTTGATGGTGATTCTCCACCGCAACACACACGCCAGAAATGAACAGTGCGATCACCACGTTATCAGTACGGTTCATCACTCTTTTCCAATCCCATAAATAAAATTGAATTCTTTCTCCTTAACCGTTCTTCCAGACACGACGTTGATACTGATTCCAGCAAGTGAGCTGGGGGCCCCGTGAACCGTCGAAGGCTCCTTTACACTCACCATCAGTGGCATGACCCATGAGTTGAATCCCGGGAAATCCTATTTCATCCCCGAAGGCGTTACCCATTCTGAAACCTTTCACCCTTTCTGCTGCGTCATGAACTTTTACGCCGAACCCCACCGCAATAAATTAAAATAATCTCTCGACTCCCATTAAACACAAGTTTAGATTTGTCATTTCTTGGAAGCGTCCCTACTGCGACGCCGATTAACCAAATACACTAAGATGCAAACTTGAATAATGATGATCCCCAAGAGCAAAGGATAACACCAAAAGCAATCAACTGTTACAGGACATGGAGTGCGTGGAGGTTGTGATACAGCAAAGTGCCACTCAGGATTGCGGTCCAACACCACATATTGCCCTTGGACATAGGCAGCGAAGATGTAGGGTCCGGACCCCACCAGTTCAGGCACGGTTGGAACCCACGAGAAGATGCTAGATGGGAGTGACCAGATGTGTGCGGGATAGACGGTAAAACCCGTGGCCCGTGTCCACTCGAAGAAGCCCGTTGCGTTGGTGAAGATTTCAATCGTCATGTTATCGACAATGTTGGTCTTGTAAACGTGTTGATAGTTTTCCGCGTTGTACGGATCTTGTAATCCCAGTGACACACTAAATGCCACATCATCGGCAGTGACCGGAGTTCCATCGTGCCAGGTGGCATTCTCAAAGAGATGGAAAGTGTACTTCTCCCCCTCTTGGATATCCCCGGAGGCAACAGTAGCTTCCGTTTCCCAAGCATAGGCGAGTGACGGCTGGGGGGTCCAATCATAGGGTGAGTAGGTCCAAAGTCTCTCGTAGACGAGCTGGAATACCGTTTTTGTGTATTCTGAATTGCTCCGTAGATAGTTGGTCGTATCTAGCCCTTCGTTCAGGCTCATGATATACTCGGTAGGGAAACACCCGAAGGGACCGCCTGCTTCTTCCTTGAGCTTGATGTGCACGAGGCTGTAGCCGTTCCCGATCCGGTTCCGACCTTGCATGTTGATGTAGTCTTCCCAGATGTCCGTTCGATAAGCATTGGTAAAGACGTCGTTGTAGCAGACAATCATGGGCTGTTCATACCAAAGAATCTCCTGACATTTCCAGGTCCAGTACTGAACCTCCTCTTTGGTTCGTGCAGCCATCAGGTTCTCAGCGTATTGATTGTAAGTGTCGTTCCTCCAGCCTCCAAAATACCATTCGTTGGCACCTGTGGAACTATGGAAAAAGTGATACAACAAAAACAGATCCCCGGATTCCTTAAGATTGATTGTATGAGTCCCTACATCATAATATCGTCCAATAGGATCGTAAGGGTCCCAAGGGACGGTATAAGCACGAATACCACACTTAGCCAATCCTTCTATTGCCAATGTGATAGCATTGGTCAAGGGAATATGTCCTGTATATAAAAAACTGATCGCGACTTCATGACTATTCTTATCGCCAGAGGTTAGTGTCCCACTCAAATCCGCATCGTAGTCTCGCCAGCCGTCACTCGTGAGGTCTCGGAAACCTGCTGCCTCCAAGGAGGCGTTAGCTTTGACGATATCTTGTGCATAGTAGGTTTCAGTGAGCTGACTTTCATAGGTCCAATTGGTCAGAGCGCGTGGAATTGCACAATCTTGGGGTAATCCAAGGCCATCTGTTGACCCCTGAACGACAGCATATTTATCTAGGGCAAAAGCAATAGCTCGCCGGTATCCGGTAATATTCATGGGGAATGTTCCACAGTCAAGCGCAAACATGCGATACAAATCCCCGGGTTCAGTGGCAACCTCCACACCGGGTGCCGCTTCAAGCTCGGTAATGTTCTCGGCAGAGACATGCTCGTCCCACGCATAGATAATGTTCGCCTGAAGGGCTTGGAGCCCCAGTTGTTCGTCTTCGGGGGGATAGACGACGAAGGTCACCCGGTCCAGGTATCCGCCGTGGGGGTCATAACCGTCGGGATAGGTCCACGTCTTTGATGGAATGGGTTGTGAGGAGAGGGAGGAACAGCCCTGAATGAAGATGAGTATACAAAAAAAAACCACACCTACCCAAAGGGTTATTCTTGGTTTGTGTCTCATCTCAGGCGTCACCCTTTTTCTGGTTATATTGATGTTTGGTCTTAGACGCCCTTCGCTTATTGAGGAGATATCCGAGAATCCCGATCTGGATGAGAACAATGATAATTCCCAGAGAAATGAATATGTATAGAGTCCATGGAATCATTGGTGTTCGTAGAGACTGATCAACAGTGAAATGCCAGTTATAATGGCGATCCAACACGATATACGAACCGGGAACTCGATTCACCCAACGAAACGGGCCAGTTCCTACCAAATCCTGTGGTGTTGAAGGCTCCCAATCCATGAGAGAGTCGGTTCCATTCCATAGATGTTGTTCCCAAATATGTTTTGGCAGGATATAGTGATGTGTGCCTTTATAAAATTCCAAGTATCCAGTTTGGTTGGTGTAAATGACAACAGTATAATCGTCAGGGGTGTCGATGCGATAGATATTATCGACAGGGTCAGTTGTATAGAAACCGCCTTCCCAACTACTCATCCCTTTCCAAATATGATTAAAACTGAATGCAACATCCTGAGCAGTGAAAAGCGTCCCATCATGCCAGGTTACGTTCTCATAAAGGTGGAAGGTGAACTTCTGTCCCAAGCGGATATCCCCGGAAGGCTCAGTGGGTTCAATCATCCAGTCGTATGCGAGGTCAGGGACTTCCTCCCAGGTGAGGGGATCCATCTGCCATAAACGACTATACACATTCATAAACACCCGATCCGCGTAACGACTGCTGGATACTCGAATATTCGTAGAATCCATCCCCTCAGTAAGGGCACAAAGGTATTCTGTGGGGTAGGGACCAAATGGACCACCCGCTTCATCCTTAAGGCGGAGGTGGGTAAAGGTCCAGGGATTATTCCCCAACCGATTGACCCCCAGCATATTCACATAGCCCTCCCACAGATCGGTCCAGTAAGCTTGGGTGATGACATCGTTATAGCACGGGATGATTGGCATATCCTGGAGAAGAATCTGAGAACAGTTCCAGGCCCAGTCTCGAACCTCTAGTTTCGTTGAAGCCCCGTACATGAGAGTGACGTTTACATCATACTCTGGATTACTGTAGTCCAAGTATTGACTGGTATAAGAACCAGTATGTAATAAATAAAGGAAGTTTGGCTCTTCAGAAATTGGTCCATTCCACATGGAACACCAGGCCTTCTCAGGGGGCCACTCAGTATATGTATATGGGTCCCATTCAATAACAGCTCCATGAAGCCCACATTCTGCCATACCTTCAACCAGTATTTCAGCAGCATGAAAAGCAGGATCGTCACCTAGCCATACGTATATGGGAAGCCATAAGAAATCGTGAGCCCAACTGCCATCATCAACGTCTATATCAGCGTCCCATAGGCTGTTGTTGTTTGCATCGTATTCACGCCAGCCGTCACCGTCCAAATCGCGGAAACCACAAGCTTCCAAGGAAGCATTTGCTTTCACAATTTCTTTACTATAGAAATACTCGGTAATCTGGGATTCATACGAATAAGTTGAGTTGGCAAGAGGGATAACCCCATCAATAGGCAATGCATAGCCATCGGTTGACCGTTCACATACAACGTATTTATCTAGTGCATAAGCGAGTGCACGACGATACCCCGAAATGTTTGCGGGGAACCAATTGCGGAATGAGAATAAGAGTAAGCCGGTACCCTGTTCCGTATTGACCTCAATGTTGGATTGCATTACGAGTTCATCGATGGAAGAAAGGGGGACGTTGTCGTCGTAGGCATAGATATTGTTCGCCTCCAAATCCTGTAGAGCTCTCGATGTCGCATTTGAAGGATAAACTACCATAGTCAATCGGTCAATATGGCCACCATGGGGGTCGAAGCCACTAGGATAGGTCCAATCCGCCCGACTCGTTACCGAAGTGTCAGGTGCAAAAAGACTTGTGGCGCCAATTAAGCAGATGAGTATGAGTGAACAGAAGAGGAGACGATTCTTGTATGACATCCCCATGGTGACGGTCAGCTCCTAGTGTGGGGCGTTACCGGCAATTCCCTCAAGCATTACTGGTTCAGATTCACCTTATTAGTGTAATGAAGGGGGCGAAGAACCCTCTGAGGAAAAAATTCATAGTCAACTTGGGATAACTAACGCCTTTTTACTCACAAAACCAGGCCTTTCTTATTTTTTTAATCAATTGGGAAATTTGATCTTCACGATTGTTTTCTAAACGCTTATTAATTCGATACACCTTCAAACCTGTGGGTGCGGGAATTCTTGCCGAATATCACATTTTCGATTGAAAGTGCAAAAGAGCGAACTCTAAAACCTGTTGAACAGCCTGAGGCTCGGATAAGAGTCTATTTTCACCTTGGGATCATCGGAATGATCCTACTAATTGTTGCTTATTCTCTTAATGCAGGAGCATACATGGGGTTACCTCAAGGAACCTGGATTGTCATCTTTTTCCTGAAGTTTCTAAGTGTAATTCTCATCGGGGTCGCATTCTTGGGGTATTGGAGAATTTATCAGTCTGAAATAGCCCTGTTTGTTACTGGCTATTCTATCCTGTTTACAGGAATTACAATTACGGCACTATTTCTTTCTTTCCAATTCTGGTTGCCAACAATACTTACACAACCGGCTTTCATTATCTTCATTTTCTCCGAATTGTACACGCTTTTAGCCCTTAATCTCCTAATCGGGTTTGGTTTGGTAATCTGGGGAATAGCTTTTAGGAAGATACCAATTAATTCGAAATCCCATTCGATTCAAAAGACTACTACTACCTTTTTCATAATTGCAGGTATCCTTACAATTGCATTTGGTTCGTGGTACTTTCTCCCAATATCTGTATTCTCATTAGGTTATTTTCTACCAATACTACAAATTGTGTCCATATTTGGAGCAGCAGTCTTAGGGATACTAAGATTCTATCATTCACTTGAACCAATAGAGTCAGATTTCTACTTCAAAAGAGATTTTACACTAATTGGTACAATCATGCGGTGGAGTGGTATCACCGTATGCATAATGGGAATACTCTTGGCAGTATTTTTTTACTTCACATACTATTTATCCGGGGTCACTGGAAGCCCTCGATACCCCTGGATGACGCCTGAGAATCCACTTCCACTCATTTTATCCGGGGTAGCCTTGCTTATTTCCCTAATCGGATTAATCTTAATGGGTTTCTCAGGGGTTATCAGGAAGAAGCCTTGAATAATCCAATAAAAACTAAAAGAAGTGGGTCAAAGACATCCGATATGCTTTTACTCACAGAATCACGCAACGCTCATCTTATGTGGCGAAAGAAGAAATCGCCACTAACACTAAAGACACTACTCATAAACCCAAGCCTTACTGGGCTTTTTTTATCTGATGGTTAAATGTTTATCTAAGTAAAACGGCGTGTAGAGAAAAAAACCTCTAACTCTTATATACGATATATATCATACTTTAACTCGACGCCACGAAGTGGCGTACAATTGGAGTGGAAATTTCAATGAAACAGAAACAGTTGCTAAAAGTAAGTCTGGTGTGTTTGCTCGTGTTCTGCGTGCTCCCCTGTCTACAATCCGTGCAAGCAAAACAATATGGTCCGTGGGAGTTTGTAGATTGGATAGAGAGCCATGGCCAACGTATTCATCCGTGGGTTAGTATGGAAATTAGTGCTAGTAAACAAAGTAACGTATGGCACGGCTGCTTTGGTATTCCGAGTAATTTTCTCTCAGAATGGCGACCTTTTGAAGCGAAGCTATTCATTGACGACACGGAAATCGATCTTAAGAACAAACACTTTGTTTTCAACGATAAAGACTACTATGACCCAGAGTTACCAGGACCTTATCACGCGTTCATTTACTATATAATTTTCGAAGCGGACTACTTCACACCCGGCGAGTATGACTGGCGAGTCGAGCTTTATATCGGACACGAACCTGTGCTGGTCTTTATTGAAACCCTTATTGTAACTGAGTGATTGCATTTTTGGGAGGCTTGGCCTCCCTTCTTTTCTTTTTTTGGTTCTCATGTATTTATGGCGTAATACTCCAGACTACGAAATGCTTTCCAGGGTTTTCCGTAAAACCAATCGCTACGAAATCAAATATCTATCAGATTCAGTTGCGACAATCAGAGTTATACTCCGCAACCCTGAGTTGTGTGATGGATTCAAAAAAATACTCAACAAATAGAGAGTACTGCAAGTCGTTGGACCTTAGTAAGGAGGAACCAGCAGGAGTTTCAGTCAGACATATATTTACTAAAGATGAGTATTCCCTAAGAGTTTGATTATTTTATTCGTTTTTCTATTATGTTAACCTGTGAGTGTAAAAGATTTAATACTCACAAAATCAGAGCTCACTGAAATTTTTCCTCAGAATAGCGCTTACTCTACGCGAAACATAGTCCCGTATTCTTAACTGATATTCGAACAGCAACAGGGTACTCTATTATTTTCATATCTTATGCTCTGTCAAAAAATAAGAAATATTTTAATCAACATTGAGGTATATTTTCCTGTAATTATATGTTTACATCTAATGTATAGCAAATTCAATTAATCAACTAATAATTAGTTTGAACTTACAAATCCAAGCCTTACTAAAATTTTTCGTCAGAAAAACATCTAGCTCCTAGCTGTGAATACGAGTGTTTTTGTACTTCGAATTGCTATCTTCTCATGTTCAGGGGAGTTAAGTGCAATCTGCTGTCTACCCGAATAAAGCGGTATTCAAGACAGCACCAATCATACAACTTTACCTATTCGCGGTAATTATAATACTGCACCTACTTGCTTCTTTTACTTCAGTACAAAGACAATCTTTTCGAGTATTAGTTTCGACTCAAGATATTCTTCCGTCTACTATCAAAAACAAGTACAACGCTCCGATTAAGAGTGCCATATGGAATACAACCTACACGCTTGGTTACTATAGGATTGAAGATGGTTATGATCTGTTTGAATGGAGGCTTTGCTATTGCTGGAACCACCACCTGCTTTGGTTGGAAGCCAAGGGCGGCGAGTACAACGAACCCTATCGGTACAGCGAGAAACATATGTGGAGGAGTAGATTGATTGAAATGACGCTGACTCTTCATATCCTCCAAAACTATATGGTTACGGCATCCTCGGATGGATTTGTTGTGTTAATGTTAGTGATATAAAATGGGAAGTCGAATGAATAATGCAAAACGCAAGTTCCTAAAAATAGTGTTGATGTCACTCATCCTAGCCTGTGTCGTCACCATCCTCTGGATAATAGTTGTTTCAGGAATGATTCCGCAGCAGATCATCTTTCACATACAGCAGATCATCTTTCGCATCTCCATAATTCTGCGCCAGATCATCTTAAGCATCTCCTATATTCCGTATGAGTTAATCATAATGGTGGGCGGTTATGTCCTATGCGCACAACTAGCCATTCTGATTTTCGTCCACCTTTACAGGAAGAACCCCGAATATGGAAAGGGTATCATAATCTTATCAGTATTTCTCGCTATTGTGTCGTATTCAATTGGAGGTTTCGCTGGACTCTCCTTCCGGTCTTCAAGCCTTTGGGGATTTATGGGATGGCGTTTTACCATTAACGAATTCGTGATCATCTTTTGGAATCTTGGTAATCTTTGTATATTAGCAACCCTAGTTGCACTGGCGGTCATGTTGTTCTATAAAATCAAACAATTTAAATTGGGAGAAAAATCGAAGAATCCATGCAAGAATGAATGATTAAAATCTGTGATTCTCCCTTTTTTCGAATTCGTACTTCAATTTATTTTATTGGCAAAATCTATAATCGATGCTTCTTTACACACAATACTTAGCCTTACTGAACTTTTTTCTCGGAATAGCGCTTACTCTTCTTGAAACTTAGTACCGTTATCTTAGCTGATATTCGAACATCAACAGGGTGCTCTATTATTTTCAAATTTTATCCCATGCCAAAAAATAAGAAATATGAAGGCATAGTACCATATACTCGGTGTGTGACAAGTGATGGCGTTACGTGATTTTCTCTACCCACAGCTCGAAGTACGATTATTACTTGCGCGTACACTTGAAGTTGACGAAGTCCAAGCTGGTCAAGGTACCCTATCCAAAGAATATGAAAAAGTGGCGGCCCGTATTACGATTTCAGTTCGAGATGCACAACGATTAGGTATCAAAGAGGGCAATTTCATTGAAGTTAGCTCAAAGGTAGGAAATGTCATTGTGAGAACTCAGCTAAAGGAAAATCAACCCGAAGGAATTGCTCTGATGCAACCGAGTCCCTGGGCTTATGCAGTCATTGAGTCCATGGTTCCTAGCCAGGGAACCGAAGTGATTATCAAACCGAGTAAAGGGCCAATAACATCCTCAACCGATCTTCCATAATTTAACAAGAGGGGATCGAAAAGGACTTAGCGATTCATTGAGACTTTTTTGAAGAGTTTTTCTTCGGTTCGGACCTCGATTCACTCGGTGCTTGTATACTAGTTTTCTTAAGAGTCTCTTTACGAAGAGCCGTGAAGAGAGGACCAACACGACCTCTCTCAAAGAGCAATCGTAATCGCCAATTCTTTTTGATAAACTCCTGAACTTTCCGGACTCGGTCTTGGGCTAGTCGGCGATTAAGTTTGCTTTCAGACCAATCTTCAGATTTGGTTTGGATAGGCACTGAAGGTTTAACCGGGGAAGCTTTAATCACACGTTCATAAATGTTATTTTGAGGTGCTTCACGTCCAACTAGCTGATCATAAAAGTGTAGAGCACGACCCCGTTCCCAACCTCGGGCTTCTTCGATTTGGGAGAGTTGGTAACTATCGCGGGTGACTTTGAGGACTTGTTCAGGGCACGCGTTTTCGCACGCGCCGCAGAAGACACATATCTCTTTGTTGATGGCGATTTTGTCTTTGTCTCCCGTTGCATAGATGGCTTTGGTGGGACAGATGTTGAAACAATTGACACAGCCTGTCGGGTCACATTTCTCTAAATTATGGATTTCAACATCCCCAGTTAGTGGAAGAGTAACATCTAGGGCTTCATAGGGACATTTCAGGGCGCAGAGTGTGCAGTCGACACACAAGCCATCATCAATGGTCATGGTGCCTTCAACTTTCGGGTCCTTGATTTGGCGAGGGGGGGATTTGTCGCAAGTCACACGTACAGCATCGGAGGGACAGATGGTTTCACAGAGTCCACAATAATCACAGTGGGTGGTATCAACCCGAATACTCACTGCGGGTTTGAAATCGGGAGGTTGGGGTTTTTCTTCGTGCCAGTAAATGGTAATGCATTCGGGGCATAGTAATTCACACAGGCCGCACCATGTGCATTTGTCTTCATCAATTTTGATAGAGCCGGTGGCCTCGGGTTTGCCTTTCGCCACCCATTGAGCGGCTTTCGGGTCTTGATATTTGACTAACCCAGTTTTCGGGGTAACCTTGAGCTCAACCGAGATTGCTTCGCGTGGACAAATCTTTGCACATAGCAGACACGGCGCACATTTGTCTTCGTCGAGTTCATGTTTGCCTTTTAATCGAGCATATTTAACGTCAGCAGGGATATCATCAAACCGGGCTTCTATGGCGTTGAAAAGGCACGCTGAATCACACAATCCACAAAACGTGCATTTGTCTTCGTCAATGAGGACGAGGGGGGCGCCTTCCATTCGACCAGCAGCAACTTCTTGTACTGGACCCAATTCGATAGCATCCCACGGACAGGGAATACAAAGACTACAGCCAACACACCGAGTTAGGTCATATTTTAGGTTCTTATTAAGTAACGAAGTTTTCCAATTGTACTGGATATTGGTATCGTTGAGAATCTCACTCGTAACCTTTGGGCGCTCGCCTACGGTGATTCGATCCCTGTGCGTTTTTGTCATTAATTAGAACCTTCACACAAGCACTCTAATTTAACATTCCAACTGGACACCTTTAACGCTTGTTACCGTCCTAGAAGCCTTCCTTGTTTTAATGCAAACATCTATGGGAGAGGTCTATCTTTTTTTTAATTTGAATCCACAGATTGGACAAGTCTTTCTTTTTTTCAGCCAAGATATCATTTCATGTGCATGAGAAAGATTCCTACAACTCGGACAAAAAATGACTAAATCCTCATTATCCATTGTGTTATCGCAAAACAAGCACCTGTGCAGTAGTGCAATACAATGATTGCAGATTATCTGTTTTCTTTTTTGAATTGTTCCACATTTGCGACAGCGGACGATTCCTCGAAGAATTGATGTGACCTCTTTTAGTGTACGTGGGATCAAGAATGTTTGTCCAAGCTGCCGATTTGAGAAGCCAATCTCAACCTCAGTAATTTCTCGTTTACTGCGAGAATAGATCACTGACATCCCTGCAATAATGATAATTCCGAAAATTGCACCAAAGGCAATTAAATCGTAGTTCGGGGGACCAGGTTCTCCGAAAGGATTCGTATCGGTTTCAGCATCTGGTACACGTATTATCAGTGCATTAATCCCAGGTTCATTACTGTTGTATGATTTGGTTGTCCCTGCGATGATAAAATCGTGAGAAGGTGATTGAATTATTGACCAGCCAATTTCTTTACCCATCCCGCCATACCGCTTGTTCCATTGTACATCTCCGTTGCTTTCCAATCGAGCTAACAAGAGGTGTGTTTTCATCCCAAACTCGGTTTCTTCGATAGTGTATCCTGTAATGGCAAATCCACCATTTTGGCAAGAAGTGATGTCATAGGCTTCTTCTTCATAGGGTCCTTCTAGGATTGAGTTCCAGGAAAAATTACCATTTGCTAGAACACTTAGGGCAAAAGCGTCGAAGCTTCCTTCGGGGACATTCTCTGTTGTTCCCACAATGACATATCCGATATATGATTTGCGTATAATCTTGTTACACACATCATCTCCAGACATATCAAAAATTCGTTCCCAATGAAGATTCCCTATGCTGTCGGTGCAAATGATCCAGCCATCCAGTTCTCCTGTATCTATATTTTCTTTGCTTCCAACCAGGACAAATCCTCCATAATGATTTTCAACCAATGAGTTACAAATCTCATTTCCTATGGTATCGTAGGTTCTGTTCCAGAGCGCTTGTCCTTCGCTGGATGTTCGAACGAGCCAGAAATCCAAGTTATTGCTTTCAGAACTGTGAGTATAGCCAGCAAAAGCAAATCCGCCATCCTGGCACTCGACAATAGAATACGCTTGTTGTGATGAATTATCCCCAATGGTTTGAATCCATACAATCGTCCCGTTTGAGGCAATTCGAATCAGGAGGGCATCGTACTCTAATAGAGTTCCATTTGCCCCTTGTTTTTGGCTGTATCCAATTATTGCGTAACCACCAGATTCACATTCAATGACCTCTTTGGCGATTTCCGTCCCCTCCTGAGTTAGGATATCACTCCATTCCAATTCTCCAGCATCATTTAATCGAAATATTAGCACATCAGTTGTTTCTTCAAGCTGGGATGAGCCTACGATTAGATAGCCACCATCTTCACACTGGATTATTGAATATGCTGCGTCTTGACTGTCGTTTGCTCCAAATTTGAAGCTCCAAAGTAGATCGTCATCGCCCATTGTCAGGTCCGACTGAGGGGATTGTGCAGTGGCGATAACCAAGAGTGGAGCTAAGAGTAGAAGGGAAAAAAGAAGGCATGATATAACTAAGACTAAACCCTTCCTCAATCTCTCCAACTCACTATGAGTCGTCGAGTGGTTTTATATTGGATTCACTTTTAACTTTGGTGTTAAGGGTAATCGGTTCTATCGACTTTTCGTGCTGACTATCAGTTCGGCACCCAAAGGACCCATCTCTGCGATTTTCTTCACAAAATCTGAAACGAGTTCTACCAGCCGACCTCCTTCAGACGCTGCTGTACCCTCAAGAAAAAGTCGGTCTGGATTAATTCCCATCTCATTTAGTATAGGTAGCATATTTTCTACTCGGCCTTTGGTTTTTGTCATTCCAGTTCGATAATAGCAATCATGTTCGTGACAGCCTAGGATTGCTACACCATCCGCCCCTTGAGAGAAAGCTTCCAAAATGAGGAGCGGGTCAAGACGACCACTGCATGGGACGCGAATTGGAATGAGTTGGGGGGGATACCGGAGTCGATTGACACCAGCACTGTCTGCTGCAGCATAGGCGCACCAGTTGCATAAGAAACCAATTACAATAGGTTGGAGGGGATTGTTCTGACACGCAGTGTCTACTGCTGTCTTTAGTTGTTGTCGAGTAAACCCAGGTAAATCCAAAGCGCCTGTTGGACAAGCAGCCACACAGGCACCACACCCGGTACAGGCGAGTTCATCGATGAGAGGAATATCAGAACCCTCAAAGGATATCGCATTTGCATCACAAGTTTTTTCACACAGTCGACAACTTTCACACAGTTGGGAATTGAGAATTGGAGCGTGGACTTCAAGAGATATTTTTCGTCGGTGTAGTAATGTCGAGACTTGAGCCGCAGCCAAACCTGCATGGGTAACCGTGTCCGCAATATCCTTGGGCCCTTGCGCATTCCCTGCAAGAAAGATGCCTGCAGAATATGTTCCTGTAGGATTCAACTTGGGATGCTTTTCCAGGAAAAAGTTATTCTCATCCAATGGAAGATTCAAAATGGTTGCTAGTTTCGGGTTGGTGGGTGCTGGATCGACTCCCACACTGAGCACAACGAGATCGACAGGTAACTCGATTGGTTCACAAAGCTCAGTATCTTCAGCTCGAACCAACAGTTTCTTGGTTTGTGGATCTTCTTCAATTTCGGCTACACGACCACGGATGAAGTTTACCCCATGTTCGCGTGCGGCACGTTCATAGAGCTCTTCAAATCCCTTTCCAAAGGTTCGCATGTCAGTATAGAAGATATAGACCTCTGTGTCAGGTTGGGCGAGTCTGAGTTGCACGGCTTCTTTGACTGCGTACGTACAGCAAATGCGACTGCAATAGGGTCGTCTAATTCGAATATCGCGACTTCCCACACATTGCACAAAAGCAGCTTTTCTTGGTTGTTCACCATTTGATGGTTGGATGACTGTTCCTTGAGAAGGTCCAGAAGGATTCAACAGTCGTTCTAGTTCTGGGGCAGTAATCACATCTGAGTAGCGCTCATAGCCATATTCTTTAAGGTGTTCAGGGTTGAAGGGTTGAAATCCCGTTGCGACAACGATTGCTCCGATTTTGAAAGTATGGTCCCGGTCTGAATCCTCAAAGCGAATCGATTCCTTTTCACAAACTCCGACGCAGGATTGGCAGCCCACACATGCGTCCATGTCAATATAGGGAGCCAGGGGAACTGAACTAGGATACGGTCGGATAATTGCCTTCCGAGTGCCTAACCCATAGTTATACTCATTGGGCTCATCGATTGGACAGATTTCTATGCATTTGTTGCAGCCATTACAGGTTTCTAAGTCTACATATCGAGGTTCTTGATGGATTTTGACTTCATAGTCCCCGGGTGTACCTTGGATATCGGTGACTTCACTGAGGGTCAGCATCGTAATCTTGGGATGCGTAGCCACTCGGGTTAGGAGAGGTCCGAGGATGCATAAACTGCAATCTAGGCTCGGAAAGAGTTTATCCCATTTGGCCATATGTCCGCCCAAGAATCCTGATTGTTCAACCAGTATCACTTCGTATCCCGCGTCAGCAAGTTGGATGGCAGAAGTAGCGCCTGCAACTCCTCCACCAATGACAAGTACGCGTTTCGTAATTGGTATATCAATAGAATGAATTGGAAGGCTGTGTTCAGCCATTTTGATTGCTGCATCAATCATCAATCGAGCCTTAGCAGTGGCAGCTTCTGGGTTATCCCAATGGACCCAACTACATTGCTCACGGATATTGGCGATGACTAGATGCCCCCGGTTAAGCCCAGCCTCTTCAACGGTTTGGCTCATCAACTCGCCATGCAATTGCGGTGAACAGGCAGCCACCACCACATAATCAACTTGGTTTTCTCGAATCGTATCACGAATCAGATTCAGGCCCTGTTCAATACAAAAATGAGCGTCATCATTAACCACGATGTTGGGCTGTTTCTCATAATGCGTTTTCAATTGATCGATATCTATGATGGTTTTGATATTTGATCCACAGTGACAGAGAAATAAGGCTGTTTTGGGTGGGAATTTCTTACCTGGTTTCTTGCGTATGGTTTTGGACTGGCTTTTTGTTCCCTTCTTTGTTGCTGGTTTAGCCAAAGATGTCACCGCACGAATTTACCATGTTTCGATGCTGCTTTTCAAGCTATAACAGTTCTTACCTTACTATCTTCTAATTTAATTATTAAGGCAATCTCTACATCAAAGCATTAGTTGCTACCGAACAGATAAAGGGGTAAGAATCCTCAAAAATTAAATGAAGAGTATGTCGTGATTGAATGGCTGATCAAAAACTCACTCCTATGCAGATATACAAGCTTCTTCCCCAAACTAATTGTAAGAAATGTGGGATGACCTGCATGGCTTTTGCCACGCGTCTAGCACTGCGAGAAGTCGAGTTAAAAGAATGTACACCTCTTTTCGAAGAAGATCAATACATTGATCAGCGTAATCAACTCACTGAGCTAATCACTCCACTTCTGGCTGCGGAGGAGACAGGCGTAGCTCTTGATGAGACGAAATGTACAGGATGTGGTAACTGCGTGGTGGTGTGTCCTGTCGATGCAACAGTAGAACCTGACACGGCATCAGGTAAAGCCGCGCGATCAGAAGACACGGTGTTTCGTGTTGAAAATGGCATTGCAAAAATTATTAACCTCGAAAAATGTCGTCGATTTCCCCCTGAACGCATGAATTGTCGGGTGTGTGAGCAAGGTTGCTATGTGAAAGCCATTGAAATATGGTAAGCCAACTACCTAGGAGTCGAAGATTTCATGCAAGATACGGTTTGCTGTGGTTGTTCAGTGGTGTGCGATGACGTAGCTGTTTCTCTCAAGAAATCTGATCTCCAATCTTTAGGGCTCTGCACATTGGGCCACGCTTATTGTGCTTCCATTCGAAGTAAAACCCGACTGACTAAACCCCAAGTAAAAATGGGAACGGGAAAACAACAGGCTGTATCGTTATCTGCGGCATATGAACAAGCTGTATCCATTCTTTCAGAGAGTAAACGACCATTATTGTTGGGGTGGTCCAACAGCCCTTCCGAAGTTTCGAGCTTGGGTATAACCTTGGCAAAACGTCTGAAGGGCGTTTTTGATAGTACAGCTAGCTTTGAATATGGACGGCTCTTAGACTACAAGCTTGTGGGAGGGGAAGCCGAAAAAGCGACGTTAGAGGATGTGCGTAACTTCGCGGATTTCATTGTCTATTGGGGAGTGAATCCTGCAGAAAGTCACCATCGGCATGCAAGTAGATATACGGTATTCCCGAAGGGTACTAATATTCCAGAGGGGCGTGAAAGCCGCGTTATTGCTGTTGTTGACATTCGTGAATCTGAATCGATGCGGCTAGCAAACCATCAACTCATTCTTGATCCAAGAAACGGTGATGAACACTTCCTCAACGCCCTACTCAATGAACTTAAAGGCACCCTGGGTACCCCACCAGAACAGGTAGGTGGAGTCCCCGCAATCGAATTTCTCAGTTTTTCCAAGCAGATCAAAGAGGCGGATTATATCGCCATATTCTATGGCAATGGATTATTACATGCACCTCATGAATCGAACACACTTCCCCTTTTAGCCAAGGTCGCAAACCGACTTGACAAGAAAAAACGACCGTGTGTTATCTTACCCATGGTCACACTCTGTAATTCAGCAGGAGTAGTTAAAACGAGCTTAGAAGAAACTGGGCTTCCGTTTTTAGTTGATTTCACTTCACAGACACCAAAACCCTATCCATCAATGCAAGAGGGATTACGAAACAATGAGTTTGATGCAGCCTTAATTGTCGGATGGGATGCGCTCAGCTTTCTTCCAGGACCCATCGCAAAATCGCTTCAAAGTATTCCAATCATTTCATTATCTACTCAACCTACCATGACCACACGGGAATCTATGGTAGTTATTCCCACCGCCCTTACTGGAGTAGAAGCCGACGGAACCGTCTATCGTATGGACGGCGTAGCAGTCCCCCTCAAACCATTTGCAAAAGCACCACAAAACATTCCTACTGAACATCAAGTAATAACACACCTTCTCACCCAATTCCAGTAATATCATCGGTCTGGATAATGGCGAAGGCTTTAAGCACACTCAACAAGTACCTACGCTCAAAGGGTGAACCTGATGAAAATAGCAGTTGCCGGAAAAGGCGGTGTCGGAAAAACCCTTGTAGCAGGAACTCTCGCACGATTCTTAGGAAAGGAAGGAATCCAAGTCCTAGCCGTTGATGCCGACCCAAATCCAACACTCGCATCAGCGCTAGGAGTCTCTCCCGATGTAGCAGAACAAATCATACCACTCACTGAAAATGATGAACTAGTCGAAGAGCGTACGGGGATGGACCGTAAAACCTACGGCGGAATGTTCAAACTAAATCCACACGTCTCAGATCTTGCAGAGAAATTTGGTGTTCCTGCGCCGGATAACGTCACTTTACTTGTAGCCGGAACCGTTACAATTGGTGGAGCAGGATGCATGTGCCCTGCAGGCGCCCTCTTGAAAGCATTAATCCGACACCTCATCGTGGGAAGCGATGAAGCCTTTGTTATGGACCTTGAAGCCGGTATTGAAAACCTCGGACGCGGAACATCACGAGGAATGGATGCACTCATTACCGTTGTTGAGCCAGGACAAACATCGATATCCACCGTTGCCCGAATCAAGAAACTCGCTCAAGACATCAGTGTTGACACCGTCTTTGGTGTTGCGAATAAAGTCATGGACGAGATGGATGAAAAAGCCATCAGGTCCACATTAGACGAACTGCAAATCCCCTTACTGACTGTCATCCCCTTCGATAAAGCCATCCGACTTGCCAACCTTAAAGGCAAAGCCCCAATCGATTTTGCTCACGATTCACCAGCAATCCGAGCCATCCGGGCCCTGATCCCAGAGCTCCGTGCTAGACTCAATAACGCTGATCCCTAAACAAACGTCAACTAGAATTCTAATCGCTTTGTATTTCCTTTTCTGTTTTAACTTGCTCATAAATGTCGATTTATATAGTAGAATCAAATACAGTTGGTCTACATTCGTCACACTCTGAGGAGTTGAGAAGAATGGCTAAAGAAGAATATAACATGGTCCTTAAGATCACATTCTTAATCCACATCGTTTTAGGAGCAATCTTTGGCATTGGTCTTTACATTATCCCAGAAATGTTTCTTGGATTATTTGCCATGGGTTTCAATGACCCATCAACACGGGTACTCGGTGCAGCATTACTAGCGTTGACTATTGGTTCAGTGCTCGCATTGGCTACAAAAGAATGGGTACGCGTTCGTATTATCGTAGAAGTGGAAATTTTCTGGTGCATTCTCGGTTTGATTGGCGCTGTCGTTCATATGTTCTTGGATCCCATGTATACAATGCTTGCCGGGACTCTCTTAATCTCTACACTAGCAATCCTACTCTTCCTCTTCCTCATCGGATACTTCATCCAAGTACGAGACTAATTACCCATCATATCGTCTGATGGGCTTGGCTCCTGTCAGGCGCTCCCTTTTTTCTTAAGAAGCAGTCGTATTAAGAAAATAATTATTACCAACGAGTTTAACTCCCATTGTGGAGCCCGATGTCAGTTATTGCTTGGAGTAATTTCTTAATTCTAAATATTGTTACAGTTTTCTGCTGGTATTTCTACATTCTTAGCGTCCAACCAGTTACTCGGTCAGAAAAACATGGTGAACAAGCCTGGACTATGGCAAAAAGGCATCGCATCATCACTGGCGTTTTTATGGGTGTCATGACTGTCAACATGATTCTCTGGTTATGGTTTCCCATCCCAGAACTTGCTTGGTCAGTCCACTCTATCTGGCTTTTCAGCATTCTCATCGGAATAATTCTAGCCATGATTTTCACTCCTATTTGGATTAAAGGTGCCATCGATGCTGGAAAAGAAGCTATGGAACCCTCCCAGTCCACTGAGATGTTTGGAGGAATTTACAACTATATCCGTCATCCACAAACAGTTGGTGAAATGCCTTGGTTTGTTATCATTGCCCTCTTCATGAACTCGCTCTTCCTAACAATCTGGGCTATCATCATGATCATCATTGTCACCCCCATTATCATTCATTACGAAGAAAAGGATTTGATCAAACGTTTCGGTGATGAATACCGAGAATATCAAAGGCGTACGGGTGCAGTTATTCCTAAGCTGAAGAAGCTGAAGGATTAGCGAAGTCTGATATTACCCAAACCTTTTCGTAACCCCTTGAACCAATGTACCGAGTGGTGAATACTTTGAGAGCGATTACTAATGCAACTATTCTGTGCCCCGTACGGGGTCGCATCGAAAAAGGTACGGTTCTCTTTGATAAAGGAAAAATCGTCGGGGTCGGGAAGTCTATCCCAATTCCGAGTAAAGCAAAAACCATTGACGTCGAAGGACAATATGTGCTGCCGGGATTCATCGATGCCCATTGCCACCAAGGACTCTTTGACGGTTCGATTGGACCTATGGGCCAAGACGGTAACGAAATGACAACGCCCATTACTCCAGAAATGCGTGGGATGGATGGCTTCAATCCCTTTGAAAAATCACTCAAAGAAGTAATCCGTGGTGGGGTCACTACTATCAATACAGGACCGGGATCAGGTAATGTAATCGGTGGTGAGTGTTTCGTCATCAAACCCGTTGCTGGTAATGTCGTTGATGAGATGGTTGTACTGTCTCCGTCAGGACTCAAAATTGCCTTAGGGGAAAATCCGAAACGGGTTCACGGAAGTGAGAATAAACGAATGCCCCAAACGCGCATGGGTGTTGCTGCGTTAATTCGGAAAACCCTCACTGATGCCCAGAATTATCTAGAAGCATGGAAAGTCTACGGAACGAAATCCAAACACGCTAAAAAGAAAGGTGATCCACCTCCGAAAACGCCAGAGCGAAGCTTAGGAATGGAAACTGTAGTGAAGGTGTTGAAACGAGAAATCCCTTTCCACGCTCACTCCCATCGTGCGGATGATATTGCCACTATCATTCGGATTGCTGAGGAATTTAATTTACGACTTGTCATTATTCATTGCACTGAAGGTCATAAAATCGCGAAATATCTTGCAAAGAAAAAAGTTCCAGCCGTGATTGGTCCCACTATGTTGTGGGTTTCCAAGCCTGAAACCCGTGAACGTGGCTTTAAAACAGCGGTCATCCTCAATGACGCTGGAGTAAAAGTAGCCCTACAGACAGACTCGCTGACACCGATGAATTACTTCCCACTGCTTCCCATGTATGCTATCAAACATGGGATGAGCCGAGAAGATGCACTGAAATGTGTCACCATTAATCCCGCTGAGATACTCAACCTCCAAGATCGTGTTGGCTCACTCGAACCCGGTAAAGATGCCGATATCGTAGTCTGGACTGGACATCCCTTCGAATTCTATAGTGAAGTAAGCGAAGTCTACATCAACGGCAAGAAAATACCCATTGAAGAGTAACCTACTCTCTCATCACGGGATCTTCTTGATGATCTCTGCATACTGTTCTTTCGTGAACGCCTTGAGAGTCGTCGTTCGTACATTACCCGCTGAACCCAAGCCAAGGAGGAACCGCATCGCCACCTCATCATTAGGAGCATCAGCAATTCCGATATAATCGTATTCACCGAATGTCACATAGAATCCCAGTAACTTTCCACCAAGCCGTTCCATGTACTTGATGCCGGTTTCGATTCGTTTGGGCGCATCCTGAAGTTCTTTGACGCCTTTTTCAGTT
>Ga0209636_10001058_pt1 | contig 27494 bp, 27 predicted proteins | sample DeeMarSWOR152_54_FD_187464 | JGI IMG/M metagenome (GOLD analysis project Ga0209636, IMG submission 187464) | Marine sediment microbial communities from White Oak River estuary, North Carolina - WOR-1-52-54 (SPAdes) (version 2) | ecosystem: Environmental > Aquatic > Marine > Intertidal zone >...
ACAGGGATGCAAGGTTGTCTACGCAAGTAGCAGCAACATCTACAACGGCAACAAGGTCCCCTACCGCGAAGACATGCCCATCTACGTCACCGACTACTACACGGAGTGCCGATACGCCATAGAAAGACTCGCCAAACTCTACAGCGTCCTCCACGGCGTTAGATCCGTTGGGCTGAGGTTCTTCAGCGTCTACGGTCCGAAGGAACAATACAAAGGAAACTACGCGAACATGGTCTCCCAGTTCCTATGGTCTCTCCAAAAGGATGAAGCTCCCGTCATCTACGGAGATGGATCCCAGACACGCGACTTCACTCATGTCAGCGATGTTGTCGATGGCTTGATCCTCGCGTGGAAGAAAGAGTTCGGCTGTGAGATATTCAACGTGGGAACTGGCAAATCTTACAGCTTCAACCAGGTGGTCGAGATTATCAACAGACTCTTGGGAAAGAACGTCGAGCCTGTCTACAAGCCAAACCCTATCAGGAACTACGTGCAAGACACCTTAGCAGACACAAACAAGGCAGAGGAGATTCTAGGCTTCAAGGCCAAAACGGCGCTTGAAGAGGGCCTGAGAGCGCTCGTCTAAGACCCGGTCTCTAAGCCGCTCTTCGGATCCCAGTGGCAATCTGTCCCAAATCAGCTGCCAATGCAGTTCCTGGCCTGACAGTCTGGAAAGCAATAAATCAACTCGCTATCATAATGGTAGCTGGAAAAGGAGAAAGGAATGGATGCTGGTCACCTGCGCGGGGATTCTGGTCGTTGATCTCATAGCAGCTCATCTGCCAAAGGTCTCAGATCCGGGGGAACTCACGTATGCACCGAAGGGAATAGAGATGCATACGGGTGGGCATTCTGGGAATGTTTCCATAGACCTAAGGAAGCTCGGCCTGAAAAAAGGTGAGGTCAGTTCTATCGGCGCTGTCGGAGAAGACATATTCGGCAATTTCCTAGAGAGCTTACTTGAGGAGCACGGAATAGTCACCCATCTTCAAAGGGTCTCAGATGTTGGCACATCAAAGGATCTTGTACTCGTCGTGACAGGGGAAGACCGAAGATTCCATTGCGACATCGGAGCCAACTGGTATCTCAGCCCAGATCATGTTCTATCTGTACTAGAAGAAGAGAAGCCGCTGATCTTCTATGCAGGAGGAGTCGGCTTTACAGGAGAGTTCGACGAACGACTTTCAGAAGCCCTTCAGAGGGCCAAACAGCTGGGCTGCCTGACCTTCGTCGACCCTGTTGCGCCCTACAAGCAGGGATGGGACTTCATAGTCCCGCCGATCGAATGGACTGACATTTTTCACTGCAACAGGGATGAGGCCGTTAGGATCACTGGAAAAGAGGATGCGATGGAAGCTGCGAGGGTTCTGACGGAGAAAGGAGCAGATCTTGTGATCATAAGCTTAGGCGAGAAAGGACTCGTCGCCAGAACCAAGGAGACGCTCTTCGAGATGTCGGCTTTCAAAGTCCCAGTTGTAGACCCGACCGGGGCTGGTGACGCCCTCTGCGCAGGCATAATGCGAGGGCTGCTAAGAGCAACAGACTATAAGAGGTGTGGGCTGTCTGGGCTGTCGGAGGAGGGATTAGCGCGGATCTTGTTGGAGGGTGAAGCTGCTGGAGCATCGTGCGTCACGATGGTTGGTACGACCACGGCTGTGACAGAAGAGAACGTGAGCAGGCTCTTGATGGAGAAGGGGGACACTATCCTGAAAAGCGGCTTAAGGATAAGCCATCTCTGAAACTAGGAAGGCTTGTGACACCAATCAATGATATTCCGTCCAGAGATGTGTAGCCGCTGGCTGATGGTCAGTTTATGAATGAGGAGTCAACAGTCAAGGCCTATTCCCTTAAAGTGCCCAAGGAGCTTGGCGAGAAAGCCATCCGTCTCGCCGCGAGCCTGGATCTACTCAGCAGGAGTCTCAAGATTAGATCAGACAATGGTTGCTTGTATGTTCCGCTGACCAGGAGCCCGCTACCCAACCATGCTGAGAAAATCAGAGAAGCGCTGCCCCGGTTTGACGTTCTCGTCCAGGGCTTCCCTACGCGTATTAGGCCCTCCAGAGCCGCCTTTGAGGCTGTGGGAGATCGGTTGCCGCCTCATCTTCTCGCGAGTTTCCCTCGTTCTATAGACCTGGTTGGAGACACAGCGGTCGTAGAGGTTCCCCTTGAGCTGGAAGAGCATAAAGAACTTGTCGGCGAAGCGATTCTCGAAGCCCACAAGCAGGCCCGGACGGTGCTAGCCAAATCCAGCGCTATAGGTGGAGTCTGCCGGGTGAGGGATTACGAAGTCATAGCAGGTTCACAGAAGACAGAGACAGTTCACAAGGAGCACGGTTGCAGGTATAACCTTGACCTGCGGAAGGTCTACTTCTCTCCGAGGCTTTCCTATGAGCACAGCAGAGTCGCATCGCAGGTTGAGGAGAACGAAACCATTATCGACATGTTTGCGGGTGTTGGTCCCTTTTCAGTTCTGATCGCGAAGACTCACGTGAACGTGAAGGTCTACGCTATTGACGTGAATCCAGACGCAGTCAGATACCTCGAAAGGAACATAGCCGTGAACGGGGTCGTGGAAAAGGTCGTCCCCATTCTAGGGGACGCCAGAGACGTAGTCTGCGAAAGGCTCCGTGGGACAGCTGACCGTGTGATCATGAACCTTCCAGAGAAAGCATCGGAATACTTAGATTCAGCCTGTCAAGCGGTGAAACCTGAGGGCGGCGTCATACACTATTACGAGTTTGCGGAGGGGGCTAATCCTTTGGAGACAGCCAAAGACCGGCTAGTCAAAGCATTTAGAGGAGCAAACCGCAAAGCAGAGACGTTCCTCTCAGCGAGAACCGTTCGCGAAGTGGCACCCTACAAGTGGCAAGTAGCCCTAGACGCCAGAATCAGCTAAGTCGTAGATCGCCAAGACGCGTTGCTGGGTCAGCCGCCTCTTTTTACGCGCAAAAACCAACGTAAAAGGCCTACCCCCGTATTTCTTGCTAGTCGGCGCTGGGAAGGTTGGTTGTATTCTTGACGTAAGTTGGGTGCCCCTATGTTCTTTTCTGGTAGTCCAACGAAGTCGTTGTTTTTGCATTGAAACCTTCTCCTGAAAACTGTAGTCAGACAGGAAGAAAGAAGGAATGTAAGTGGCAACGGAAATCGGGCATAGTCACATGTTGTGATTGCAGTGTGTGACCACTTCGGGTGTTCTCGAGTCGTGCCTTGACTTTATATGCGGAGTTAGAGAGGCTTCTAACCAGATGAAGAGAAACAGGAGGAATCCGTATGGCAAAGGAGATAGGATCTGAGATTGAAGTTCCATTTCATGCAGAGATAGCGGCGATCCTGAAAGTCTACGCCCTTACCGCCCTGACTGTGGGCGGGCTGCTACTGCTGCTGTTCCTGACTCTGTAGACCGAACTAGCACGCTCAGCATCGTTGATGACCACCTGAAAGGTCACTCTAGAATGCTAAACTATCGATCGATCCTAAAATCCACGTTCTGTTCCCAATCTCGATTAGTGCCATGCCTCTTCCTAGAAGGCCATATACCCTTTCCAGGTAGCCTACTACATCTGGTAGCTACCACGTCATTACTCTTCCTATGCCCTTTCAAGAACCTGAATAGCACCATTCAAGAGCAAGGCAGAATCCCTGCCAGAACCATGCTGAATTTTTTGCGTAAAAACTATACCCCCAAACCCAAACAATTACCAGCATGGCTCTTCATGACGACCTTCAATCAAAGCGCGAAGGAGCTGAATTCGGCCAATATGTAAAGCTGTATGAGCCGAAGTGATGAAAATCCAGTGACCAATCGATAATCCCCCCTCTGATGTCGGCGTTACCGTGTTAAAATCTTCATCCTTCAGCGACGTAATATAGTTACGACTGTCTTCCCGAACCCTATGAGCCCAAGCAAAGACGTTATCGATAGAATCAATCGACTTGCGGAGCTCCCCAGCAGAACACCACTTTGTACCAAAGACTTCATACCCTTGAGGAATTATTGGCTTTTCAATCTCTTGTAGGAATCTGCCGATGTGCGTCTTCTCTCTATGAGCAATATGACCAACATGCCATAGGATGCACAGACTATTTGGATCAGGAACCCAAAAAAGCTGCTCTTCCGTCAATCCTGCTATTTCCCCTATTTCATGAGAGTACCAGAAGCCATTGCCTTTGCGAACATCCCCGTACATCCATAGTGCAAGGTCCTTCATATCCGCCAACCAATGACTATTATCATTGGATTTGGATATAAGATTGTGTGTGTGGGTTTGGGGTAAAAAAATATACCTTTTTCTCTCTCTCATCTCTTCTTATCTTGTCTCTCCGCTCCGCTCCGCTCTCCGCTACTCTGTTCTGTGCAATACTTCTACGCTACTCTACTCTCACACACACTTCAGACATAGATCGGACGCATGCAACTTAACGATCGATCGATCATACATGAATCCTTATAAATCACCGCCACTCTGTTGGATGAAAGTTGGTGAACACTCCGTGCCAAAATGGGGACACTAAGTGATAGGCTTGGATCCGGACACAACCGCGAGGGCAAGCGGCAGAGAGCTATGGGAAGAGCGACTCCTCGTTTTGAGACGTTGTGCCACGCGGAAATCGTCCTTCAGCAGGTTGGGGGAGACCTGATTGACCTCCGTCAAACACTTCATAGACGAGGCCATCAAGAAGACGGGGGTAGACGAATTCTTGTGGAAGGAGTTTGAAAGAGCGGGTTACGGCGGCGTCGACATCACCAAGACCCCGCTAGGTACTAACATAGTTGTTTATGCGATGCGGCCGGGAATCATTATCGGACGTGGAGGCGTGACAATAAAGAATCTCGCAAGGGTTCTAGAAGAAAACTTCGAGTTGCCCAACCCGCAGATCTCGGTAGCCGAGATAGAGGTTCCAGAACTCAACGCTCGAGTAATGGCTTCACGCATCGCGTCGGCCCTAGGACGAGGTGTTCACTTCCGGAGGTCGGGTTTCTGGGCTCTAAGCCAGATCTTGGGAGCTGGAGCGCTGGGCGCGGAGATCATCATAAGCGGAAAACTACGGACCTCCTCGGGACGTGCCCGCAACGAGAAATTCCGGGACGGATACGTCGCAAAGAGCGGAGACCCCGCTATGAAGTACGTGAGAAAAGCGGTTGCACACGCTCAACTCAAACAGGGCATCTTAGGTGTAAGAGTCCTAATAATGCCGCCTGGAGCTGAATTTCCCGATCAGGTCAGGATCTCTGAGGAGGAATTCGCCGACGAAGCACTGGAAGCGCCGGAAGAACCAGTAGGTCCAGCGGAAGAAGAGATTTCTGAAGCTGAAGTCAAACCGGAGGAAGAGGAGACTGAACAATAGAAGCAAACCAAACTGAGTTAAAAATGCAATACAATTGTTGTCTCATCAATCGATGAGTTACTCAAGCATCTTTAAAGTGTGAACCTTTTTGCGTTGTTTGTTTCTATTCTCTCGCACTCATGTGTGTGAGTAGAGTAGCGAGCATACAACAGATAACAGAAGAGAAGATCGATCGATCAATATTATTAATCAAGAAATCAACGGCGACAGGAAGGAACCAGTAACGGTCGCTCGATCTCACAAACGTCAGCTGAAATTCCTATTCGATCGATTGGTTCCTCATCGATATGAGCTTGTTGAAATCCTGTTTCAGTAGATTCACCCAGCCCCTCTCGAAATGGAATGAAGCGTTATTGCTGATCAGCCTAATCTCGCATGTGTGGTGGCCTTCTGAAATGCCCTTACAGTCGGACTTCTTTTCTGGAACTTGTTCGCACTTGGCTTTGCATAAGCTATCTATATATTCTCGCATCTTGGAGTAGAGTTCGACCGGCCCAAGTCGAGGCGTGAAATCTTCTGAGATGATCTGGATATCCTCACGTCTCATTTGCTCCTTGGCTGCTGTCGAAAACCTCTCACTGATGAGGATTCCTTTGTCATAATCCTCGCGCTTCATCGTGTCGACCATCTCATTAATAACGTCTACGCCGACAGTGCGGGAGCTAGACCTTAGCTTGGTTATCACCCGTATCAGTATCTTTTCATCAGACTCGGTTTGTGTGGCAACAAAGTCGATTCCCTCCTTATGTCTATGGGTTGCTACATTCTCGTAGTCTCTGATCGCGATGATCATCTCTGCCTTCAACCGTAATGGATGGTTTGGACTTCTTTTCCCCTCTGGCATTCTCATCTTCTCCGCGATCGATCACAGCTCCATGAAGAAAGTCATGGTGTCGACTAGTTCTTTGTACCTGTTTCTTATGGTTACCTCTGTTACTTTTGCGATCTCAGCGATCTCTCTCTGGGTTCTCCTTTCTCCGACTAGAACTGCGGCAATGTAACTCGCAGCTGCAGCTATACCGGTTGGGCCTCTGCCGGACGTAAGCCTAAGATCTCGAGCCATCACCAGAATCTTGTTGGCAATCTCTTCCGTATTCCCTTGCATCGCAAGTTGGTTCGAGAACTTCGAGACGTACTGGTTCGCTCTTACAGGAGGGATGAGATAGTTGAGTTCCTTCACGAGGAAACGGTAGCAACGGCCAATCTCCCTCCTTCCCACTTTCGAAGCTTTCGCGACCTCCTCAAGAGTCCGCGCGAGCCCAGACTGCCTACATGCGATGTATACAGAGGCGGCGCTGATTCCGTTTATCGATCTTCCTCGGACAAGGCGTTCCTTAGCAGCCTTCCTGTAGATCACTGAGGCAGTCTCGAAGGTGCTCCTCGGTAAAGAGAGGTTGCTAGCTATCTTTGTGATCTCGGAAAGAGCGAATGCCAGGTTTCGCTCCATGGCGTCAGAGACTCTGATTCGTCTATGCCACTTTCTAAGCCGGTAGATCTGAGCCTTCTGGCTGGTGGAGAACTTCTTACCGTAGATGTCACGGTCATGCCAGTCGATCATGGTGGAGAGCCCTTTGTCGTGGATTGTGTAGGTTGTTGGAGCCCCGGTTCGAGATCTCTTCTCCCGTTGTTCGCTGGTAAAAGCCCGCCATTCAGGACCTCGGTCAGCAATTCTCATGCTTAGAACGTGGCCGCACTCCATACATGCGACCTCGGCAGAATCGTAGTCTCTCATTAGCTTGGCGCCGCCGCATTCTGGACATCGCTGAACGTCCACAACTTCAGGTAAGGGGGATGTCATCCTCTTAGTGCTCATTCTCTACTTCTCAGCCTTTTTTTGGAAGTGCAGGATCGTTGACAAGAGTAGTGAATGTCAATAACACCAATGTAACTCTTGGTGGATCCTACACGCTCTTTATGCACGATATCTTGTGAACCAAGTCTAATAAGGCTAGCTATCGATCGCTCGGATATCTCCATCGAGGCGCGAGTCAAAAAAAGTGTTGATCCAGTAGAGAAACTGATCAAGGCAAGGTCTAACTCCTCTCTCAGATATGCAACATTCAACGTAATCCTGCTTGGCATACTTATCCTAGCACGAGGCAGTTTTCCCGCATTTACTCATGGGCTGCTTGTGCTGTTTGTGGGTATCTGTATGAACGGATCGATCGATCCTGACAATCAATCAATGCCGAAAGAGACATATACCGATTTTCTAAGATAAGAGCGAGGTTTCACTCTTGTCTATGGAAGAAACAGAGTTTCAATATCGTAGGATGTTGCTAGACTTGTACTCTACTGAGATCAACACGCATAGTCGTCTTTTCATAGGTCTCAGTGTCACATTGTTTACTCTCCTAGAGCTACTGCGCCTAGACTTGGTCACGCTAGCTGAAACTGCAATCTACATTCCTATTTGCTTGGTGTCCGCATCTTTATGGTATTTGCTTTTCCGACACCTGACTTACGGAGCTCTGGCTAATGCCTGTATATGGACTGAACCTTCCTGTCAAGAGGTCATTACTCTACGGGAAGTAAACAAATCAATAGTTAAATATGCAGAGAGAACTACGGATTTGTTCCGAGTTAGGGGGAGAGGAATCATCCCCTTAGCTACTTCACATCTGAGGAACGCTGTGGGGCTTTGCTTTCCATAGGATTTGGTATCATCGCTACGTTAGCTCTTTTCTGGCTAAACACGCAGATAATACGATAGTCCTTGGAAGTACCAACCATCGAGTACTAGAACCTAAGAGTAGTGTAGAGAGCGGAGAGCGGAGCGGAGATAGTGAGAGAAAGATAAGAAGAGATGAGAGAGAGAAAAAGGTAAAAAATATACCCCCCGCATTTTTTCGATGGCTTAGGGGAGCTGTGAATGGGGCATGTGCTTGCTGAGCGGAGGCAATGACGCGAGGAAATGCTTGACTTGCCCTCCGTGTTTTCCGTGTGGAAAGAACTAGCTTGGCTATTTGGTGGACTGTCTTAAAGCTCTTCTTTAGTTTGGGATCTTGACTGTCAGTGTTACCTTGACCGTCTGGCTTGGATTCCGGAGTCTCTCGATGAGGCTTCTTGAGATGTCTGTCGCTGCCTTGTCGGCTTTCACTGCCAAGGTTCTGTTTCCCACGAAGCTGCTTTTCCTGATTACGATGTCTGTTGGGTCAGTGAGAGAGAGTCTTGGGTCCCCCTTTGCCTTCACGGTCTCCTTCTCTTCTCCAGCTTCGATTGTTATCGTTATCTCTGCGTCGGGTCTTCTCGCGGCCTCTTTGAAATCTTGGCTCAAGTCTGCCACCGCTTTGTCTGATCTCACAGCTACTATGCAGTCGCCTCTTTCGGTTAGATGCTTCTCCTTAGTGATCTCGAACGTTGTCCTATGCGTCGATCGGATACAACTATGTCCGTATGCTGTGATGACTTCGGTCTTCTCCATGATTCTTCACTTCTGATGTGCAAAGGATTTTTCTTGTCGCAACTTTCTCGGTATTCGGAGTTGCGGACCTAGCCTGTGACGCCGCTTAGAAGTCTGCCACGCGTAACTTTTTATAGTTTGCCTCGAAGTACTTAGAATCGGGAAGTTGTGGGATGATCTCGGAAGGCATCTTCAGAGCCTACGATATACGTGGGATCTACGGCAAAGACCTGACGGAAGAGGTTGCCAAACAGATCGGCAGAGCCCTCTCCACCTACATGGATGCCAAAGGAAAAACGATGCTCGTAGGAAAAGACGTCAGATTGAGCAGTGAACCCTTAAGCAGTTCCCTTGTCGAAGGGATGCTTTCCGGAGGCTTCAACATTGAGGACATCGGCACAGTGACGACTCCTCTTCTCTACTTCTGCTCGGTCCATTATGGGAGGGACGGGGGAGTCATGGTCACGGCTTCACATAACCCTCCTGAATGGAACGGATTCAAGATATGGACAGAAACCGGGTTCATAGCCATGGGTATGGGGATGGAAGCCTTGAAGGACCTGGCTATGAAAGGACGGTTCAAGGAATCTTCTCGCGGCAGTCTTGAGAGGAACCCGAACGCGATCCTCGACTACGAGAACTACGTGGCGGAGAGAATAGAGGTCAAGCAGAAGCTCAAGGTCGTGGCAGACCCTGCGAACGGCTCTTGCTCTCTTCTGATACCAAGCATTTTCGAAAAGGTGGGAATAGATGTGGTTGCCGTGAATGCTGTGCCTGACGGAACCTTCCCAGTTCATTCACCTGAACCGAATGAGGAAACTTTGGCCGATCTTGAAAGGCTGGTTCTTGACGAGAAGGCTGACTTTGGGGTCGGCTTCGATGGGGACGGTGATAGGGCAGCTTTCGTGGACGACAAGGGCAGACTGGTTTCCAGCACCTCGATCCTCGTCATGCTGGCTGAGTATCACCTGAGAAAGCGGAGGGGCGCTCCGATAGTCTACGAGGTCAGCTGTTCGATGAGCGTTGAGGAGACGATAAAGGCATATGGGGGTGAACCTGTCCTCAGCCGTGTTGGCCACACTTACATAGTCGACAGGATGCTGAAAGAGAAGGCATCTTTCGGGGGAGAGACAAGCGGCCACTTCTACTTCAGGGATGTCTATGGCTTCGACGACGCGCTCTATGCAAGCCTCAAGATCGCCGAAGTCATTTCCGAGAGAGGCGAGAGACTCTCAGAGATCGTTGACTCTCTGCCTAAATATCCGAGGATACCGATAAGGAATTACGAGTGTCCCGATGAGAGAAAGTTTCAAGTTGTGGAGGAACTGGCCCAAGAATTCGCTGAGATGGGCTACGAGACGATAACAATTGACGGCGTCAAGATAGTTGAGGATGAAGGCTGGTTCCTCGTGAGACCTTCTAACACCCAACCATTGATTAGATTGACAGTTGAAGCGAGAAGTGACGAAGCCCTTAATAGATTGGCTCTCCTAGCAGATGAGAAGCTCAAAGAGAAAACAAAAGGATAGAGAAGAGCCAAAGGCCAACTGATGTCGAATATCTCTCAGAGAGAAGATCAGTCTGAATCCGGGCCACGAGGAGTGCAACCTAGATGAAGCCACGCATGAAGGTCGAAATCTACTACTTCGGATGCTGCGCCTGGAGCTATTTCTTTGCGTACGGCGGAGGATTTCTGGACGAGGAATGGACCAGAGTAGGTGGGGACTTCAGGGAGAGACTGGAGGACAACGGAGTTCAAGTCGTGGAGATAAACCTTCTTGAGAACCCAGAGTTGGCTGAGAGGCATGCCTCTCAGATTGACCCGTACAACCCGTTCTCCAGTCACCAACGGTTCTTCTTGGATGACAAGGAAGTGTCAAAGGAGAAGTTCTTCCAAGCACTTTCAGCTCCAGAAGAAGCTTACTGAGGAGGCCCCAGAGTGTTGAAAGTGGAGATAAGGGATCTAGGAACCGAGAACATCGATGACCTAATCAGCGTGTGCGTGTCTCAATCGCGTCTGCGTCAAGCTAAGACTCTGGCAGAAGGCAACTTGAGGAAGAAAATGTGGATTGAGAAGGCGCTTGAGGTGTTCGGTTCTTGCGCGAAGATCGCTTATGCGGACGACAAGCCGGCTGGTTTCGTGGAGTTCTACCCCGCCCCCATGTTCCCGATCTTGAGAAACATGCTGAAGGATAGAAAGGCAGTACTGATCATGTGCGTCTTTGTCAGGACCGATTACCAAGGGCGAGGAATAGGGTCAAATCTTCTCAGAGCACTCATAGAAGATCTCAAGCAAAGAGCAATCATATATTTCGGCAATGAGAGGGCAAATGAAATCGCTATAGGATCTTGGGGCAGTCACACAGGATTCCCAGAAGCCCTTCCAAGGTTCAGAAGGTTCTTTCTCAAGAACGGCTTCGTCGAGGCACCGGACTTCCCCGACCCAACGGGAAAAGGCGGCATAATGATCTACAGATTGATTGATTAGCGCCTTTATAACTGGGTCTAGGAGCTGACAGCTTCTGATCTATGAGTAACTCAGCGGAAAACGTAGGAGTGCTGCGATTCCTCCAAGCGAGTTGAGTTTCACTCCAGCCTCGTGTTCTGTGCTGATTATTGTGACTCTGCCTCTTCTCTTCTCCACTTCTCTTATGAGCTTTTCGAGGACCGGCCTTTCTTCGTCAGAGGCTTCTCTCAGCCGTAGATCTGTCAACAACATTCTTTCGATAGCGCCTAGGGTGTTAGCCTGCTCGACCTCAGCTAGACCATAGGTCACGGTCCCTCGTTCTTTTCCTAGTCGTCTGAGGACCTCTTCCACGGCTTCAGCCTCCTCGGCTATACGCACATGCCTGAGAGTTTTGCCCAGGATTCCCGAACGAAGGGCCTCGTATATTCCGGCCTTCCCGACACTGTTGACGCTCTTCACGTCGAATACCTTTTCTCGGATCTCAGGCACCTTTTCCTCTAGGTACTTGACGAAATCGCTCTTGATGTACCCAAGTCCGAGGACAACAACAGTAGCCTGATTCTCCCTCCACACCTCTTCCAAGGTTTTTGATGCTGACTTGAAGAGCTCTCTGAGGGTCCGCGTCCTCTCGTCTGCTCTGGATTTTCCCGGAAGGCTGATGATTTCTTCTGCTTTGATGTCGAAGCCGAATCCTCTTAGGACAGCGATGCAGTATCCCTCGTCGTCGATCGATATCACCGTGACGGGAGGAATCCCTCTTTCACTGGCTCTGTCTAGCTGGTCAAGCTGGTACTTCATCCACCTGTCTTTCACGATTTTCAAAGGTTTGTTCAAGGCTATGTTCAGAGTGTGATGAGAACCCGCGACCCCGATATCCTTTGGGTCTTCGCAGACGATCCCGTGAACCCTTAGCCTGTTCAGATATCGGTCCCACATGACCTTCTCAACGGACAGGCCTAGCAGGATCGAGATCCTTCTCCCTTTCTCAGGGCGATCGTACCGTTCTCCAAGCTTGACTTGCCGTGTCGTCTTGGCATAGACCTTGTCGCCCTTCTGGATGATATTGTACAATACCCAAAAGTCGTCGAGAACTTCAGGCAACACCGTAATGATGTCATGCTTGACGTCTTTGCGCAGTATCCTCATGAGCTAGCATCCTTCGCGTATCTGGGAGACTTGGTTCGCCACTCAGCATTAACTAAACTCTCGAACGCTGTTAAATCTGTTTACCCATCATGGACCGTAACATAGAAAAATTTATTACATCGAAACTCCAAACAATACATCTCCGAGAGACCCAACCTGTCAAAAATACCCCCTTCTCATCTCCCCGGCAGCTTGGGTTTCTCGGAAATCCTTTTAGTAACTCGTTGGCTTCGAGGCAGTTTGGTCTAGAACTTTGGGATACTCTCTGACGAGAGCACTTTGCTTGCGTTTCTGCTGCTTATCAGCTCTCCTCTTTTACCGGTCTCTTGCTTAAGGGCTTCCTTTTGAGCCGCGTTCCGCAGACCTCACATCTTCCGGACGCGTAGTCTGACGGATACTTCCTGCGGCATGCCGGGCAATACAGAAGCCAATGCAGATAGTAGCGTATCCCATAAGTCAAAAGAGGAGCGAAGTCAACTCCTATCTTCTTCGCAACGTTCTGGATCGAATAGTCGTCCGTGACGATTGCCGGCGCGTGTTCGCTCGCCTTGAGTTCCATAGCCAATGCAAGGATCTCCAAGTCTGCTTCGGAGAGGAAGAGCATGTCCCCGATCTCTTTTGAGGACCTCGTAACCATGTCCAGAAAGTGGGAGCTTGGCTCTCGGACTTTCAGTCTCCCTCTTTCGGCCGCTGCATCGAACCTTATTCTGGGCAGAGATCCTACAGCCAACTCTTCTCCCACTGCGGGGACAGAGTACAGATCGTCGCCAACCGCCGCGGGGTCGAAGCCCGCTATGAAAGCCGAGGTGTCCAGCACAATTGTCCTCGGTTTACTCATTCTCGTAGCCTTCTTCTCTGGAAAAGAGAAGCCGAGCCTTCAGCCGTTGGTAGAAGTTGCCCTCGAACCGGACGAACGAGGAATCGTACTCTGATTTCTTCACCAATATCGAAAGCTCTTTCTCGCCTATCTCTCTCTGGAAGTCTCCGTCGATCACAACAGTTGCCGCCTTCGGTTTCAGAAGCTCAATGGTTACTTGAGAACTTGACGAGAAGACAATCGGCTTCAAGAAGGTAACGGGGCAGACGGGAGTCAGCACAAAAGCGTCAAGCCTTGGATCGAGGATCGGGCCGCCAGCTGAGAACGCGTATCCCGTTGAACCGACTTGGGAAGCAACAATCACACCGTCAGCCCTGCAGTCCGCCACAGCCAAGCCGTCCTTGAATATTCGCACGTGCAAGAGCTTCGCCAGATGACGCGACGTAACGAAGACCTCGTTCAACGCGTCGGGAAGTCTAACCTTACCTATGAAAGACGCAAGCTTCCCATAGCGCTCGATAGAGTAAGACCCCTCCAAGTACTTGTCTACGGCTTCGAGGGCTCTCTCCGGCGGCACTTCCGTTAGAAAACCACGTACACCCATGTCCACCGCGAGAATCGGCGGCTCCGGTTTCGGGATTCTAAGGCATGTCCTGAGAATAGTGCCATCTCCTCCAACCGTCACTATCAGATCTGTCCTCATACTCTCAAGCTGGACCAAGCTGCCAGCCCGGTCTGCCTGTTCTGCTAGGCTTGGTTCCAGTAGAACCTTGAATCCCTCGAGCTCGAAACGATCTGCCAGTTGGGAGGCAAGCTTTAAGGCTTCCTTCCGATCGGTACGGGCAACTATGCCTACAGCCTTTGCCAAGCTTTCACGCGCCAGTTGATTGCCGAGCAGGAATTTATTAAACTATAAAAGCATTCGTATGTAAAAGATTATGGTATCATAGAACATTATGGACGGACGGTTATGAGCAGACCTGTTGATGTGGGAAGTCTGAAGACTGGTAGCTATGTGATGGTGGACGACGAGCCCTGCCGCATAGTGGACATCACAAAATCGAAACCTGGAAAGCACGGCTCCGCAAAAGCACGGGTTGTCACGATCGGGGTTTTCGATAGCGTTAAGAGAAGCTTCGTGAAACCTGTCGATGCCAAGGTTGAGATGCCAATGATTGAGAAGAGAACGGGGCAAGTACTGGCGACTCTGCCAAACACTGTACAGATAATGGACTTGGAGACATATGAGATTTTCGAAACAGCGTTTCCTGAGGACGAGAGTCTCACATCGCAGCTCAACCAAGGCATAGAGGTCGAATACTGGCGCATTCTAGGCAGAACCAAGATCATGAGGACAAAAGGGTAGGCCGAGCCGGCCAGCCCAAGACAGAGTGGCTAAGGTCCTCTGGATTCGGTCTCTTTTGCGACCCTTTCGATCACAGCTAGCGCCATCTCAACATCCTCTCTCTCAATTCCCCTATGTGTCACCATCCTAATCCTTGTCTTGCCAAGGTTCAGCGCAAGGACCCCGCGTTCTCTCAGTTTACTTACAAAGCGATCGGCTCCAGCATCCAGACTTCCAACATCAAACATCACCATGTTTGTCTGTACGGTCCTCAAGTCTACATCCATTCCCCGTATTGAAGTTAATCCCTCTGCCAGAAAACGAGCATTTCTATGATCATCTTCTAGACGATCAATCATCTTTTCCAGGGCAATTATGCCTGGAGCTGCAATGATCCCTGCCTGACGCATTCCGCCGCCCACGATCTTCCTTACCTTCTTGGCTTTCTCGATGAATTCCTCGCTGCCGACCACGACTGATCCTATCGGGCAGCTCAGTCCTTTCGACAAGCAGAACATCAAGTTGTCGACATGCCTCGTGAACTCCTTAACATCAACCTTCAAAGCGATGGCGGCGTTGAATACCCTAGCTCCGTCCATGTACAGCTTCAGATTATGCTGCTTGGCAACCTTGCTTATGGCTCCGATCTGATCTGGCGCCACGATTGTGCCGCCTGCTCGGTTATGAGTATTCTCTATGCAGACCAGCGTAGTCGGAGGTTGATGAACACCCCGGGGTCTGATCGCGGCCTCAATGTCCTCAGGATTCATGACACCCATCTCCCCTTTCACTGGCAGTGGGAGAACACCAGCAATAGCTGAGATCCCACCGACTTCGTACCAGTATATGTGGGCGTCTGCCTCCAATATGGCACTGTCTCCGCGCGTGGTATTGCTTGTCACTGAGACCAGATTCGCCATCGTTCCGGTCGGCACGAGCAGGGCTGCTTCCTTCCCCATCTTCTTCGCAGCCATCTCTTCCAGCCGGTTGACGGTCGGGTCTTCCTTGTAGACATCATCGCCGAGCTCCGCGTTTCTTATCGCCTCCAGCATCTCCTCTGTCGGCAACGTAACGGTGTCGCTCCTCAAGTCTACAATGCGCTTCGGATCTCTCGTTTCCATCATGATGGAAGTCACCTTAAGCGATAGTTTCCTAGACCATTGATAAGCTTTGAGCCCAGACTCAGACAGCTCTCCTTCGAAAAACATTCTAGCCAGCATGTCTTAGCTCGCGGAGAAGACCAAAACTGAGTTGCACGTGATCTGACGAACTGACAATGGAATGCAGGACGTTTCCAGATACGAACACACAAAGATGTTCAAACCTTTACGAAGGTGTACTTCATTGAGCCGATTCCAGATTCCTCTAAGGATTTGAGGAGGACACAAGGACTTATTCCATTAATAACGCGGAATTTGTCAATGCCCGGATCTAGAGCTCCAGCCTCTTCAGCTTTTGATCCGGGTATGCCGGGAGCCTTGTTTACAAGATCAGTGGAAGCTTTGTCGATCGCTACGGGGTCCCGAGAAGCGGTTATCCCTATGTCCGGCACTATGGGGATGTCTGACCATCCCTGCTGATTGTGTTCACAGTCGCACAACCAGTCCACTTCAAGAATGAAGTTGAAGCAGAACAGGTTCTCCTTGCCGACCTCCTTAACCAGCCCATGAACCAGGTCAGCCGCTCTGAGATTGAACTCGTCCTTAGGAACGCGGTGGTTTCCGATCGCTTTCTCAGGGCAGACATCTATGCATGCTCTGCAAGCGAAACACTTGGATGTATCGATACTTGCTTTGCCGTCGTGAAGTGAGATTGCTTGGACCGGGCAATGCTCTAAGCATAATCTGCATCCATCGCATCTTCTAGTTTCAACCTGAGGCAGCCCTCGGAAGTGGGCTGCGTTCTTGCCTAGTTTGCTGCAGCCGCCTATACCAATGTTCTTGCAGGCTCCTCCAATGCCTGACAGGGCATGTCCCTTAAAATGAGAAACGCTTAGTATGACATCTGCCTCTGCAAGTGCCTTAGCAACATGTATCTCTCTTAGGATCTTTCCGTCGATCTCTACTGTAACATAGTCATTGCCATAGAGACCGTCAGCAATGATGAATGGCGCGTTCATGGTTTCATTTGTGAACCCGTGAGAAGAAGCAACTTCAAGATATCCCATGGCTGTACCTCGAGTTCGCCGTATGTCTAGAGTGGTTGTGTCTGTCACGAAAGGTTCCCCACCGGACTCTCTCACCTTATCGGCAACTCTCCGCACAAATACCGGCCTGATGTATCTGGTGCAGAGAGGAGCCCCAACATGGGTCTTGATGCCAACTTTCTTGCCAGAAACCACTTCCTGCAATCCTAGGGAATCAAACAGAGTGTCTAGCTTGCTTAGCAGGCTTTCATCTGAATTCCTTGAGCGAGCGTCCGCAAAATACACCTGAGAAGTGCCCAACTCAACACCACCAGCGAATCAACCTTTCGAAGTACGTCGATCCTAGTCTATTTAAGGCTTACAAAGCGTAGCCCACGCGCCCAATTGATCGATCAGTGTGGGCAGGGGGTAAACTTTAAGGGTGTGTATCCCAAGATTTGGAGCAAAGAGGACACTAGCCTACTGGCTTTGCAGCGTGGAGAGACTCCTTTGGCTCTGGAAAGGTTAGGTTCGTCGCTTTACGAGTCCCTGAAGAAGATCTTGCGAGTGTCGGTGGTCGATGAAGCAGCCGTCAAGGAACTGGTCCGAGACCTACAGCGATCATTGCTGCAGGCTGATGTGAACGTGCGGCTTGTCCTAGACCTCTCGAAAAGCATAGAGGAACGAGCCCTAAAGGAGAAGCTTCCACCAGGCATCCCTCGAAGAGAACACGTGATCAAAGTGGTCTACGAGGAGCTAACACGCTTTCTAGGCGAGAAGCCCGTCCCGCTGAGCGTGAAGCCCGGCAAGAGAAACGTCTTCATGCTCGTGGGAATCCAAGGTTCAGGCAAGACAACGACTGCAGCCAAACTGGCGAGGTACCTCCAGAAGCGCGGGTTCAAGACGGCGCTCATCTGCACGGATACTTTCAGGCCCGGAGCTCTTGCGCAGCTCCAGCAACTAGCCAGCCAGATAAATGTGCCAATCTACGGTGACGAGAAGGAGAAGAAAGCCGTCAAGATAGCTCTTTCGGGGCTCAAGAGGTTCGAGAACTACGAGGCAGTCATTGTTGATACGGCGGGCAGGCACAAGGACGAAGAAAGCCTGATAAAAGAGATGAAGACGCTGGAGAAGGCCGTCCGCCCCGACGAGGTTGTCATGGTCATCGACGGAACAATCGGCCAGCAGGCAGCCGCCCAAGCCGAGGCCTTCCACAAAGCCACTCCCATAGGTTCGATACTAGTGGCGAAACTGGACGGTTCAGCAAGAGGAGGCGGAGCTCTCTCAGCGGTCGCGGCTACGGGGGCACCGATAAAATTCATTGGTACAGGTGAGAAGACCGACGCCATAGAAGCCTTTGATCCACCTCGTTTCGTCGGGAGGCTTCTGGGGATGGGAGACCTTCAGAGCCTGATCGAGAAGGTCCGCGAAGCGGAGATAAAGGTTCCTGAGAAAAAGGCCAGGGCAATGTTGAGCGGGAAACTCACATTGACTGACGTGTACGAGCAGCTCGAAGCCATGCAAAGTATGGGTCCGCTAAGCCGTGTGTTGAAGATGCTTCCGGGATTCGGGTACGAGATACCCGGGGAGAAGCTGGACATCGCCGAGGACCAGTTGAAGAAGTTCCGTGTGATCATCCAGTCCATGACCCTCCAGGAGAAGGAGAACCCCAAGATGCTGAAGTCCTCGAGGATAGGACGCATCGCGAGAGGCTCCGGAACCACCGAAAAGGATGTAAAGAATCTGCTCAAGCAGTACAACATGATGAGGAAGATGATGAAATCCCTAAGGAGAAGGAAGCTCCCCTTCCTCGGCAAGAAGCTCCCATTCTGAGATGGAATAGGAAGGCTTCTCTGCTTTTGTGGTTCTTCCTGAAAAAGGTTTAAAGAAGCTCCAAGAGACCTCGTAGGAGTGTGCCTTCAGGGATCGCTATGGAAGAGCAGAAGGAATCGCCCGCTACCGCTGTGTCTCGAAACATTCTCGCCCTGGGCCTTGTCAGTTTCTTCACAGACATCTCAAGCGAGATGGTCTACAGCCTTCTACCAGCTTTCATCTTAGGGCTTCCTGGATCGGGCAGAGCCATACTGGGAACAATTGAGGGCCTTGCGGAAGCTCTAAGCTACGACATGAGAGCAGTCTCGGGAATATTTTCGGACAAGTTCAGGAAAAGAAAAGCCCTAATCTTAGTAGGCTACGGCCTTTCAAACGCTGTCAAGCCATTGTTCGCCGTCGCTCAGACAGCCTTTGACGCTTTGACAATACGAGTAACGGACAGAGTTGGAAAGGGAGTTCGAACGGCGCCCCGAGACGCTCTTCTCAGCGAATCCGTATCAGAAGAACAACGAGGCGCAGCTTTCGGTCTTCACAGAACCCTTGACCAGACAGGCGCCATCATAGGACCGTTGATAGCTTCCGGCGCCATGTACCTACTAGGCTTGACGGCGAGAGACGTTTTCTGGATCTCCTTCATACCGGGGCTCGCGGCGCTTCTCGTCCTGCTGTTCCTTGTGAAGGAGAAGACAGGCAAGCCTTCGGGGGAATTCAGACTCCTAAGAGAGGTTCGCAAGGTTCTAAACGGAAGATTCACTTTCCTCCTAGTCGTTGTGGGTCTCTTTTCTCTGGGAGCTTTCAGCTACTGGCCCGTTATCACCAATGCAACCGATGCCGGTGTCGACCTCCGCGTTGTCCCCACTTTCTACGCCATGGTCAACCTGACACACACCCTCGTAGCGATTCCTTCAGGTGTCCTATCTGACAGGATAGGAAAAGAACATGTCCTTGCGATGGGATACGGTGCCTTCTTCGCGACAGCCTTGCTGCTCCTTCTGTGGCCGGGCAACTACTATTTCGCGGTCTTGATAGCCCTCACATTCGGCATATACGAAGGAATTGTCAACACCGTAGCAAGAGCACTGGTTCCAAAGTATTCAGAAAGCGCCCTCAGAGGAACGGCATACGGGCTCTACTACCTTGTGGTCGGCACATGTGCCCTCATATCAAACACAGCAGTAGGCACCCTCTGGGAGCACTACGGATCCTCGACTGCTGCCATGTACAGCCTTGCATTGTCATCACTAGGAATCGTGGGCATGTTGCTCTTCATACTCACTCAGCGAAGAAAGCCATGAAAAGAGGGTAACTCAGTCCAGCGAGACTTCCTCAATCCCGCTTTCGACAGCCCATTTGGATATGAACTTCCAGTGGGGGCCGTATCTCCGATCCATAAGGTAGAAGTGACACCAGTCGTCTCTGTGCCGGATGCCCCTCCCCATAGCTTGGTTTGCAGCTCTGAAAGCGTCCATTACGTACCACATGTCTCCGAGACGCGGACGCTTCTTGTTGAAGAACCCAATCTGCGCTTTGACCAGAGGGTCACGGTAATCTGCATAGGGGAGGCCGACATTGAAAATCCCTCTAGCCTCCTCATAGGGAAAGTTTGACCCTTCGGCGTTTCTGCCCCTGAAAACCGCGAAGAGGACGGCGCCATCACTGGACCGGGCGACCTTCTTGTACCTGTCTACAATCTTGGCGTTCTCGCGAGCTCGCTGCCCCTCGACGAAAACCCTTTTCTTTCCCAAGAACAGATTCTTGCGCTGCTCCTTGATGAAGCCTTTCCTCTGCCAGATGCCAAGGGCCTCCTCCATGAGTCTCCTCTGCGGGAAGAAGACTAGGGCTCCGTTCGGCACCTTTCTCGTCAGCCCAGCGATCTTTTCGCCATAGACGGACAGCATGTCCGTGTTTCTTTCTTGGAACCTAGTGGTTACCTCGGGATCTATGAAGGTTCGCACGTTCTCGGGCTTGGCAATCGCCGAGTATGTGCGGGTCTCAGCTTCAGGCAAACCAAGAACTCTCGTGAAGAAATCCGCAGGTGATAGCGTTCCGGACATGATGAGAGCGGAGTGGGCTTCTTCTATGACGGGTTTGATGGCCAAGCTCGGGTCGAGGCAGCGATACTCGATAAGGTTCAGGCCTGTCGAGGACCTGCGGTAGATGGCAATATAGCTTTCTTTATCGCTCGATTCGACCAAGGATAGGAAATTCAGCAGACCGTTAAGATAGCACACCGGAACCTCTCCACGCGAGATCCTGTTGTCTCGGATCTCATCAACCATGGGCATGAAGGACTCAATGAAGAATGAGAGGTCTTCGCCTAGCAGGTTCTTGAGGTCTTGATACAGCGCAGAGCCGGGCTTCCCGGTCGGTTCGCCGGTAACATTCCTGTCAAGGTAATCGATCAGCTTGTCTATGAACGTTGAGGGCAGACCCAAGAGCTGAAGTTCCTTTTCGATGTTGCCTAAGGTTCTGTGGGAAAGTGTGTCACTAAGGACCTCTTGGCCGATCTTGTCAGCGTTGTGAGCCTCGTCGAAGACCAAGACCTTGCCGCTTATGACGAGGTTCACCACGTTCCTTATTGCCTCTTTGAAGATGTACTGATACGGAGCGACGACCACTGTGCTATTCTCCGCGGCCTTTCTAGAAAGGAAATAGGGACAAACCATCTTGGACCTACCGTAACGAACCAGCCTTCTTGCAGAAAGAACTAGGGGAAGAGAGGAAGGCGAATAGCCGAACCTAGCCTTGTAAGGACACCTACGCGTATTCCTCAGAACTCGGCAAGCCTCCACCGCTTCAAACGGAGGAAGCCGCCTACAGGCATCGTTCAAACAGAGGTTTTGCCTACTCGCTAGGGCGACTGCCGAGAAATCCGTCTCAGCCTTCTTGTTTACCGTCTCAACTTCGCGCAGAACCTGCCGCACTTGCTCATGAGTCCGCGTGGCATAGACAATCTTCCGGCCTGAAGGAAGAATACTTGAGAGAGCGCATATAGTCTTCCCGAAGCCGTTGCAAGCCTCAGCTACGAGCACACCTCCCCCGCCCAACACAGTCTCGATGTCGTGCATAAACTCCAGCTGCTGAGGATAAGGACTGTAAGGAAACAACTTGGCAGAACTAGTCTCTGCCCCGGACGATGCTTTCGCGGGGCTGTTTGCCCCTTCGGAGCTCGGGGATTTATTATCAGGCCGCCTAAGGAACTTGCCGCAGCTGAGGCAGAATCGGCTCTCCTTGAGCTCTTCAAAGGAATGTGGTCTGCCGCACTTTGGGCACTCGTACACTGTCAATGCTTGCCTTTCCGCCGTCATCGATGAGCCGTCAAAGGTTAGAGATGCGTCTCTACCTTTTAGTCTTGTGTAGACCAGCAGCTCTAGGGTCTTTGCCGACGGACACTCTTGAGGCCCCAGCACAAAACCTTTATATACCGTGCTTGGCTCTGCAAGTAAACCCGAAAATTGGCTTGAGGGCCTCATGTTGAGTGACGTATATTTTCTGAAGGCTTTGAGACCTCGTTACCATGAGTCTGAAAGCTTGGTGTTAAAGCTCCCCGAGTTGCTAGGGAAAGCTGGAATAAAGAATATAGTTGCCAAAAAGGACCTGGTGGCCATCAAAATGCATATCGGCGTGATTGGCGGCTACAGGACGATCAGGCCCCCGTTCGTCAGGAAGATTGCAGACACAGTTCGAGAACTAGGCGGCAACCCTTTCATAACCGACACTTGGGGTTTCGGGCACCTACAGGCTGCCTACTACTGTGGATATAGCTATGCAACCTGCAATGCACCTATTCTGCCGTCTAATGGGATCAAAGAGAACGATTACAGAACGGTCAAGTTGGAGGACGCATTCCACCTGAAAGAGGTCAAGGTCGCAGGGAACATACATGATGCGGATGTCCTGATCGATTTCGGTCACGGCAAGGGGCACGGCTCATGCGGGTACGGCGGCTTAATAAAGAACTTGGCTCTAGGCGGAACAACGGGTGACATTAGGCACGAGGAGCACGAGCTGGAAAAGGCAAAGGACGGGGTCAGAGCCTTCCAAGAGGGCATGGTGGACGTGGTCAAGGCTGTTCTCTCCAACAAGAAAGGGAAGGCTCTCCATGTAGCCTGGCTCCTCGACATCGTTGAACACTGTGATTGTGCGCCCTTCGGTATGGTCCCGATCGTTCCCGACATAGGCATCCTCGCCTCAACGGACATAGTAGCCACTGAGAAAGCTAGCCTAGACCTCATAGACAAAGCCCCTCCGGTTCCTTGGTCAGCAGCCGACAAGTTCAGGCTGAAGGCTGGAGACAACAAGTTCCTGAAGATCCACGGTAAGGATCCCTACCTGCAGGTTTACGCAGGCGAAAAAGCGGGATTAGGCACAACCGAGTACAAGCTCGTCGAACTCTGAGAAGGCTTTATAGAAAAGAAGCCTCTCTCATTTCTAGGGATTACTTTTGCAGGCGCTAGCCATATGCCTAGACATCAGTGAGAGCATGGCTTACGGCGAACCCGCGAAACTCGATCAGGCAATCAGCATAATAGAAGCAGCAGTCGGAGACTTGAGCCCAGAGATCCCGGTGGGCTTGGTCACTTTCGACGTCACTGCCGAAGTCCTACTCGATCTAAAGAGGCTCGACAAAGATAAGATTAGAGACACGCTCGACCAGATAGTGCCCAGAGGAGTCAGTTGCATAGCTGCTGGTTTGGCCGAAGCTGTCAGTTTCATCGAGAAGAGTGGCAAGAAGGGCGAGGTTCTTCTCCTGACAGATGGGAGGGCAAACCTATCCAGAGACCGTATGGGCGGCTTCGAGGGCAGCCTAGACCTTGAAATGGAACTCTTAGAAATCGCAAAGGAAGGCTCGCAAAAGGGGGTGGCCGTTCACACAGTTGCGGTCGGCGAAGACGCGTTCACCCATACTCTGTCCGCTATCTCCAGGAACTCCAGAGGGAACAACTGGCTTGCAGAAGACTTCCAGAGTCTCGATGAAGAAACGGTGCAAGCAATGGAAGTCCTAGAGAAGGACAAGTTGAGGGTTCATAGCGCTCCGGCTGAATTGCCTTCTGCTCAGCCTACATGGACAAAAGAATCCCAATTTACACATGTCGCCGTCGTTTCTCAGCATCTTTCTGGAACTTATGAAGCACATCACCGAGCATTTCTAGTCAATCCGCTGAATAGCAGAGAAGCGAGGACCGCTTTGATCTCTATCGAGTCTGATGTCCTTGCTGCATACCGGCAGAGGAGACCTAAGACTGCCCAGGCCGTAAGGAAAGGGGAGGCGCTACTGCTCGACAAAAGCTACCGTGATTTCTTGGGTTCGGCCAAGGACGACAAGGTAGAATTAGCTGTCTATTGACAAGGCGCGTATTCTAGCTGGTTTCCTTTTTTTCTATCCGGTCGGATGGAAAACTAGAGCTAAGGCTCCGAAGAGAACGACGTCGTCTCCCAAGGGGGTAATCTGAATCTCTGGCACGCGGTTTCGGGAGTATTCACCCACGTGTCGCCTTATCGGCTCTATGACAAGATCCTCATTCCTTAGGGCTATCGCGCCTCCAACTGTCATAAGCGAGGGGTCGTAGGCGTCGTTGACGCAGGCGAAGCCCACGGCGTTGAGGAGGCCTATCTTCTCGACTAACTGCAATGAGAGCGGATCACTAGCTTTTGCAGCGTTGTAGAGGGTCTTAGCGGTGATCTTGACCAAGTCAGGTCCAGCCGCCTTCACGAGTAGGCTACCTTCAAGTCCCTCACGCGGCCTCTCTTGGAGGAGGAGTCTGACAAAGTGTGGTATGCCTTCTCCCGAGCAGTAGGCTTCCCAGTGACCTCTCTTTCCGCAGCCGCAGAGGAGACGCCCTTCATAGTCTATTGTGAAGTGGCCGACCTCGGTCGCGTTCCCGTCTTTGCCTACAAGCAGGTGACCGTCGACGAATATGCCTCCGCCTATTCCAGTGCTGAGGGTTATGTAGGCTAGGTTCTCATGGCCCTTGCCGGCTCCAAAGAACCTCTCGCCCATGACGCCTGAGGAGCAATCGTTCAGCAAGTGTGCCGGCAGTCCGAATTCGTCCTCCAAAGGTTCCACGAGAGGAACGAAGTCGTAAGGTATGTTTGTCGGCTTCATCAGACCGCCCCTTTTCAGGTCTAGAGGACCTGCGGATCCTATGCCTATACCTTGGATTTCCAGTGCCTCAGTCCATCTGTCCTCGATGGAGCGGATCATCTCTATCATCTGGCTGCTGATTCCTTCGGGGCCTTTCGTCTTTTCTGTCTCTTCCGAGAGCCGCGCCAAGATGCGTCCTTCTTCGTCTCCCAGAGCTATTCTGACGTTGGTTCCTCCTAGATCTATGCCTACCGCAAATCTACCAGCCATCTCTTACCAACCCTCTTCCTTCACCATTCCATGAAAACTATGTAAAGATATGAGTTTCCCCAGTATTGCATAGCAGATCAGACACAGTCCATGATCCTACAATCATCAATCCGCTTGGCCGTGAGAGATCTCTGTCGAGTCTGAAACCACAACACCCATATATCTTCCCTCTCTTTATGCTTATCGCGGAGAGCGCATCTTATGAATGACGAGATCAGGATCGACGAGAAAGTCAAGCTTCGGAACGCTATCATGATCATTGGTTTGGACGGGTGGGGGAACGGCGGGAAGATTTCAACGTTCACTGTCAAGTATCTGGCGGACAAGTTGGGAGCTAAGAAGTTGGGGGAGATTCCGTCTGAGAGATTTCAGAATTACCTTATCCAGAGACCATTGGTCACGATAAGGGAGGGTTTAATGGAATCATATGTTCCGCCTGGAAATGACCTCTTCTACAGGAAGGGCAAAAAGGGCGGACAAGATCTGGTTCTCGTCTTAGGCTTTGAGCCCCACCTTGAATGGCAGACATACACACAGGCAGTACTCAGTCTGGCTGAGAAGATGGATGTCAGGCGGATATACACTGTAGGAGGGTATCTCGCAGATGTTTCCCACGAGACTGAGACACCTGTATCAACATCGACAAACAATAAGAAGATCATACCAGAGCTAGAGAAGGCGGGGCTGGAGCTGACCAACTATAGGGGACCCACAAGCGTGTACAGCGAGATACTCTGGAGATCCAAGGAGAAGGGGCTCGATGTGGTCAGCCTGTGGAGTGCGGTTCCCATGTACGTGACAGGAATCTATCCTAAGGCTGCTTACCAAATGCTCAAGAAACTCACGCAGCTAATCGGCATGGACCTTGACCTAGGAGATCTTAGGAAGAGGGCGGAGGAATTCGAGGTCGAAGTCGAGGAGGAAGAGGTCATGGGCCCATCTGAAATGCGCAGTCTAATCGAGGACATGAGAAGGAGAGGCCGGGAGAAGGAGCCCACCTACATACATTAGAATTCCCTAGGAAAGAGCATCTGACCCGCTCTTCCACCTGAAGAAAGGAGCGGAGCCGTGTCGATTTCAGAGTTGCTTCGAGAAGCCGAAAGCCCTGACCTAGACTCAGTGTACGATCCATTTTGAACTAGGTTGCCGCCATGACCGCGAAGATCATCGACGAGCCGACGTACAGAGAACGGACATACGTTTTCGAGGACAGATTTCAAGCCGGCAAGACCCTGGCTACGAAGCTCCGAGAATGCGCCGACAACAGGAGAGTCATAGTATTGGCTGTCCCCGCCGGCGGGGTTCCAGTAGGATATGTCGTTGCTAGGGAACTCGGTTTCCCGATGGATGTTGTTGTCGTCAGGAAAGTCCAGATTCCGTGGAACCCTGAAGCTGGGTTTGGAGCCGTAACATGGGACGGCGAGATAGTCCTTAACGAGAGTCTGCTTGGAACTCTGGGGCTTACAGAGAGGATGATCGAAGAATCAATCATGAAAACAAGGAGGATCATCCAGGAGAGGATCAGAATGTTCAGGGGAGACAGACCTATGCCTGAATTGGGAGGGAAGACAGTTGTGCTCGTTGATGACGGGCTGGCGTCAGGTTTCACAATGCTGGCGGCAGCTAAATCAGTGAGGAAAAGGGAACCAGAGAAGGTTGTGGTCGCTGTTCCAACGGCTTCCCTACGAGCGATTCAACTCCTAAGGTCCGAAGCAGACGAAATCGTTTGTCTAAACATAAGAAGCGGACCTATATTCGCGGTTGCGGATGCTTACAAGAACTGGTACGACCTTTCAGATGAAGAGGTTCTTGAGATTCTAGGGAAAGCTAGCAGGATTCGGTAAGCGGTCTGAGTGAAGCTTTTGGAGGATAGGTCAGTTTCCCGTTCTTCACTTGTGCGAAGTCCGGGAGTTCGTGTTCTCTGGTCTTCTTTCTCTCAATAATGTGAGTGACTTGATGGCCGCGGGCCTTCAGGTAATCAGATATGATCCTTCGGTGGCAACGCCAGTAGAACTTCTCTGCACACATGTATGCAACCCTTCTCTCTCCCGCCCAAGAAAGAAGCTTCTCTATTCCTCTCCTGAAGTCTTCGGTCAGCGTGTGATCTGCGTAGTTTCTGAACCCTTCGCTGTCCCAAGCTTTGTTCGGCGATTCCGCACCCAGCCCCTCTCTACGATAGCCTCCCAACTCCCCTCCCAGCCACAAGTATCTTATCCCTCTAGTTTCTAGGCTTTCCTTCAACCTTTCACGGCCGAATTGCGGGCAACGATCTGAGCTGGGCCACCTCCGAACATCTACTAAGACTTGGATGTCATGCTCCTTCAAAAGGTCAAGCAGCTCGCTGAAGGTCCGAGTTGAATGGCCTACGGTGAAGAAACGCATCAGATATCCGGACCCGTCCTACTCCTCAGGCTTCCAGCCCTTAGGAGGATCTAAGAACATCCTCTCCGTAGGAAACATCCTACCGTCTGGGATGTATCCTACAACCCTCTTGACCCATCGATCGCCCGTTTCTACCCTTGTGAACTCTACGAGGTTCACTTGCAGGGTTCCATCGCTCAGTCTAAAAGAAGCCAGTCTCCGTAAGGTTCTGCCTCTTACTTCACTCATACAAACACGTCTGCAACCTTTCATAATCCAGCCTTTCAAGTCTGCGA
>Ga0209636_10001059_pt1 | contig 27489 bp, 27 predicted proteins | sample DeeMarSWOR152_54_FD_187464 | JGI IMG/M metagenome (GOLD analysis project Ga0209636, IMG submission 187464) | Marine sediment microbial communities from White Oak River estuary, North Carolina - WOR-1-52-54 (SPAdes) (version 2) | ecosystem: Environmental > Aquatic > Marine > Intertidal zone >...
GGGCAGCCAAAAGCCATACGGGCACACTGACGGGCAAGGATGAGGTCTTCAGAGGGGCAGCGGCTCAAGCTGGATTGATACTTGTTGACGACTTGGATGAAATGTTCGATGTTCTGAAAATGATTTCGAGCCAGCCACTCCCCAGGGGTAAGGGCATAGCAATGGTAACCAACGGCGCAGGGCCTTGCGTGATAGCGGTGGACTGGATTGAACGCCTGCGAACTCTCAGGGTAGCCAACTTAACAGAACCGACGCTGAAAAACTTGAGTGAAAACCTCCCTAAGGGCTGCATAGTCTCCAATCCTGTTGACCTCACGGGAAGCGCTGTGGCACATGACTTCCAAATAGCGCTCGAAGCTGTGGCCCAAGACCCAGAGGTCGGCATACTCCTACCGACATTTGTGTTCCAAGACGGCATGTTACTCCAGACGATCTCTGAGCTCCACGAATTTATGCCCAGCCTCAGAGATTGGGGAAAGACTATTGTGGCTTGCGCAGCGGGAGGCGAATTCACGAAAAAACAGCAAGTAACCATGCAGAAGAGTGGAATCCCGGTGATTGAAACACCGCGGAGAGCGGTGCTGGCGTTAGACAGAATTGCTGAACATGTCGACTGGAGATCGTCAAGAAGATCAGAGACTCGTGGAAGAGTGTCTCAGGATGAGAGAATCCTGAAAATGAACCGGGTTCCATGGATGCATCGCACACCCACTGAGAAGGAAGTCAAAGATCTCCTCAGAGCTTACGGAATAGAGACACCTAGATACCAACTTGTGGCTCCGAAGCAGGGTGTCGAAGCAGTGAACCTCCCTTACCCCCTCGCTTTGAAGGTCTGTTCTTCAAGCATCATTCATAAGAGTGAGGTGGGCGGCGTTGCCCTCGGCATCAACGATCGACGGCAGCTCCGAGAGCAACTCAAGGCAATGCGAAAGCGGTTCCCAGGAGAGGACTTACTGATTGAGACGATGGGGAAAGGAGAAGTCGAGATCATAGTAGGCTTGACTCGAGATCGGGCCTTCGGGCTGGCGGTGATGGTGGGTCTTGGGGGTGTCTTCGCTGAGGTCTTGGGAGACGTCGCCTTTAGGGTTCTGCCCATAAGCAAGATCGACGCACAGGACATGCTTAGACAATTAAGGTCAGCGAAGATCTTGGAAGGATACAGAGGAATGAAGCCCAGCAAGGAGGCTCTCTTGGACCTTCTGTTGAAGGTCTCAACTATGGGCACGGAGCTTCAAGAACTGATCGATCAACTGGATCTCAATCCTGTACTACTTGGAGAGAAATCAGCCATCGTCGTCGATGCAAAGCTCCTACCGATCGATCGGCTCGGGGCCTCTTAACCCCCCTTACCATCAATCGAAAAAAACATCAAAATGCACTTGTTTCTTGAGGCCCTCTGGAAACCCTAGATCTCGGATTCGAGGAATAGATCCTGCGATTCCACGTTGATAATTGGGATGCTCACGGTGTTTGCGTCTGCAGAGACTGAGTCCGCGAAGGTTATCAAGCCTGAGATACGGTTCACATGTGCGAACTTCTTGTCAAGAGGTTTTGACAGTCTACAAACATAAACGACCGGCCTCGAGCTGGCGAGGAGCTCCAAGTAGGTGAACGCCACAAAACTGTCTCCGGCTCGGTAGATATTGAGAACAGACACCGGCATCACGGATGCAAACATAACGAGGTCTTCCAGGGTCCTTGTTTTCACAACTGCAGGTCTCAAGCCCTCATCCAAGCGCCACTCACATCAGATAAAATACTCCGAGGTTTCCATATAAACCTTGGAACAATCGATCGCACTTATATCCGCGGCCCCGTGCCGTCTCTTGACGTTTCCTTGATCTCCAAGCGCATCTTTTCGGTGATAGAGACTGAAGTGAAACGCCTAATGAAGGGCGGAGAATCATCAGGGCACGACTGGGAACATGTTCGCAGGGTACACATGAACTGCCTGACATTGGCAAGAAGAGAGAGCGTCAACCTCAACGTTCTCAGACTTGCGGCGATTCTGCATGACGTTGGAATCACCCGAGAGATGAAAGAAGGACTGGACCACGCAGTCGTCAGCGCAAAAACAGCGAGACGAATCATGCGTAAACATGGGGTTCCGTCGGACATAGTCGAGGCCGTTTGCCGAGCGATAGCCAGTCACAGATACGGGGCGGGCTTGAAGCCGAACACAATTGAAGGAAGGTTACTTCAGGACGCTGACAGACTCGATGCCATAGGAGCAGTTGGCGTCGCTCGCGCATTTGCCTACGGAGGGGCAAGAGGAGCAGCCATCCACGATCCATCAGAAAAACCTGGGAGATATGACCCAATGAAAGTCACCTCCACCCTAACGCATTTCCATGAGAAGTTGCTCAAGGTTAAGGATTCTATGAACACGAGAAGCGGTAAGCAAATAGCTCGTGAGAGACACAGGTTCATGGTGGCATTTCTAAGAAAACTGCAGGAAGAGATCAGTGGAGTCTCGTAGCGCCTGCGATCGATCGACTCACCAACTGGAACGGAAAGTCTTAACTTTTCATTGATGGCCATCTAGCAGGGTGCATAGTCTTGGTTGTACGGGTTCTATTCATCAAGCTTGGGAACATTGGCTCTTCGCCGATGTTGGAGTACTGCATAGATGAGAGGGCAGACAGAGAGGACCTTGATGTCAGAGTTGTGACTTCAGGGTCCAAGCTTTCGCCCGAAGATGCCGCAGACCTCATGAAACTCGCTGCACAGATCTCTCCTCAGATAGTCGTCGTGGTTTCTCCGAATGCCACTCTCCCGGGGCCGATGACTGTGGCGAAAGAGTTCGCTGGGAAGGACATACCAACGATCTTCATCACCGACAAGCCGGGAAGTAAGGCTACAGAGAGCCTTGAGAAGATGGGACATGGCTACCTTGTGGTGAGCGCCGACTCGATGATCGGTGCTAGAAGAGAGTTTCTGGATCCGACCGAAATGGCTCTCTTCAATGCGGAGATGGTAGGCGTGCTTTCAGCGACGGGCGTCTACGCGTTTCTAACTCAAGAGATCGAGAAGGTGATAGCTGGCGTCAAAGAGAACCGTAAGCCCACTCTTCCCCGGGTCAAAATCAACTCTGAGCTGGCCACTGAAGGATTCTTCACGAATCCGTACGCTCGCTGCAAGGCAATTGCAGCCTTGGAAATAGCCGAGCAGGTGGCCAAGATCACAACTCGAGCCTGCTTCGTGGAGAAGGATAGAGACACCTACACAACGCTTTGCTCGTCAGCCCACGAGATGCTGTCTGCAGCGTTGGAGCTCTCAAGAGAGGCTCGTGAGATCGAGAAAGCAGGGGACCATTTGCTCAGACAGCCTCACATGAGCGACGGCTCATTAGGCCGAAAGTCACGGCTGCTAGAGAAGCCAGTCAAGCGTTCCTCCGGGTGAACTCAGCCCATCAACCACTGGTCGACCGTAAACCATTTTACCGTAAAGGATCGATGGACGGTTGCTGCGGTTAGCTGGATGTGATGTATACTGCCGGCTGTAAGAGGAATCTTGGTCACGGGGAGAACCCTAAAGCAAGGAGAATCCCTGGAGGCAGGCAAGTTCGCCGATGAATACTCGGACGCCGTTGCAATATGTGAATTGAGCCCTGAAGACATGGATGCTCTGGGTATAGAAGACGGTCAACCAGTCCGGGTTTCTACAGCCCACGGTGCAGTCGTGGTGGGCGCCAGGAGAAGCAAGAACGTAGGTGTAGGAATCTTCTTCATTCCTTACGGCCCCTGGGCCAATCTCTTAGTGAGTACGAGAACTCGCGGTACAGGGATGCCAACTTACAAGGGGCTCGAAGCTCTTGTCCACTCTGCGCCTGGGCAAAATGTGCCAACCCTATTCGACATTATGCAAAGCTTTGGGGGAAAGGGGACATGAGCCGAAGGGTTTACGAAGACGTTCCTTGCCCGTTCTGCGGATGCCTGTGCGACGATATAGGGGTCACCGTCGAAGACGATGCAATCAAGGAAGTGCGTAGGGGCTGCTCTATTAGTAGGTCTAAGTTCCTAAACCACGCACAAGACAGACTTGGCAGGCCTATGATCAGGGAGAATGGGTCGTTTGTTCAAACTTCGTTGGAACGAGCTCTTGAGAGAGCCGCCGAGATACTCGCATCCTCTCAGTACCCATTGATATACGGATGGAGCAGCACCTGCAACGAAGCCCAGAAAGTTGGAATAGAGCTCGCTGAAATCCTGGGAGGCGCCATAGACAACACCTCCACAATTTGCCACGGCCCCAGCTTCCTAGCTGTTCAAGGCGTCGGCTCCCCACACGCGACTCTAGGAGATGTTTCGACGAAAGCCGACCTCGTGATCTACTGGGGATGCAATCCCATGCACGGCCATCCCAGACACCTCTCCAGATACACAGTCTTCTCCAAAGGGTACTTCTCAAAACGCAGAGAAGACAGAAAGATGGTGGTGGTCGATGTAAGAGAAACCCCGACCGCCAGAGCGGCAGACCTCTTCATTAAGATCCAGCCGAACAGGGACTTCGAGCTTCTCTCCGCACTTCGGATGGCGGTAAAGGACGAAGAGATGGATGTCGACTCCGTGGCGGGCGTTCCCATCGAGGTTGTTGAGGAGCTAGCAGATGATATGGTGAATGCATCCTATGGTGCATTGTTCTATGGGCTTGGGTTGACCATGACCGCGGCGAAGAGCGCAAACATAGATTCAGCCATCCTGCTGGTCAGAGACCTAAACGCTCGAACCAAGTTCAACATCATACCAATGAGAGGACACTACAACGTCACGGGGTGCAACGCGGTCATGACATGGCAGACGGGATACCCCTTTGCAGTCGACTTCAGCTTGGGATACCCTAGGTATAACCCAGGAGAAACGTCGATCATCGATCTGCTCTCGAGAGGCGAGGGAGACGCCATGTTGGTTGTGGCAGCGGACCCCGTCTCCAGCTTTCCATTGGAAGCAGTGAAGAGGATGATGAAGATCCCGTTGATAACCTTCGATGTGCGCCCCACTCCAACTACCTACAGGTCGGAGGTAGCTATACCTTCAGCAATCACCGGAATAGAGGCGGAGGGCACAGCTTACAGGATGGACGGAGTGATATTCAAGATGAAGAAGCTGGTAGATCCTCCTTCGGGTTTACTAAGCGATCAGCAGGCCCTGTCGGATCTTAAGAAGAAGGTGGAGGAGAAGATCGAGTGAGGAATAGGTGCAGCGGAATTATTGAACGAGATCAAGGAGGGTACCAAGGATGAGCATATTGATCAAGAATGGCTTCGTCTACGATCCGGCTAACAAGATCGAGGGAGACCAGATGGATGTCTTCATCGAGGGCAGCAAAGTCGTGGAGTCCCTCGACAATACGGAGTGGGTTCTTGATGCCAATGGAATGGTGGTGATGCCTGGAGGAGTCGATATCCATGCACACATAGCCGGCTCAAAAGTAAACTCCGGGAGAGCCATGAGGCCAGAGGACCATCAAGGACACCACTACCCAAGAACATCGTTCACAAGGTCAGGTACAGGAAGAAGCATACCAACAACCTTCGTCACGGGCTACCTCTTCAGTCAAATGGGTTACACAACAGTCATCGAAGCCGCCTCCCCGCCTATGAAGAGCAGACACACCCACGAAGAGCTGGACGATACTCCCATGATAGACAAAGCTTTCCTAGCGCTGCTTGGAAACAATTGGATCGTCACCCGGCTGCTGAGAGATGGAAAGCTGGAGGAGGCGTCAGCGTTCATAGCGTGGGTTCTAAACGCCGTAAAAGGCTACGGAATCAAGATCGTGAACCCAGGTGGACTGATTGCCTGGGGGTGGGGAAGGAATGTGTCCTCGATCGACGATCACGTTCCGTTGTTTGACATCACTCCCCGGGAGATACTGACCGGTCTCTTGATGGTGAACAGAATCCTAGGTATGCCGCATACAATACATGTGCACACTAACAATCTAGGGAGACCTGGGAACTATGAAACCACTGTCGACACCATAAAGGCCTTGGACCCCTACAGCTCCTCAACCCCTTCAATCCATATCACCCACTGTCAATTCAACTCCTACGGTGGTGACTCCTGGGCCACGATTCGGTCAGGGGCCGAGGAAGTGGCGCGGGAGGTGAACTCCAGAGAATGGGTGACAATCGACATGGGACAACTGGGTTTCACAGCCACAACAACCATGACCGCAGACGGACCATTTCAATATGTTCTGTACGAACTCACAGGAGCCAAATGGTTGAACGCTGACGTGGAGTCCGAGACGAGCGCTGGTATAGTTCCAGTGATCTACAGGAAGAAGAATCTGGTCAACGCCGTTCAGTGGTCAATAGGCCTAGAATTGGCATTACTCATAAAAGACCCGTGGAGACTGTTCATGACAACCGACCACCCCAACGCTGCTCCCCTGACCTACTACCCAACGGTGTTAGCCTGGCTCATGAGCAAGGAATACAGAGAAAAGACTATGTCAGGAAAATTCAACAAGAGAGCTAAGAAGAGGAGCGTCCTCCCATCGATCGACAGAGAATACACGCTTCAAGAGATAGCTGTGATAACAAGAGCAGCCACCGCCAGAGCTCTGAAACTGATGGATAAAGGGCATCTCGGCGTTGGAGCCGACGGAGATGTAGCTGTCTACGACATCAATCCTAGGAAGACGGAGTTCTCCAAGGAATACGAGTTGGTTCGCAAGGCTTTCCGGAGGGCAAAGTACGTCGTAAAAGGCGGAGACATTGTTGTCATAAATGGGGAGGTTGTGAAGCAGGTGTACGGAAAAACCATGTGGGTCAACAGCCTCACGCCTCAGAGGAAAGAAGCGGCAGAACAGATAGTAGCCTCAGAGTTCGAGAAGCACTACTCGATAAAACCCAGCAACTACGTGGTGGAGGAAGACTACCTCAAGAAACCCTTGGAGATCAGAGCTGGAGGCTTCTAGAATGGGTCTAAGAATGGAAATAACGAAAACGGTCGAGGCACCAATATTCGGAGAGATGATCTCGCCTGCCAACCTGGGAGGAATGAGCCTATCTGAAGTGAAGAAGCTGGATTTACAAATAGGAAACAAGACATACAAGCTTGATCAAGTCTTCTCCATAGAGGAATTGGATTCAGAGAACAAACTCGTTCTTGCTGGGGATCTCTCCCATGTGAGGTTCGTTGGAAGCAGGATGACGGAGGGAAACATCTTGGTGGAGGGGAGGGCTGGACCGTACCTTGGAGACTCGATGAAAGGCGGGGAGATAGTTGTCAGGGGAGATGCAGACTCGTGGCTGGGAGCAAGAATGCTCGGCGGCGCCATAGAGGTCAGTGGCAACGCGGGAGACTTCGTCGGAGCGGCCTACCGAGGAAGCGTCAAAGGAATGAAAAGAGGGACCATCAAGATTCATGGATCGTGCGGTTCTTGGGCAGGTTTTCGTGCTCGTGGGGGCCTCATATGGATCGACGGAGATGCTGGTCTGTTGCCTGGTATGCACATGTCAGCTGGTGAGATCTACGTTGGAGGTGGATGTGGGGGAATGCCGGGGGCAGAGATGGTCGGGGGCAAGATAGCTGTGTCCGGACACTTGTCTGGTTCTGTTCTCCCCAGTTTCAGCTACGACAAGAAGAGCAGACCTAAGATTGGGGGCGTCAAGCTTGAGAAAAAGTTCTATGCCTTCACCGGCGACATAGCGCAAGGTGGCTCCGGCAAGCTCTACATCGACGAGGAGGCCAATCCCCACCTCAAGTATCTGGAAGATCTCTAGGCGCACAGGCTATCAACCTCTCGGCGCCTACTTTCAATCGTGGCTGAGCGCGTCACTGCAACGCTCAGAGTCGTCAGCAATCTGTGTTCTTTCGGTCGATTCAGAGCGACGATCATGGGCGCCAAACACATATCTGCCTCGAGGCATATTGAACCGAATGCTATGAAGGTGTTCAACTATACGGAGGTTCCTGAAGAACGACCAGAAAAGGGGGCCAAAAGCCTAACGGTCAGATGGCTAATCGACGAGCAGACAGGTGCCCAGAATTTCTTGATGCGTCTCTTCGAGATGCAGCCCGGTGGATGGAGCCCCCTTCACCAACATCCGTGGGAGCATGAAGTCTTCATCTTGGAGGGAGAGGGTGTGGCAACGGATGGCAAGATCGAAAGGCCACTCAAGAAAGGAGATGTCATCTACCTTCAACCTGACGAAATGCATCAGCTCAAAAACAATGGAAAGACTATTCTCAGATTTCTTTGCCTCATCCCAAGACGCCGCTAGAGCGAGCTGATCGGTCGATCGTGAAGATCTCGTCGACGAGACGAAGCGCTGCCTGAATGTCGCTTTTCTTTCCCTGGTCTCTGAGCGCCGCTCCTAGAGCTGTAAGTGCGAGTGTGATGAACTCCTCGTTCGCCGTGTTAGCCATATGACCTACTCGAAGGATCTTTCCCTTCAACTCCTCTAGGCCCCCTCCCACAAGAATGTGGAACCGATCCTTCATGAAAATCATGGCTCTCTCGGCATCTACGCCAGGAGGAACGGCTATTGCTGAAACGGCTTTGGACGCTTCTTCGTCATTCTTTACGAATGGTTTCAGGTCGAGGCACAACGCGCCTTCACGCATAGCCGTTGCTGCTCGGCGGTGGCGCTCGTAGACTTGTCGCAGCCCCTCACTCAGGATGCTTCTCACAGACTCCCGGAGCGCCAGAACCAGTGGTGTTGACTCCGTGGTGGGGTGAGGGTGCCAGGCGCCCCATTTCTCTTGGAAGTGCTTCCAGGTCAGCAGGCTTACTGCCCAGCCGTGTGGCTTTGAGGAACGGTGCTCAACGTAATCCCACGCCTTACGTGAGATAGTGAGCATGCATAGGCCGGGGGGCGCAGCCAAGCCCTTCTGTGAGGCGGACGCGCAGAGATCGACGCCCCAACGGTCCACATCGACTTCCGATGTGCCGAGGGAGGAGATGGTATCCGCTACCATCAACGCATCGTGGCTTTGAGCGACGGCCGCTATCTCCTTCAGTGGGTTGAGCACGCCGGTCGAGGTTTCACTGTGAACTAGGAAGACGGCCTTGGCCTCAGGGTTCCTTCGCAATTCCCTGTCAATTGCGTGAGGGTCGATGGCTTGACCCAGAGGGGCGTTCACCTCGATTGGGCGGGCGCCGTATGCTTCTAACATGGTTGAAAAGCGCTGGCCGAAGAACCCGTTGATGCAACACAACACCGGCAAATCCTTCTCGACGACGTTGGCAACGGCCATCTCCATCGCAAAGCTCCCTGGGCCTGTGTGTAGGATGGCTTGTTCTTTGGAGCCCATTAACTGACCGAGCATTGTGCACGTCTCGTTGTAGATCTTGACCCACTCCGGTCCGTAGTGCACCGTTACCGGGAGAGCCATCACGGAGAGAACTGCCGGGTCGACCTCTGTAGGGCCGGGAATCATTAGGATTTCTCGATGCTTCCTTGACTCCATACCATGCAAGAGGCCGCTTTCAGACTATAATATCCTTGTGGGCATTGGCTGTCAGTTCGGTTGATTTCTATGATAACGGTGAAGATATGGAAACGGTTAAATTCAGTTCTCGCCTCGAAACGCGTCAACTCCGCATCTTCACAAAGAGGCAAAGAGCACACTGGAGATCGATGGTCTGTGAATGCATCCGTGCGAAGGGCTTGGGAGAAGGTCATCAGGCAGCTGGAGAGAGAGTTGAAGAGAACGAGGGACCCTGATCACAGGAAGTTTGTTGAGGAGAGGATCGCTCAGCACAGAAGACATCTGGCTGATACAGAGCCCTAAGAATTGAGGCTAGGATCGATAGAGGAAGGGGATGAATTTTCCACAATTGACATTAGCGATTTTCATATACTGAATCAATGACAACGAAAGCCTTTGGGCGTCGTTGGCCGATCGATCGATCGCCGTGGCTTCCTCAATCCCTATTTAAACCCCCCCTTATGCCGTTTGAAGCGTGCGGGGGCGGTAGACCATGCGAAGCGGGTAGACCCCTCGCCGTGATGAGCCACCTTCCCGGAACACCTCGATCGATCAAGACCTTCCGATCGAGGACCAAGATCAACAACACCCGATAAAGCGCCGTCTTCGACAAGCCCGACCTTCGACCAAGCTCCGCAAGGCTCAAGACATCACCGCCGAGGGTTTCAAGAACCCTTTCAACGCTTCCCGGCATTCTTTACCGCCTTCCTTCGCTTGAAGAACTAGATCGATCGATTCCCGCTGCGCATCTCCTTGTGCCGGATCAATCTCTCGGAATCATTCCAGATATTCTTATACCCGGCAAAGCCAAGACACCTCACCGAGCAGCACCGCCACTCCATAGCAGGCGCGTATGAGGAGCAGAAAAATGAATTCCTGGCGACTCATTCCGTTGGGAACATATGACGCTCATATGAATATGGCCATCGACGAAGCCATCCTAATTGCCAGAACCAGCGGCGAGGTGCCAAACACAGTTCGATTCTATCATTGGAACCCCTCTGCCGTCTCTGTCGGCCGAAACCAGAGAATCTACGAAGAGGTGGACTTGCAGGCATGCCGCAACGCCGGAATCGAAGTCACAAGGCGACCAACAGGCGGCGGCGCCGTCTTTCACGACAGCAAAAACGAGGTCACCTACTCCATTGTTATGAAGAACACCAGAGTCTTGAAAACACGAGACCTGCTCGCTTCCTACAGACTAATCGGCGACGCCTTGATCGCCGGCCTGAGATACCTAGGCGTGCAGGCGACGTTCGACGCCTCCAGCCCACGGCAATGCCCAAACCTGAGAGTAGATGCACGTAAGATCTCAGGAAGTGCACAGACCCGGCTGCGAGACACGCTACTCCAACACGGCACAATACTATTGAAGATCGATTACCAAGCGATGTTCAGTTTCCTGCGAGCGCCCTGGTTGCTCAAAAGAGAGAACCTTCTTGAGCATGCAAGAACGAGAATGACATCACTTAGCCAGCAGACAGGTCGCTCGATACATCCGACGCAGGTCTGCCAAGCCGTGGCCAAGGGCTTCGAGGAGACCCTGAATATACACCTCGAGGAAAGCCAACTCACGAAACGAGAACTGGAAACAGCTAAACGACTGCGCAGGAAAAAGTATGCCACAACTGCTTGGACCTACAGGCGCTAGACACAGCGCAGCCGGGCAACTTGAACCGCGATCGATCGACTCAGGGAGTAGTGTTCAACAAACTAACCGCACAAAGCAATAAAACCAACATCTCTAAATCGAAGTTGCGGATTAGCAACACGCATCCCTACAACACACTCAACAAAACATGAACATTCGAATAATCAGGGCGCCAAGTAGCTCTTATAAGAAACCAAGTCAGCCGTCCAGATACATGAGAAAGCATCGCTGGACCAAATGGGTGATAGTCAGCTTAATCTTGTTTGTGACCTTCGCATTTGCATTCTCCACTTTCAGCGCGTACGCCTATTCCGGAGACAAGCTCAAGGGAAGCAAAGGCGATCGAATCGGCCGACTCCTGTGGAATAAAGGATCATTTGGAGATAGAGTAGGCCGGCTCCTTTGGGGACCAAAATACTCAGGCTGACTATCCCACTCTTTTTTGGCTTGCAGAAACCCCTCAGTGAATCGACCAAGACTTAGTGAATTTCTCTTCTGACAGCTTCCAGTGTCGGACCCATTGAATCGATCAAACAATAATTAGTTGATGGCTCGGTCTGAATGCTCTACATTGAAAACAGAATCAGATCGATCATCGCTGAGTTTTCGATCGATCCTAGTACCTCAATCAGATCCGGTATTCTTCGGCCACCTGAAGCAGAAGGCTCAGAGTATTTTCTATGTCTGCAAGGGATGCGACCTCGCCGAAGCTGTGGCTGTACTTAAGTGGAATACAGATGGGGCAGACCATGACTCCTTTTCTCGCCAGCTGAACGGCGGCCACGTCCGTGCTGCCGCCCGTAACTCCCAGCTGGTAGGGAATCTTCCCCTTCTCTGCTACCTTTACGATGAAATCCTTCGCCTTTACACTTACGACCATGCGTGAATCAACTATCCGTAACACAGGCCCACGGCCCACTCGGAACGATCCCAAAGCTTGTGGAGCCATTGGAAAACCACTCGCACTACCCGTGTCAACCGCTACTGCAAACGAAGGATCTTGGGCGAATGCTGCAGTCGTGGCTCCTCTAAAACCGATCTCTTCCTGAGACGAGAACACGGCTGAGATCTTGGCCTTCACGCTGCCGACTCGCTCCATGAATTTCATCAGTATCCAACAACCAACCCTGTCGTCCATCGCTCGAGAGGCAACCAGCTTGTTGTTGAGTACCGACAATTGCTTCTTAAAGGTGATCGGGTCCCCGATCCTTATTCCCATCTCAAAAGCCTCGTCCGCAGACTCGGCGCCAACATCAATGAACAAATCCTGCCATCCTACAACCTTCTTCATCTCATCGGGCTCAATCACGAGATGAGGAGGAGTCCATCCAATCACTCCCTCGCATGGCCCTTTCATCCCGTGAACAATCACGTGTCTGGAGGCGAGGACCCTATCGTCAATGCCACCCAACTTCTTGAACTTGAGCAATCCCTCATCAAGGATGTTTGACACTACTAGGCCCAGCTCGTCTGTGTGAGCCACTAACATGAGATGCCCATCGCTTCTTCCTTCCTTTACGGCGATAAGGTTCCCGAGCGCGTCAACATGAATCTCGTCTGCGTGGGGCTTCACACGCCCATACAACCATTTTGTGACGTCGCCCTCGCGCCCAGGAACTCCAGGCGACATCAGGAGAGGAAGAAAAGACTTGAGGAACGATTCCATCGCTTCGAAGTCACCCAAATCAATCACACCTAAACAGCATATAAGGCAATCCAGCAACGCCAAACGGTTGTCCTCAATCGATCAATCGTTTACTCCTATGTCGATCGATCGAGCTCGCGAAAAAATCAGCCGGTTCCACGAAGAGGCGCTATGCTTTGGACCAGACTCTTGGGACTTCATGAGGCGTTCTAGCTCCTCTTCAGTGTTTCATTTCAATTTCACGGCTTCTTGAGCTATGGTAGGACAACGTGAAGCGAAAACTCGTTCCCCACTTCCGTGAGAACTGTCACGTCTAGGTGTTGGCCGGAAGCCACGTCACTCTTGAAGATATGGACTATGAGCTGGGCTTGGCCACCCGGATCAATTGAACTCACGCTAAGAGGTGCCTCATCAAGCATGACGCGAGCACCAAAACCAAATTCAGCTGAAGGACGTCCATTTATGAGAACATCATCTATGGTTGTCGCGCGGGTTCCGCTATTCTTCACTTGTATGTGCAACAACATGACTGTCTCTGACGCTTCAGCCCAAGCCTTCGATAGAACTAGCTGCTCGATGCCTCCTAGATCCTGCCCCGTTTTGCCTGTCACAGACAGGCTTGAGATTGATTGTTGAGTCTCATTGGTCTCGAAGATCGATGCATTTTGAAAAACGTATAGATACGCCACGACTACTCCCGTCGCAATCACAGCCGCTGTAGCAGCGCCCGCCGCCAGACCTCTGTTCACTGCCTGACGCCAACACATATAGGAAATGGTGAAGGTTAAAGATTCTGCTCCGCTCCTTCTAGAGACTCCGATCGATCAGACATGCTGATCTAGCAGAGCTAACACACCTGCACCATCCGCCACTCTCGATAACCCACGATGGCCTTGACGTAGCCACGTAGCAAACGGTCTACCTCAGGGTCACCCGTGTCAACGCGCAGTGCAGCGTCTCCGATTTCCTGCATCTTTACCTTCGTGGCGATCACAATGACCCTCTCCCTGCCGACCTGCTTGATGATCTCCGGACTAATCTGCTGGTTGCCACGGCCAAAAAGTATTCCCTGGCCACCGATTGGCGAAACCACTACACGAACATTGCCGAAGCCCTTCACCTCCTGCAGAATTCTGGCTTCGTTAACATCTTTCACCACTCTTCCCCTTGAGTAGATATCCACGCCGAGGAGCGTCTTCTCGACGCCTAGGAGATCAGCCAATGCCTTGACAGTCTTGCCAGGGCCGAGCAGGTAGACTTCGTTTGGATCCATGTTCTCTATCACAAACCTTGCCGCTGCGCGTTGGTTCTCGAATTCATCGGGCGTATTCGGGGTTATCCGCTTGACTCCAGCGAGATGGAGAGGAACAAATGGTCCTCTGAGATAGCCGCATATTCTAATGGAGAATCGGTCTCTGCGCACATCTTCCTCATCTGTATCAACCACCTCGAAGTCCATTGTCTGAGCTTCGCCGCGCAGGTGAGCCGCCACTACTTCTGCCGCATCCTCCGCGGTAGCCGCAAAGACCCCACTGTACATCTTGACACCAGACGGCACACCGAGGAAAAGCGCTTCTTCATTGTCGGCGGACGCCTCCAACACATCCCGAGCAGTTCCGTCTCCTCCCACAAAGACCACTGGATTCACACCGCGGTTCATCATCTCTCGAACCACCAGCTTGGTGTCCTCAGCAGTTGTGGGTTCTGATATTGGAAGAGGAAGTACATCGGCTTTGAGCCCTAACGAGACTACCTCGCTCTCACCCATCGGGCTTGGACAGGTGAAGACCCGCAACTCTTTGTCCGCACAAAGCCTCTTTAGACTTCGAAGAAATGTGATCGCGCGCGCTTGCGCGACCGGTTTCGCACCCAATTCGAGCGCCTTCGATACAACACCGTCTGTGCCCTTCAGCCCCACCCTTCCACCCATACCTGCAATTGGGTTGATGAAGAATCCTATCCTATTGGAGACACCAAGATCTTTGACAGGCACTCCGAACCCGCACTCTTTCGATGCTCCATGCTCTTAGTCTTTACGACGTAGAACATGTGGACTATACTCGAGAAAACCTTTAGAGTAGATCCATCTTAATTAAGCCGCGTTCTGATGCTTCGGGAGTGACGTGAAGCATGCACGCTGTCGTGAAGACCAAGAGCGGTCCGGGAGGCTTGGTAACCGAGGTTAAAACGCCGGAGATAAATGACCGTCAAGTGTTGGCTAAGGTTGAGGCAGCCACAATCTGCGGCACAGACGTTCACATCTGGCGGTGGAACTCATGGGCGGAGCAACGAGTCAATAAGATACCTCTCGTTCTTGGACACGAATTCGCGGGACAAGTGGTCGAAATTGGACAGGACGTTAGCACCCTTAAGAAAGGTGACAAAGTGTCGGCTGAGACTCACATCGTTGACGGCACCTGTTATCAGTGTCGAACTGATCGACGACACGTCTGCCAGAACATGGAGATTCTGGGCGTGGATCGAGACGGAGCCTTCGCAGAGTATGTTGCGCTTCCAGAAGAGAATGCTTGGAAGAACGATCTCAGCCTTGAACCAGAGATTGCTTCTCTTCAAGAACCCTTGGGAAATGCCGTGCACGCAGCGGTACCCAAAGACAGCGTTGAGGACATAGCAGGCAACACCGTGGCGGTCCTCGGCTGCGGACCGATAGGTCTAATGGCGATCGCCGTTGTCAAAGAACTTGGGGCAAGCAAAGTGCTGGCTACAGCAGGAGGAGGGAACCAAGTACGTATGCAGCTCGCCTACACTATGGGAGCGGACATGGTTCTCAGCGCACGAAAGGAAGGTCAGCGGATCGTTTCGAATGTTCTTGCTGCCACTGACGGCAGAGGAGCCGATGTAGTTTTGGAGATGTCGGGCAACCCATTCGCAGTGAAGCAGGCGTTCGATATTCTCGCCCCTGGAGGACGTGTTTCTCTACTCGGGGTCTTCGACAAAGCTGTCGAGCTTGACCTGAACAATGCGGTAATCTTCAAGGCAGCCCAAGTTTACGGCATCACAGGGAGGCGAATGTTTCAGACCTGGTATCAAGTCAGGGGCCTCCTCTCAAAACGCGCCTTCAAGAACAAGATCGCACAATTGATAACGCATCGAGTTCCTATCTTCGACATCGCCAAGGGCATGGACCTGATAACCAACAAGCAGGCAGCCAAGGTAGCCCTCGATCTCGAGTGGCATTGAAGAGATTGAGCCCAGGCACCGACCATTTTGTCTGGCATCCATCCATCATGAGGCTCCAGCAATTGCTCTCGGATTCGTCAGCTGTCGACGAAGGATCGGAGGAGGATCGAAGGGTAGGCTCAGATCAGCCCTAGCCTTTTCCCTCCCTCTTCGAACACCTCAATGGCTTTGTCCAGGTGTTCCTTTGTGTGTTTAGTACATAGCTGAGTTCGAATGCGCGCTTTGTCCCGGCTAACCATGGGATATACGATTGGCAGGGCGAAGATGCCTTTCTTCCATATGAATGCTGCCAGATCCTTCGCGGTCTTGCTGTCACCGCACATCACCGGGACGATGGGAGTTTCGGTTTTCCCGGTGTCAAAACCTAGGTCTCGTATGGCTTTGAGGAAATACTCACGGTTCGCCCATAACTTCTTCACGTGCTCCGGTTCTTTCTCCAAGATGTCTATGGCTGCGACACAGGCCGCTGCAACCCCGGGAGGTACAGCCCCACTCAAAAGCCAAGTGCGGCTTTTGTTGAAAGCGAAATTCCTCAACTCTTCAGGGCCGCTCACATGTCCACCCACAACCCCAAAGGCTTTGCTGAAGGTACCCATCTCTGCATGCACCTCATCGCGACCGAGGTTGAAGTGAGAAACGATGCCGCGACCACCTTTGCCCAGAACCCCCTCACCATGAGCGTCGTCGACGTAGACACCCGCCCCGTGTTCCTTGGCAATCATGGCTATCTCCCTAAGAGGAGCCAAGTCTCCATCCATGCTGAAAACACCGTCTGTCAATATCCAGATGTGCTGATAGAACGGCTGATGTTTCTCGGCTTCTTCCATCACACGGGTTAAGTCTTTCATGTCTTTGTGTTTGAAGACGGCGCGCTCTGCACGTGAAAGCCGCACTCCGTCGATGATAGAGCCGTGGTTGAGCTCGTCGGACACGAAGAGGTCGCCTCTGCCTGCCAGTTGGGGGATCAGGCCCTCATTCGCCATAAAGCCCGTCTGATAAGTCAGAGAAGCGGGCGCTCGCTTGAATGCAGCAAGTCGACGGTCAAGCTCTTCATGCACATCCATGTTGCCGGCGATCGATCTATCGCTGCCAGCGCCAGCGCCATATTTTTTAGTACACTCAATCATGGCGTTGACAACCTTGGGGTGTGTAGCTAGGTTCAGGTAGTTGTTGGCGCAGAGCATGATTACTTTCTTGCCATCGACCAAACATTCAGGTAGGCTGGGCGACTGCAAAGTCCTAAGTTCCCAGTTCAGATTCTCGGATGCAAGGCGCTGAAATTCCTCACCCAGATATCTAGTAGGATGCCTTTTCTCCTGTGACATCTAGATCGCTTCCTACATTATGGCAAGCGCAATTTAAGCTAGTGAGCTCCGCCGTCTACTTAAATTTTGAGCTAGACTCCACACACACCGATCGATCTTGGGAACAGCGACTGACCAGGAGATCTGGTGACAATTCCCTCGACACGCTATGAGTAATAGGGGATGGCGTTATATCTGAGTGCGCCCCATCTGAACACAGAGCGGAGGCGCGTCCTTTAGTGTCTTTCTTCAAACGAATATTCGGAGGGGAGGAGAGACCGAGTGCAAAGACGATTGAACTCGATGACCTAGATCTGTGGCTCAGGAACAAAACCGAAGCGTTGGATGAAAGAACCGTTCCACTCGGCAAGCAAGTTCGAGCAGAGATCTTCCAGCTGCGGCCGAAGGTCAAGAAACTATCGGAGGAACTCCTTCAGCATCACGTTCCAGAAGATATCTTGAGCGCCTTTCGAGCCCCGGCTGAGAACGCCCGCAAGCATTTCGCGAGGGGGATTGCCACGATTGTAGGCGATATGGAGCTCAAGGAACCCACATCATATCTCGATGTAGTTTCTGTACAATCGACTATTAACGATGCGTTGAACTCGGTGCAGAACCTTCGGGTACGTCAAGGTCGCTATGTAGCCGAGTTCTTTCCAGGTATCTACAGGGAGATCATACAGAAAATAAGCCGCCTCCACTTGCTAGCCAAACAGCTTGAGCGCACAATCGCCAACCAAAGGCAGGCGTTCGATCTACTTCAGCAGATCTCATCCAACCAGAATCAGATACACGAGAAAATTCAGCTACTAGCTGAATCAAAGAGCAGAGAAGCTGCCATTGAAGCTGACATAGACAGGATGAAGACATCCGTTGCGGAGCTTCGAAAAAATCTAGACCACCTCAGGAAAGCCGATGAGTATCTCGCTGCCTCAAAACAGCAAGAACAGGCTATGCGGGACAGGGAGAAGATCAGTAACATCGAGCAAAACATCTACAGACGCCTCAGCCTACTAAGGAGAACGTTCAGGAAATATGTCAAGCACCTAGAAAGGTCACATGGTCGTATGAATGCGAACGCCAAAAAGATGTTGGAAGGGTATCTTAGAGAACCGACGCAGACTTTTCTGAACGAGGCTGATGGATATCCAAAACTCAAAGCCCTGCTTGCAGAAATCAGAGGAGAGGTTACCAACAAAAAACTGCAGCTGCGGCAGAGAAGTCAAGAAAAGACTTTGCTACATATAGATAAGATCCTCGCTGATGGCCTCGTGCCTCTAAAGCAGAAACATCAAGAGCTAGCAAACAAACTAAGAAAGATGGAGGAAGCGGTTTCCTCTTCCGGTGTGCTAGAGAATCTGAAAGCAACAGAAAAGAACCTGTCGGATACGGAACACTTGATCGAGAGTTTGAGAGAGGAGAGGGAAAATCTCTCCCAGAAGACCAGGTCACTTCAAGAAGACATCTCTCGCCTTCGAGACGATCTGGAAGAACAACTCTCTGAGTTGGGTGGAGCCAAAATCAAACTCAAAGTCAAGGGAATGGCGAGCATAGAAAACATTTCTCAAGAAATACGAAAAAAACATGAAGTTCGCTGATCGAAGAAGATCGATTGACCGCGACAATGATTGAACCAATTGAGCAGATCTTTCATTTGGAAGCAAGCATAGCTGGGCCGATTAGATTTAGTTCATGCAAGAGAGATGGCTTGATCGGACACTCGACGGCGCTACCGCTTCACTCTTGACTTTCAGCGCCTACAACCATATGGATCTGCTTCAGGTCTTTCACAACAGTATTGACTGTTCGCGTGTCAACCCCCAAAGTGGGAGCTTCTTTCTCAAAGTTGTCTACCAAGTCGAGTATGGTCCGATAGGCGCCATACACATTTAGGCTAGTTGTCTTGTACGGATTCTGAAGCATTGTGAGCTTCGGCCCCAGCGTCCACATCTCTTGATCCACCTTCAACTTGCGCTCTATGTATTCTCTAGCTGATATCTCGCCTGCTTCGCATCTAAGCTTCAGCTGCTGCAACTCGAATGCGAGACTCTCAATCCTCTCAGAGATCATCTTAGATAATTCGATTCTTTTTCGATCGAGTTCCTTTGCCTTCTTGAGATACTCGAAGTATAGCTCATTGAAGAGATCTGAGTTCATCTCTCGAGTAAGGAGCATGCGAACCAATTTCACCCTCCAGTTGATCAGGGCCGCCAGCTCGTCACTAAGCCTTCTGATGTTGATCTCCTTGAGGGACACTCCCGTCTCTCTGGGTTGCCTGGCGGACTCTTCGCCTTGAACATGTGGGTCCACCCCCGACGTGTTTTGCGGTGTCTCTGCCAACTCCTTTGTCAAGGCGTTTAATCAAACATAGCTTCACTATATAAGCTGAAGGGAGAATTCTCCATGCGAAACGCTGCTGATATCCCATTTTAACTCGATTCACGGATGTCCATAGAATCATTATCTTGGCGATAAATTTGCGGAGAGGTTGCGATGATCAGACCGGCTGCATGAGTTTCTTGCCACATCTGGGGCAGTAGAAGGCTTCTTCAGGGTATCTCGAGCCGCAGTGCATGCAGGTCCACACCGCGCGAACCAGAGATTCTACATTGGGCTGCCGACCGTGGTTTACATCGAAGCGTGGCTTCCAAATGCGACCGGCGACAAGCGTGGCTGTCCCTAAGAGGAGGATAAGTAGCATAGCTCGCAGGAGCGCAGTCCAAGAACCCAGAAACGGATTCGACAGAAGAAGAGTTGTCCCGCCCACCACTAGATCAACTGCTAGTATCGATACTCCCAGTATCTCGAGCGGTCTCACAAAAAATGGGTCGACCGGGAGAGTAGAAGCGTTTTGTTCAAGAATACCTGAACTATAGTGCGAGTCAGCGTTTCGACAATAATGAGGTCCAATATTTGTGAATATTCTGTGTCCATCAAACACGGTGGACAGCTGGACCGTGAATGGTTCGAACGAGTCCTGTGAGTATTTTGGCCAGTCCCAAAGGTCGATTAGCTAGATTGTCATAGCTGACCAGCTACATATACGGCAGTTTCAGGGGGGCTCAGCGCCGAGGATCACCGGTTTCCCCCTCTGGCCAACCGGACTAAGCTTCCCAAACGGGGGGTCGAGGTCACCGGCTAGAAGCGAACACCTACTCGCTGTGTTCTGAATCGATCAATTGTCCCTTCCTCAATAGATGACACTCATGTCACACTCGGACGATTGATTGAAGCTCGGAGACCAGTGTTTTCAGTGTGTACTGGAATTATTCTTAAAGCATTTTGGGCAGACCCACGATACCTCGTCGACGTACTCTCTTGCCAGTGCATGATCGTAATGAGACTTCATAATCGGAAGCGTCTCCCGAACGGTTCTGCCGCATTGTTCACATTTCTCTGCCATCCTTTGCCTCATCTCCTCGAATTGTTCTCTCAGATCTTTCACGCCTCTTCAAATAGTTTTCCTTGCGTCGATCGATCACGAATCCTCCGTCTTAGGTGAAAAGGAAGTTTCTCCTCTACGCGACTGAGCTACTTCATAGGGCTCTTCGGCTGCCTCACCGAGCGATCGACACTCTAGTATCCCACTTGACGATAGAAAGCAAGAAGGGGTCTAGGAATGGGTGTTCAAATAACCCTTTATATCAGCTCCGCCGCCTCGATGCTGGGCCTTCGGCTGGGAATGACATTGCTTGCACTTGAAATGCACTCTGTGAAAAAGAATTTCGGGACGATCAGGGCTGTAAACGACCTCGCGTTGACCGTTGGTCAGGGAACGGTACACGGACTACTAGGTCCAAACGGCTCTGGAAAAAGCACCACAATGAAAATGATTCTGGGCCTACTTAGACCAGACGCTGGCAACATCAAGGTCTATGGAATGGACGTGGCGAGCGATCCCTTGAAGATCAAGAGTATGATCGGTTACATCCCGGAAAGCCCCAGACTCTACGAATTCTTGACCGGAGTAGAGTATCTGGATTTTGTCGCAGATGTGCACAGCCTCTCGCCTGAGCTAAAGAAGGAACGCATCACAGAGTTCCTGAACGCTCTAGAGCTTGAAGGCAGAGAGAACGAAATGATCAGCGGATACTCACAGGGCATGAAGCAGAAGATAACGATAATCGGCGCTCTTCTACACAGACCAAAACTTCTCATAATGGATGAACCCCTAGCCGGGCTAGACCCGAGGTCCGCAAGGATAGTAAAGGATCTCATCCAGAAACTGTCGGCCGAGGCGGTAACAACCATATTCAGCACACATGTTCTTGAGATAGCGGAAGCCATGTGCGACAGAATCACCATCTTGTATCAGGGAAACGTACTTGCTGAGGGAACTGTTCCGGAGCTCAGAGAGAAGGCTGAGATGCCGGGTTCAAGCCTTGAGGACCTCTTCCTCAAGCTCACTGGATCAGGCGACGTCAGACCCATAGTAGAGGCGCTGGCTAAGTGAGGTCAAGAGTTGTCATCAGGTTAGCCTCCGTTCTCGCAATCTCTCAACTAAGGTCGACCGCGAGAGGCGCCTCGTTCAGCCGCCTCCGAAGACCGATGGTAATCGTGGCGGTTGACCTCGTCATCTTTGCAGTAACATTAGGCCTCGTACACTTCTCCTTCAACCTGGCTTCGAACATACCTGATATCTGGCCCCTTGCGTCAGGTTTCGCCAAAGACACCCTACAGAGTCTCCCTGCACTCATGCTCTCATTCACCATACTGGCAGGACTGCTATTCGAGCTAAGCCAGTCCTCTCAGTTCGCCTCAAGTGACATAGTCAACTTCCTGCCAATTTCGTCCTCTGAGTACGTCTCGGCGTCGGTTCTTTCCACATCCTTCATTTATTCGGTAATCCTTTCCATTGGTCTGGCTGCAACTCTGCCCATGGCTTTGGCACTGGGAACCCCAAGTATCTGGATTCTAGTAGCTGGTCTCAGCGTCTCGTCATTCTTGCTGGGATCTATCATAATCGAGATATTGCGAGCTGCGGTGAACAGGGTCTCCTCAGCTTTCTATCGGAAAAGTGGAAGAGCCACCCTAATAGTGAGGTTAGTCATAACCGTGTTGGTCCTCGTCTTCGTACAGATAGCCTTCAACCCCAATTTCCTCTTCGCCTTCATGAGAACATTCATCGGCGGGTTAGATGTTTCATGGTTCATCCCGATTCTGTGGCCTTCACTCACCATAATCAACGCGCTCCGGGGGCTGGAAATATATGCGTTCCTCTATGGTGTGGGATCAGTTTCTCTTCTTCTCGTAATGCTATGGGTCAGTGTCAGACTCAGAGCCGCGTATTGGGTTCCCGTAAACGTCTCTGTGAAGGTTTCCTCATCAGTCTATGCGCCCGGACGTAGCTCACTAGGAAGACTGGGCTTCGGGGTCGTCGGATCGGCGATCATCAGAAAAGATCTTCGGTCTATGGTAAGGAGGAGGGAGATGGCGCGTTTTCTTGCAATCCCAATAGTGATGGCAATAGCGATGATCCTTCCATTCGCACTACCGTCGTTCGGTGAAACACCATCTGGACCCAGCTTCTATGAGCTGGCAGCCGTCGCTCTATTCATGGGGATGGGCATCTTCTCCCTGCTGACATCTATGATTAGCATAGGTCAGGAGGGCTCAGCGATTTGGAACATATGCTCGTCACCCGTAGACCCCAAGACACTAGTCAGGGCGAAAGCAGCCACCATCCTCCTCATATCGGTTCCAGCCTCTGTGGCGATGACGGTGTTAATATCTCTCTTCGGTGGGTTCGGCGTTAACGCCTTCTTCGCCGCGTTGATTGGGGGGATATGCTTGGTGACGGAAGAGAGCTTCGTGGGGCTTGCCGTCGGCGCCGCATTTCCAGACTTCTCAGAAATCCCTCGCAGCCGCTTCGTAACGGTGAGCGGAAGTTTCCTCGGAATGATCCTTGGAACCATAATTGGACTCGTGACCATCTCCCCCTTCGCAATCTACAGATTCCTGCCAGAGATTCTTGGCCTCACCATACTCAATCTGCCGACGGCTTTTGCGGCCACACTTGCGCTCACAGCAATTCTAACCTACATTTCCTACCAATTTGCTGTGTCACAGGCATCCAAGTTGCTTAGAGAAGCACCGACCTAACTCCGGGCAGCCGCTCACAACGGATAGATCGACACACATAATCGAAATCAAAGCTTGTAAGCAGCAGAATATTTTCTCCTCGCTCTACCTTGACACGAACCCAACATGGTCGACCGACCGATCCGAATAGAACGACAGAACTCCACAATTGCGTGGCGTGCGAAGCCCTAAGAAAGTCTTCTGTCACGAATTCGTAGCCGGCGTTCGAGACCCCTCTTGCCTAGACCGAGCACTCAGCTCTCTTGTCGAGTAAAGGAACAAATCCTCGACCGGCACACCGAAGAACCGAGCCAGCCTCAGAGCAAGTCTCAAAGACGGATCGTAGCGTCCCTTCTCCACGGCAATTATGGTCTGTCGAGTCACCTCGACCGCATCGGCAAGATCCTTCTGAGTCAGCTTGGATCTTACCCTAAATCGCCGCACTCGGTTCTTCAAAGCGCCGGCCTCTGGTCAATGATATGTACCATTTGCTTTACATGATCATTATATCGGTTTCGATAAACAATTGATCAATCGAAAAGGCCTTGCAAATGGCTCTTGGCTAGCGTAAGGCGCCGTTTTCTATCGTCCAACTCGGCGGACGGACTGAGAAACTGCTATTAGGAGAGATCACATGCACAGATCTATCCTCCGAGAGGTGGTTGAAGAGACATGGCGACTGCAATCGACGCCCTTCCACAGATTCTGGGCCTTCCCTCCGTCCAAGTAATGGCTTTGGTGTTGTTCGTGCTTGGCGTGCTGGTAGGTTATCTCTTAGCGAAATCAGCCAAGTACGTCATTGCCCTTGCCATCGTCGTTCTGATAGCCAGCTATTTTGGCTTGATCAGCTTTGACGTCGCTGGCCTCACAGAGATCGCTCGCGAAGTCGGCAGGGAGGTTATCAGCCTTCTTGGCGGCCTGATCGCTTCGTCCGCCTTCATTGTAGGCGCCGCTCTAGGGCTGCTAATTGGCCTCTTGAAGTAGCTTGCGTACCTGTACCTTCACGTGACTCCACAAGCAAGCCTCTCTTGTCAAAGATGATCAGCCGAGTCTTTGCGGACAGGTCGAAGATTTTCGGGGAAGAGCTATTAAGCCGAGCTGTGACGTTAGGAAAGGCTGCGTTAAGATGCACAGCACTGCAAAGAACTTGGTTCTCGAAACGATCGGGCGTAGGAGAAGCGCCCGGAGATTCAAGGACACCCCAGTGGGTGACGACCTAATCGAGGCAGTGTTGGAGGCGGGGAGATGGGCTCCATCCTTCTCCAACCTTCAGCCTTGGAAGTTCATCGTCGTGAGGAATACGGGTGTAAGAAAGAAGCTCCAAGATATAGCCTCCAAATCCGTTCGCGCGTTTGAGATGCAGGAAGCTCCAGCGGCGATAGTCGTGTGTGTGGATCCTGAAAAGGAGCCCCGGCACTACGTCGAGGATGGTTCTGCTGCCACACAGAACATGATGCTCGCTGCCCAGAGCTTGGAGCTAGCCACATTTTGGGTCGGGGTGTTCGATACACCGCAAGAACCGGAAGTAAAGAAAGTCCTGAAAATCCCGGAAACCATGAGAGTGATATCTATCATCCCAATCGGTGTGGCGGCCGAATCCAGAGAAAGCGGGCGCATGGACCTCAATAAGATAGTCTATCACGAGGAATTCGGAAAACCGTAGCTTTTCATACCTCTAGTTCGGCGATCGATCGATCCCAAGTCTATTCACAGCAAATACAACATCCTCGATCGATAGACCCCTCCATTTTTTCTTCATTTCAATGTAGTCTTCGCTTTGCCTACTTAGATACCTCCAAGATAGGATTGTTCCTATCGTGGCGAACACAATGGTGAAGACCCCGAGAAAGGCGAAGTCAAATCGATCGATGACTAGATTCAAAAAGGGTAATGGTGTTCCCTTTCTTTGTTGTCATTGAATGCCAGTCGTCTGCTACTTCGATCGAACGATTTCGGTTCAGAAGAGCGTTACCTCTACTTCTTGATCCTTTGGGAGAGACTCGACGTTGGGTGGAATCACAATATATCCGTCGGCGAAGGACATGCTTGTTATGGCTCCTGATTCTTTGAATACTGGTATCGCGACATCCTGCTTTAGCTGAACGGGGAGGAATTGTTTTCGACCGAGGGTAAATGCCAAGCGTTTCGAGAGCCTTGCCTTCACCCTGACATCCCGTCTTGGAGGGAGCCTCGCCATCTTCCTGACCGCCGGAGTCAGGAATAGATATGAATTGATGAGACAGGACGATGGATAGCCAGGCATGGAGAAGGCGGGTTTGCCCTTCATGATGGCGAACAACGTTGGTTTCCCTGGTTTGATCTGTACCCCATGAAACAGAACTCTTCCCAGACGGCTGAATATTTGACTCATCATGTCCCTTGATCCCACAGAGCTACCTCCCGAGAAGACCAGCATGTCGTGCCCGAGAGTTGCGGAGGCAGTCTTCATCAACACTTCCTCCAAGTCCGGAACGGGCTTCCACACGACGGGATAACCCCCGTTTTCGGAAACCACAGCTGCGATTGTGTGTGAGTTTATGTCGTAGACTTGACCTTCCTTGCGTTCGGAGCCGACTTCAACAACTTCGTCGCCAGTAGGAATCACGGCTATGGAAGGCTTCTGGTAGACGCTTACGCGATTGATGCCTAGAGCAGCAAGAACACCAGCTTTGGCGGGCGTGATCAAATCACCGTTCTTGAGCACGGTATCGCCTCTTCGTATGTCCTCCCCTTTCTTCGAAACGTGTCCTCCAGGGTGAATGGGTCTGCGTATCTCCACCCCACCCTCGGTTCGCTCTGTGAACTCAACCATGACCACTGCGTCAGCTCTAGGGGGAAGCATGGAGCCTGTCGCCACCTGTACGCACTCTCCTCGCTGTAATTCTTTCCTTGCGAGGTCGCCGGCATGGAGCTCAGCCGTCAGATTCAAGGTTCTCGGCTCAGATTCAGATGCTCCGTAGGTGTCACTGGCTATGACTGCGTAACCATCCATTGCTGCCCGGTTGAATGAAGGGATATTGATGCTTGAAACAACATCTTCCGAAATCACCCTGCCGTCAAGTTCACCAAGAGATGCAATTTCTGTCTTGAAAATCGGTTGGACATTTGACATCACCACGGACAAGGCTTTCTCAAAGGAAACGAGTTCAGTGAATGGCTTCATCCCACCCATCTATCTCTTCAACTCCCACATCATATGGTTCAATTGAGGGATTATGAGTTGGCTCAGCGCCAATCGAGTTGCTTTCTCTGAGCCGGGGACGCAAAACAAGATCTTCCCTCCAGCCACTGCCCCCGTAGCTCGGCTCAACATGGACGCGCTCCCAATCTCCTTGAAGCTGAGTTGACGGAAGAGCTCCCCGAAACCCTCGACGCTCTTCTCTATGAGTGGTTCCACCGCTTCAAGAGTCACGTCCCTTCTGCCTATTCCTGTGCCGCCGCTCATGAAGATAAGCTGCACATCAGCTCTCTTCAGCAGCTCTTGTGCGACTGATCTTATCTGAGGAATGTCATTCCTGACGAGACGATATTCGACGACTTTGTGACCAGCTTCGCTCAACAGCTTTCTTGCTGCTCTTCCTGTCTCATCGCTCTTTTCATCTCTGGAGTCGCTTATGGTGATCACAGCGCAGCACACCGTCGTCCGAGGGGCAAGATGCCTGTGCTCTTCGTACCCCATTCTACTTGCCCTTCTTTTTGGAGACCACTCTGAGATCGGCTATCCTAGTCCATGGATATTGTCCGCTTCGATCCTTCTCCAAGTACTTCACCATATCCCAGATCGAGAGAAGCGAGACGGCAGCTCCTGTCAATGCCTCCATCTCCACCCCAGTCACATAGTTAGCTGAGACAGTGCACTCCACTTCCACGCCGGTGTCTCGAAGCTTCGGCCTAACCTGGACATTAGATAAGGGTACGGGATGACACAAAGGAATCAAGTCGTGTGTCCTTTTCGCGGCGAGAATGCCTGCCAACTCGGCTGTGGTAAGCACATCTCCCTTCTTTGTCTTTCCTTCTCTCAGGGCTCTTACAGTACGTGGCGTCAGCTTTATCATTCCCGTTGCTGTGGCTTCCCTGCGCACCGTCCGCTTTCCTCCCACATCGACCATTCTGACTCCCATGACAACTTCACACCTTACCCTTAACCCAGCGTTCTCCTCC